>Ga0157369_10000253_pt1 | contig 73101 bp, 51 predicted proteins | sample C25metaG_FD_113461 | JGI IMG/M metagenome (GOLD analysis project Ga0157369, IMG submission 113461) | Corn rhizosphere microbial communities from Kellogg Biological Station, Michigan, USA - C2-5 metaG | ecosystem: Host-associated > Plants > Roots > Rhizosphere > Soil | place: USA: Michigan... | reverse complement strand
GATTTGAACTAAGCCGCTGCGCGGCGGACGCTGGCGCGTGTCTGAATGGAGGGGAATCGGAGGTTCCAGGCTGGCGAGGCTTGAGGAAGAATCGGTCTTACATTACGATGAGGCCATCTTTAGGCGAAGCGTGCATGGAAAGATCGATCAGCATCCATAACTGCTCTTTTTGCGAAATCCGCTTCTGGCAAGGCTTCCCAGGCAAAAATCGATTGAAATCCCATAGCGAAACCCGCGTCCGCCGCCAACGCTAGCGGCTTAGTCCAAATCCTCCTATCGCAAGTGCCCCCGGTGGCAAACTTTCGCGCATTACCCCACTGCAGAGCACCGGGTCACTTGTCGATAGGACACTAAGATTTATCACCAATGGCTATTTGTAATGGTTGATGGAGAGAATTTTGCCGTCCTTCTGGCGCAGCTTCAACACCGCTACTCCACCCACACAGCAGCTGACCTTATTCAACTCTTTCCGCGTGGTGAGGTGAATTCTCTCGGAGTCGAGCAAAAAGACTAAGCTCACTTCTTTCAAGCGTCGATCTTATGGATTTGTCCTGAAGTGTGGCTGGACGGAAATAGGAACTAACTGATCGCCATGGCTATCGCCTGTCACAGGGACCAGCCGCCGTTAACTTTCCTAGGACGATGCCGCGGTCCTAGGAGGGTCTACCACATAGTGAAGTTCACTTTATCGAGATAGACCTTGTAATCGGTCATCTGCCGATTCCCATCCTGCTGATAGTTGACGGTGATTCCGTTCCATCGGGTCGTACCAGGGTTCTTGTACTTGTTGACTGGGTGCGTGACTCCGTTCAGGGTGATCGATTTGTAGAGTAGACGGTTGTCGGACGTCCTTTGTACCTGAATCACCAGGTGATTCCAGGCATTGCTCTTGGGCGAACAAGAAATACCCGTGGCAACCCACCTCTTATTCACGTTGTCATAGATGTCCCATTCGTGGCCGCCGGCTAGGCGGCACTGATGACCCCATATGAAGCCCTTGCCGAGCTTGCTCCGCATGAACTGGTTGATATCAAATTCGAGCGCCTGAGACGCTGACGCACTAGAGGTGTAAAAATACGCCTCATAGATGAAATTATGCGCTCCGTTGGAGAGCGTGTGGTTGTTATCGGGGAGACCCTGGGTGGTGAAGTTTCCCACCAAGTGGTCGTTCCAAAGGATGTCAGAGAACGCCAGGGTTCCACCGATGCTGTGCCTGGTAGCGCTGCCCGAAAGCGAGGGCGAAGAGATGGAGCGATTTCGGGACCAGTTCACCTTGCTCGAAGTTGATGAGCAACTGCCGCAGATCGTCCAACTGGGGGGCAGCAGGGCATACCCGGGTCCCCAGTTGTCCTTATGGATATTCAAGAATTTATGGTAGTAAGGACTACTGGTGTTTTGAGCGGACAACGCTGTGACTAAAGACAGAGCGATAAGGCATAATGTGGCGACTCGATACAAACTCATTCTGTTGTTTCCCCAGCAAGACTGTATGGTCGATTTGCCGTGAGACTAGTGACGCATCAACTTAGGTTCAAGCAAAATCGAAAGAAGAAGAGGGATTTGCGCAACACCCTGACGTGTCCTGGCGCTTGGGCTCGCACTATTTTACGGCCCTACATTTTAGGTGCCGAGCTGCGGTTCGCCTGCGCAAGGCGAAATGGGCGGCGCTCAACCCCCTCAACGTCCCTGCTGCGTCGCATTCCAGCCACCCTCGGACGCGATGGATACTGAATCGCGCTTGCGGCACAACACATTGATTTCTGAGCATCTCCTCCGGTGGGATCGTCGAGCGCGAGGAGTTTTCGATGGAAGAGGTCCGCGTCGCGATCTGCTCAGTTTGTAGAACTGCGTTCCAACCACGTTCCTGGTTCAGCTTGGGCAAGAGTGATTTCTGGATGCGAAGGTCCGTTTATCGCACGCTTACCTGTAAGAAGTGACAGGTCTGGGGCACAGGTGAGTACCTGTATGGTTGGACGAAACGAGAGTGCAAAGGACCTTCGGGAAGCCTCCTAAACCTGAGGGCCTCCCCACGCAGCCGCTTCGAAGTTAGCCCCTACGAAGCGGCCGCTCTTTGTCGCACTGCTTCAGCTCAACAACAACCAATTCGTCGCCTCAAATACCGATATCGCGAATCGTCAACGGTGCGAGGTCAATGGCGAAACTTGTAGGACGCTCAAAGGCTCTTTCGAGGTAATTAGGTTGCGCCACCCTCGCGTTTCATTCCGGAGAGTGGCCGGGTAAACGATGTTGCGCTGTCGCATCTCGATATCGCGCCGGAACTCGTTAGGTGATCGTTTATTCATGAGACATTCCCAGTTCCACAAGGCACGAGTTGACCGTTCGTCCGTTCCGGAGACATAGGTCATCGAAGACACAGGTTACACTTTTGGTCCGAAGGGGTCTCTCGGGGCTGCAAGGTTTTTCCCTCCAGATCGATATGGCGAAGCTCGTGAGCCGAAACTGAATTATGTTCCTAGGCTATGGACCCACGCTGACGTTAACGGACGCGCTGAACGGCTGATTTACATAATCGTGAGCGCGAACCGTAACCAGATGGGCGCCCGCAACCATAGGCAAGCGCACCATGATGGCGGAGAGGTTGGCTTGATGCACTTTGGTTCCATCGACAAAAATCTCTATCAGCTTGACCGGGAGTTTGTCCGTGGTACCCGCCATGATCGTGACCGGCGACCCTACAGCAGAATTGCTGCTGGGCTGGCAGATCGTTACCGTCAAATCGACCGATTGCAAGGCGCACAGGGGCGTGATCTGCGCGGCAAAGGCGTCCATATCGCCGGCAGTGTTCGTTTTCATGAAGGCGTCTGGCGTGGTAGGAAAATCAGAAGTGCTTGTCCTTCCCGCGACGTACACATTGCCATTACGACCCAACGCGATGGCATTGCAAACCGTGTCCCAGTTGCCGCTCCCATCCAAGTACGACGAGTAACTCAGGGCCGAACCGCTCGCATTCAACTTGGTTACGAAGCAAGCTCCGGAGTTACTGGATGATCGCTTGACGCGCTGGAAGGCATTGATCGTGGTAGGAAAGTCCATCGAAAGGGCAAGACCTGTAACAGAAGCCTCTCCCAAGCTATTCACGACGATGCCGAGCGCTCTCTCCCCGCCGAACTGGTCGTGCCCACCCAGGTAAGTCGCATACAGGAGATTCGAACCGCTGGCGTCAAACTTGGCGACATAGGCGTCGTCGACTCCCTTCACAACCTGCTGGAATGCTCCCGACGTGGTTGGCAATTGAGATGCGGTGCCAGAAATGTATGCGTTGCCGCTGCTATCTACCGCAAGGCCGTCAGACGAGCTGGGGCCGCTGAAAAGGGTCGAATACACCAGCCCGGAGCCGCTGCTGTTCAGCTTGCTGATATACGCAGCAAACGAACTGGTCGTCCTTTGATAGGCTCCCGAAGTGGTTGGGAAGTCTGCCGAATTCGTTAACCCGGTGATGTAGGCATCTCCGGAACCGTCAAGCGCCAACGCAGATCCGAACTGCTCTGCGTCGCCGCCCAGGTAAGTGCTGTACACAAGGCCCGTGCCAGTTGGGTTCAACTTAGCGACGAAAGTCTTGTCGCACTGCGCCGCATTGGGGGCGCACGCTGGAGGGTAGGGCTGGAGTGCGCCGCTCGTGGTGACCAGATTTGGGCCTGGGGACACGGTTCCCGTGACAAAGGCCTCCCCTGCTGAATCAACAGCCAATCCCTGTCCCAAGCAGGACGAGCAGAAGCGCACGGAGTATTGCAGGGCAGTCCCGTCGATTCTGAACCTTGAGACAAAGGCGAAAGAGCCACCCCGCAGCGCGGGCGTGCCACTTAGGTCTTTGTGGGGGAAAGCCGGTGATTGAGAGAAGCCGGTGACGTAGGGGTGAGCCGTGGCATCGACAGCGATTGCATGGATTTCGTCGTATCTGCCTCCGCCAATATACGTCACCCAAACCCGAGTGCCATGCGGCGTGAGTTTCGCAACAAACGCGTCGGAGTAGAAGGTGTTGCAAAGGCCATCGGTGCCGCATGTTTTGTCAAAGGCGTTTGCCGTAGTCGGGAAATTACGCGAGGTGGTGACCCCGCCAACGTAGGTGAATCCCTTCGAGTCAACGGTCACGGCAAACGCTTCGTCAAGGCGCCCACCGCCGAGCAGCGTCGCATAGGCGAGCACCGGATCGATCATCAGCTTGCGGGTGTGGTCGTAGCTCCCAAGGGTAAAGTCAATCTGACTCCCGGCAATGACAGCATACCGGGCGTCAATCCGCCGCTTGCGCCCGCCAAGCCACTGGTAGACCGCTGGCCGCCGCAGAATGACCTCGCTGCCCTTCACGTCGAGGGCGAGGTCTCCGTTTGGAGTCACGGCCACCTTCGCGCCATCAACATCCAATTGGATCGCGCGCGGGTCGGCCCCGGGGGCCAAGGCAAAGTCGAATTCCAGATGTCCTTGGTTCCCGTAGTAGAGGAGATCGACCTTCGGATAGATCTCCCGATAGAGAATGCTTCGATAGTTCGGCACGTTTTTCTTCCAGCCACGCGGATCGTCGCCAATCAGATAATTGGTCCTCGTAATCAAGCGTTCTAGCGCTTGTGGCCTTCTGCCGCCTTGAGTTCCGCGCAGGCGAAGACGCACCGTATTTGTTGACTCGTGAGACCGGACAACGAGCGTGGCAGATTCCCGGTTCACCAACACCGTATATTGTGATCCGCGCGCAATGTAGTGATACTGAGACGGAGCTTGACCTTGGTTCTCCTCGAAACTGAGGGGCTGGCGATCGGGTACGACGACAGCGTGCGAAACGGGGTCATTGTTTCCGGCGTCGGCAGGGACGAACGCCAGTACACAGACGGAAACGATTACAAACAATTTCGCGGGCAATGACATGGCGGACCTCCGGGGCGGGAACTACTCAGTGGCAGGTCGTGGTGACGGCGCACCGAAGGTACTGCTGTACGCGACGTCGCTGAGGAGGAGCCAGCGTGCTACTTCGATGGCGCAACAGAGTCTACACCGAATCGAGAGTCTCTCAGCAGGAATTTCCTCGTTGGCTGCCTTACGGCTGAGATTGCTCCTTCTTCAGGAGTGCCCAATCAGTCAGCAAGCCCGTGATCGCTTCTTCCATCAAGTGATTCCGGTCTGCAGCCGCCCAACCTGAGTTCCATAACAGATAACCGCCGGGCGCCGTCAGTGTTTTCTGCTGGAAAGCGACCGCGCCCAAAACCGTTGTCTGCCAGGCCCGATATTCCAGGCTGTAAACTGCTGGCGGGGTTCCTGGATCGCGTAGGTCCGCGATATGTGTACCGACATGAGCTATGGCGCGAGCAAGAGCATCGCCCTTGAGCCGGTCCATGTCGAATACGCAATTGAACAGTATGCCGTCCGGTGAATCCTTACCTGCCTTGAGGCCATCATGCTCGGAGATTTCATTTGAGATCCCAAAGCCTACTTCTACCCCGTTATCCTCGCCTTCTTTGCCGAACGCGGCTGCGGAGCGTTCTACTTCTTTCCCAGCCCGACTCTCTACCCCGAAAGCTCGCGCAGCCTGATGTGCAGCGGCAACAGGGTCTCCACCCCCGGAGTTACGTTCCGAGTCATCCTTCGTGGCGGAACTGACCTTTGAATAGTCGCCCCAGTCGGAGCTGGATCATACCTCACGCCGAATGAGGGAGCAACCATCACGGATCGAGCACGAAGAAGCTTCTGCCATCGATGCAAGTGGCCGCTTGCTGTATCATGTTTGATCTTGCATGGCCTCCAGTACCGCGTCTCCCGCCGCTGGCCGCTCCCCCTCGCTCCCTTGGTGTAGCGACACTGCCGTCCTCCTCTACATCGCCACTGCGACCGTCGCCATTCACTGGATCGCGGCACTCCATTCGTCCGGCTTTCACCGCGATGAACTCGCCACCCTCGATGATGCCCGTCACCTTGCCTGGGGATATGTCGCTTACCCGCCGGTGACGCCGTTTTTCGCGCGCATATCGCTCATGTTTTTCGGCAGCTCGCTGGCCGGCTTTCGCTTCTTTGCTTCGCTCGCGAACGCGGTCGCGCTGGTGCTGACGGGCTTGATGGCACGCGATCTCGGGGGCCAACGCGGCGCACAGCTTTTCGCTGTCTTGGCCGGGCTTCCCGTATGCCTTGCCCTCGGGTCCATGATGCAGTATGTCTCCTTCGACTACCTCGCCTGGGTTCTGGTCTCGTTCTGTATGGTGCGCCTGCTCAAGACCGAAGATCCGCGCTGGTGGCTCGGCATCGGCGCCTCGATAGGGTTTGGCATGCTGTCGAAGTACGCCATGCCTTTCCTCATCGCGGGTGTGGTGGCTGGCATCTTCCTGACCTCGGCGCGCCGTTATCTGCGCAACCCCTGGTTGTGGTTGGGTGTCGCTCTCTCCCTGCTCATTTTTCTACCGAACCTCATTTGGCAAGTCCGCAACCACTTTGTTTACCTAGATTTCGTTCGGCACATCCATGCTCGCGACGTGCGTATCGGGCGCACTCAAGGCTTCCTCCCTGACCAACTCAAGCTCACCTTGTTCGCTGCCCCACTTTGGGTAGCTGGCCTCTGGTTCTGCTTGTTTTCTAGTGCGGGACGCAGTTTCCGGATGCTCGGCTGGATGTACATCACCCCTTTGATCCTCTTCGTAATTGCCAAGGGCCGCGGCTACTACCTTCTCGGCGCATATCCGATGCTCTACGCCGCGGGCAGCGCCTGGGGCGAGCAATGGATCGCCCGCCTGCGTGGCAGATGGCGCATAGCGATCCGCGCAACCGCACGGACTGCGCTCGCGGTCAACGTAGTGACCTTCAGCCTACTTTTCCTGCCCGTGACTGGGCCCAACTCGCGCTGGTGGAGATGGGCAGCAATCACGAATGGTGATCTGAAGGAGGAGGTCGGCTGGCCAGAACTCGTCGGCACCATTGCGCAGGTCCGCGACTCGTTACCGGCGGGGCAGCGTGCTCGCCTGGGAATTCTCGCCGGCGACTACGGAGCAGCCGGCGCGATTGATCTGTACGGACCCGCTTACCGGCTTCCGCCTGCGATCAGTGGGATCAACTCCTTCTGGCAGCGCGGCTACGGAGATCCCCCACCTGAGACGCTCATCCTCCTCGGCGTCTCCGAGCGATGGGCGGAGGAACACTTCACCAGCTGCCGGATTGCCGCTCGTTCGTGGAACTACTATGGTGTGATCAATGAGCAGACCGGTGAGCACCCAGGTATCTTCGTGTGCGGTCCTCCGCGCCAGTCCTGGCGCGACTTCTGGCAAAGCTTCCGCTACTACGGCTGATCATGCGCTCATTCTTCGTGCGAGAGCAAAGCAGACGACTCGATGCCACCTCACTCACTCCATCTGCGACGGCTCGGACTGCATCCGAATCGTTATCCGAACGATTACGAACTCAGCCGGTTTCACCGGTGCTACACCGATCAGGCAAATTAATCGCCCATTGTCAATGTCATCCTGCGTCATCGTATCCCGGTCACAGTTGACGAAAAACGCCTCGTCTCTTTTTGCACCCTGTAGCCCGCCTGCTCTCCAGAATCTCCCCAGAAAATTCTCGATCGACCTACGGACGGCTATCCATAGCGCCGCGTCGTTCGGCTCAAACACGGCCCAATCGAGCCCTCGCTCGATGGACTGTTCCAGGTAGATCATCAACCGCCGCACATTGACGTATTTCCATTCCGAATCAGGTGACGTCGTCCGTGCCCCCCACACCCGGATTCCCTGCCCAGCGAATTTCCGAATGACATCGACTCCCGCGGCATTCAGCCTCTCGGAATCCGCCTCATTGAACTCCTGCGATAGCCCTGTGACTCCTGCGAGCACCTCGTTGGCGGGCACCTTCCACACTCCTCGCTCGGTATCGGTCATTGCGTACACGCCCGCGATATGCCCGCACGGAGGCACCATAACCTTCGACATCCCGTCTGGCGAAGGCACCTCAAGCCATGGATGGTAGTACGCCGCATAGGACGACTGTACCGGTGGCCGGTGAGTTTCGACTGGCACGGTTGTCTGTGCCGAATGCAAGATGCAAATCCGATCCTTCCGCGTCTCGCAATGCCGCGCCATTACTGTCGCATTCGTGATCGTCGCATCGTCGGGGCAGCACACTACAGAAACGCTATGCCCATCGAATGCCCCTAACCCTGGCTCCAACGGTTCGCCGAACGCGATCTGCGAGACAAAACAGCGCCGTCCGCCGTTCTCAAAGAAACCGCGTATCGCCATAGTCAGGTTCAGTCCGGCATTCCTGATCTTCGCCTGCTCAAACTCCATAAAACTCTCGAGCGGACCGAGCAATGGCCCGCGGCCAGCAAGGCTCACAAACCCTGCTGTAGTGGTAGAGACTCCCTCGATCGTATGCGAGCCGGACGAAACTTCTTCTACGTAAACGCCGGGATATCGGTACTCAACCATTGCTTAAGGCACCCTTTCGGTTTTGTGCTCTCGGTGTCCTTTGTGGTTCAAGACCTGCACTCAATCGCTCGATGCTAGCGCAACTTCTCTACTTGCTACCAGGCAAGTTTGTGCGGTTAAGCGCGGCGTTCAGATCGCTCAATAAGCCAACCAGCAGTGTGACAGCCCGAGTGAACCTGGTCCCCAAGGCTAGGTTCGTCTCAGATGTTCACGGGTGTGGATTGTACGGCAAACGCAGGCAACTGTTGGAACTCGTTCCTTTGCGCTTTTCATTCGCTCCCGGCCAGCTTCTTGCTGCACGTTTCCCCAACAAACCGCCCGGCATCTCGCATACAATCGCTGCGGCCCGTTCATGAGTGACACTACTTCTCAGGATCGAAATACCCTCGTTTTGGCTGGTCTACGGATCGCGGTGGGCTGTCTCTTTCTGATCTTCGCGCAGTACAAAGTCTTTGGTACACAGTTCACGCGGGGTGGGGGGTTTGAATGGTGGATCAACCGCTTCTTGCAAGATGGGAGCACCTACCCGTTCATGCTTCCGGTTCTCCAGCGGGTCGTGCTGCCGCATGCAACGGCCATCGCTTTTCTCGTCTCTTATGGCGAGTTGGCGATTGGGCTGTCGCTTGTGCTCGGAATTCTGGTCAGAACTGCGAGCGGGTTTGGGTTCCTCTACATGATGTCCCTCGTATTCTCGTCCAACTATCCTGGAGCTCACGCCGCAGGTTGGCAGTACTTTGGAGCGTCGCTCGATCACTCTGTGCTCGCTCTTTGCTTCCTAAGCTTTCTGTTCAGCCGTAGCGCCGATGCGCTCTCGTTGAAACGCTATCGCAGCGGGCGGCAAATGCGACGGATGTCTCGTTGAAACGTTATCGCAGCGGGCGGCAAATGCGACGGATGGAGGAAGCACGAGCGCCTTAGGCACTTGCGATTTTTCGGAATTTTTCTGAACGCGGGCTGAGCTTGTCCGCGAGGTGGGGTCCATTCGGTCCTGGCGATGGAGGAGTCCCAGAGAGATGGAGGGGGATCAGGGGCGCAAAAAGCGCCCCTGGCGGTCATGAGGACAAGCTATGGCGTCACCGCAGCAATGAATGTTCCCCAGTTCGCGGCCAACACTCCCGGAGGCAGGGAAAGCAGAGGCGGATTGATCGCTTCAGTTGCCATCCAAATTTCGCCGTTCTCGTCGGAAACGGCGGCGGAGTAGTCTCCCCACCGTCCCACCCGGCCATTCGGAAAGTATCCGCTGAAGCCGTCGTCGGGGCCAAATCCTGGATCGCTAATCACGATTGGCCCCGCCCCGTTCACCGCGTCCAAGGTCGCGTAAGCCGCGCTCGGATAGTAGTCCTCGCCAACGACCGAGAACACAATCGCTCCTTTGCCGTTGGCGTTCACCGCAACCGCCGGGAACAGAACGGCGTTCTGCTTCGCTGACTCGATCGAGACATACCCCTGGTTCACAACGGATGCGCTTAGCCCGCTGCTGACGGATGGGGCGATTGCGAACCACGCGGCTCCTGCGCGAACCGGACCTTGTGGGCCGGGCTTTACGCGGGTCGGAACCGCGGTCCACAAATTACCGTTTGCGAAGACCACCTGCTGCATGCGGTCGTCATTCGAAGCGACGAGTTCCTCGTGCACCTTCAATCCGGCGCTGGCAAGAAAGTCGGCATAGGGAGTCGAGCCCCCCTTCTGCTCGGTGGCCGGAGGAAATCCATACGCCTCTGTATTGACGAGTACATTGCTGAGTTGAAGGCTTGGAGTACCGCTGAGCGAACTCGTGTTGGTGAGGGCCCATACCGACACGCGGTCATCGACTGTATGCGCCGGGTCCAGAGCACTTACAAAATACTCCGTTCCCCCTTGAGCGCTTTCATACATTCCCCCCGGAGGAACCGTCGCCGGCTGAACCGATCGAGCCGGAATTCCAGGGGCCACGTTTAGATTGCCAAAATGAACCGCGCTGATGTTTCCACCACCGCCAGCTTCCAAGGTTGCTAAAGAGATTGCGTAAAGCTGTTCGCCGCGAAAAGTGCCGGGGGGGAGACTGAAAGCGTTGGTGGATACGTAGAATCCATTCGCATCGGCACCGATGAGCGGCTGATCACCGAAACATCCGGTCGGGCATCCCCCAAAGCGAGCATCGCCGTCCTTACTGATGTCAAAGGAGAAGACGCTCCAGAGGCCCAGTGGGTTATTGCTTTGGCTGACGGCAATCAGAATTTGCGCCGTGCTTCCAAAATTGCCGGTGTTTGGATCCTTGGCGATTGCCAGCTCGGTGACGAAGAAGTGCCCGTTCACCGAGTCGTAATGAGCCCGCGGGTCGGAAAGGAATGGGCCGAATGGCGGTGCGACTTGGCCGTTCTGGACCATAAAAGTCGGGAGAAGGCCAAAGAACGCACTCATCGATTCAAAACCGAACAAGTTGCCTTGAGTGTCGAAAATCGCAATTGCGTTGTTGATTGTCTCAACGACGAATCCGTTCCCGACGGCCAAGCCCTGGTCCGGAGGCTCCAGCTGGCCGTTGTTGCCATTCGGGAAACCGGTCGGGGCAATGGCCTGCAACAATTGATCCAGCCCGTTGAATCCCAAAAAGGTTCCGGAACCGATCGGATTCCCTGCTGGACGAGGCACGAAGTTCGAAGGCAGGCGAGCCGGACTGTTGTTGCCGGAAATCCCAGGGATGTCGAAGGTTTCGTCGACCTCTGGACCCTCGACGATCTGATTGAGCGGCCTGCCGGAACCTTTCCCCGGCTTGAACTTAGTCGTGCCGACGAACGAAACAGGTGTAATGGAAGTAGTCTGAGCAAGCAGTCCACCACAAAATAGTAATAACGTGACAGAACTCAACAACGAAAGTTTTCTCACTTTTGCTCCTCCGTTTGGCGGCCTGAGATTTCCGCCCAATAAGGCTGGTAACGTTCTGGGTGTGGTCGCAGCATTGTAAGTAGCCGCTGGCCAAAAAAGACCCCAACACTATACGCCGACCGAGGTTGCTGGTTTTCCGCGAATTGTAAAATTCTGATGAACCATGGTGGGTGCCTGAGCAAGCTGGGATCACTCGCTCCGAATCAAGAGCAACGGTTCACATACAACGTGACATCGCCGAAGTTGCAAGTATCGAAGACAGAACCGCCTATCCCTGCGCGACTAATGCGTCAGTTGTTGCGCGCGGACCTGTCTCTTGCAACCGAAGGTCATAAAACACTCGCGATCGCGTGGTTGTCAAGCACGATTTACAAGCTGACTCCGCCAAACCAGGCGAGTGGCGCGGCATTCCGGCCGGTCGGAAGGTTCTTGAATGGCGCGTGTCTCGTGCAAGATCCTGAAGCTTCTGAAGGAAAACGGGTGTGTACCTATGTGCCCGACAAGAAGTGTCACTTACGTGTCCAGCGAAGCGGCCGGGCCTTGGAGCTTTCTTCTCGTCGCGCCATCGAGCGGCTGAGATTTGCCGGACAGCAGCAAAACACAGCCATTCCCTAGTGCCGAGTTGCAAAACCTTCTTTGGGACAGAGAAAATCGAGGGGTGGAGCAGAGTCCGCAATCTCTCGGGGGAGCGTCCAAGGCCGCTGCGTTCAAGGTCTCGCAGATCTTGACCGCCCCGAATCAGCTCACGTTGGCCCGAATGGCCTTCCTTCCCTTCATCGTGAATAAGCTTCTGGATCACCACTTTAAGGGTGCGCTCATTCTGACTTTGCTTGCCGGCTTGAGCGACGGACTCGACGGGATTCTCGCTCGGCGCCTGCATCAGCAGACATTGCTCGGCCAATACCTTGACCCGATCGCCGACAAGCTGCTGTTGAGCACGATATTTCTTGTGCTGTCGGTGGTGGATCTGATTCCCTGGAAGTACACGGTGTTGGTCTTCAGCCGCGATGTCTGCATTCTGCTGGTCAGCGGGGTGCTTTACACCATCGCGGGACTGCGCGATTTTCGTCCGAGCATTTTCGGCAAGGCGAACACCTTCGCCCAAGTGGCGGCCGTCCTATTTGTCATGTTATTTCAGGTGTACTCCCAACATTGGGTCTGGGTCGGACGCAGATTGTTTCTGAGCGCCACTTTCTTGTTCACCATCCTCTCGGGATTGCACTATGTCTATCTGGTCGGGCAGCGACTGCATACAATGAATCAGAGCACCGCGCATACCTAACGGTGGGTTCCATCCGGTATAGCGGTTTCACCCCTCATCAGCGCATGTAAATCCGCCGTGCTCACGGATTCCTCAAGGAATCCAAACGTACCTTGCTCCTTCACCTCGCGTGCGGCCTCGAGAAAGCCGGTCATCGCCGCGCGATAGAGCGAGGTCGCCAGGCTGATTCGCTTCACTCCCGCAGCGGCCAGCTCAGCGACGGAGAAGGACTTGCCCTTGATTCCCACCATGAAGTTGAAGGGCTTCGAAACAGCCGAACAGACCTCGCGCACGGCTTGAAGGTCGGGAAGACCCGGAGCAAATAAGACGTCCGCGCCAGCCCGCTCAAACGCTCGCAGCCGGGCAATCGTTTCCTCCAGCCTCGAATTTGGAAAAAGGAAATTATGGGCGCGTGCGGTCAACTGGAATGGAAACCCAAGTTTGCGGGCCGCCTCGGCGCCGGCCGCGATTCTCTCTACCGCGTGTTGGAAGTCGTAAAGCGGCGCTTCTGGTCGGCCGGTTGTGTCCTCGATCGTGCACCCGACCAGTCCGGCGCTTGCGGCCCCCTGAACCGTCTCAGCAACCGCCTCCGGCGTGTCCCCGAAGCCGTTTTCGAGGTCTGCTGAAACCGGCACATCGGTGGCACCCGCAATCTCCCGAGCGTGCTCGAGCGCCTCCTGCCGGGTGAGCATTCCGTCTTTTTTCCCGACCGTACACGCGGCTGCAGCGCTCGATGTGGCGAGCGCCTGAAAGCCGAGCCCGGCCAGCAGCTGCGCCGATGCAATATCCCACGGATTCGGAATCACAAAGACTCCCGGCGCATGGTGAAGCGCGCGGAAGCGAAGTGCCTTTTCTTGTTGTCCTGACATAGAACTCCTCAATCTGGAGAGAATTTTACAAGCACGAGGGATGTCGGGTTATATTGCGATCATGGTCATTCTTCCGCGCTCCCGCGACATTTGTGCTTTAGCCCTGTGTGTGGTGACGTTTGCGACCTGCACTTTTCGCGCAAGAGCCCAAACTGAAAGTGCGCCTTCTCTTGAACAATCGCTAGCCATAGAAGTCGACAGGTTTTCCAAAGCCGATAAAATCTCGCCACCAGCGGCTTGCCAGGCCCTCTTTGTGGGCTCTTCAAGCATCGTGCGATGGAAGGAGACGCTCGCGTCCGATATGGCTCCGATGCCGGTCATAAACCGCGGCTTTGGCGGATCGCACATCGAATATGTGAACCGCTGGTTCGACCAAATCGTAGCCGCTTATCGTCCTCGAGCCATCGTCTTCTACGCGGGCGAGAATGATCTTGATGCCGGCAAGTCGGCAGCGAGGGTGGTGTCTGATTTTGATGAATTCATGGATCGCAAGGCCAAGGTACTGGGCGACACGCCCGTCTATTTCATCTCTGTCAAGCCTTCGAAGTTGCGCTTTTCGCAGTTTCCCCTGCAAACGCTCGTCAATAATGCCATTCGCGACCGGGCCGCGAAGCGCTCCGATCTGCACTACATTGACGTAGTCTCGGCGATGCTCGATGAGGCCGGCAAACCAAGAGACCTCTTCGTCGGCGATGGCCTGCACATGAACGCTCGAGGTTACGAGATATGGACAGGGATTGTGCGAGCCTCTGTGCTTCCCCATACGGATGCGGAGGAACGCAGCTGTCATGGAAGACTAGCCCCGTCTTCTCGCTGAAATGGATTGGGCAAACCCCAAGCGGACAAGTGACAGCGACTACTCCAAGAGCTCAGAATCGAACCGCCGGTAAATTTCCTGTTGATGGTCAGGATCACGGTCGGATTGAAGGGCGGCAATCAAGGCGCGCAATCGCGGCGTGAGGACAATCAAGTAACGAGCTCCTTGGCCGGCAGTGTAGGTGTGGGCAACACCGGCGGGCACGAACACCGTTTTTCCCGCTCCCACAGTTTCGGCTCGGTCCGAGTAGCGGAACCTCAGGTGACCTTCGAGCACGTGCCAGGCTTCGTCGTCGGAATGGTGAACGTGGAGAGTGTCCGGGCCGCTGCCTCGCCACTCGTGAATCTCAAAAGATTTCCCTACACCGGAAAAAGGCGGGTTTTCCATGCCGGGCATAATACTACGTATCAGCTGGCCGCCTTCATCGGATCCCAGGTCTCTTGCTTTCACAAAGTGGCTGATTGGCAGTTTGCTCCTTCTTCTTCCCTCCCGCTATCATTGAAGTTCTTTTCACCCTATGGCGCTGCGTCTGTTCAATACCCTTTCTGCCAAAGTTGAGGAGTTTCGGCCGTTGCTGGACAACGGAGTCCGCATGTATGCCTGCGGCCCAACCGTGTACGACTACGGCCACATCGGCAACTTTCGAACCTTTGTCGCAATCGACCTATTGGCCCGCTATCTGCGCCTGAGCGGATACAAGGTCCAATATGTTATGAACATCACCGACGTGGACGACAAAATCATCCGCAATGCGGCTGCTGCCGGCGTCTCGGTGCAGGAATACACGGCGACCTATGAGAAGGCTTTCCTTGAAGATAGCGCGGCGCTGCATATTGCGAAGCCGCAGATCGTCCGCGCCACAGAGAACATCGCACCCATGGCGGAGTTCATCTCGAAGCTAGTCGAGAGGGGTTACGCCTATAGGACCGAAGATGGATCCTATTACTTCCGTATCGCCCGCTTCCCTGCCTACGGAAAATTGTCCAAGAAGGATTTTGCGGGCATGGAAGATGGCGCCCGAGTCGACGTTGACGAATACGAGAAAGACAACGCCCGCGACTTCGCGCTCTGGAAGGCTCCCAAGCCCAACGAAGCCTCATGGGAGAGCATCCTTGGCCGCGGCCGCCCGGGCTGGCACATTGAGTGCTCCGTCATGTCCATGCAAGAACTTGGCGAAAGCTTTGACCTGCACGCCGGCGGAGAAGACCTGATCTTCCCGCATCACGAAAACGAAATTGCACAATCCGAGTCGCTCACCGGTAAACAGTTCGCTCGTTTCTGGTTTCACGCGCGCTTTCTGCTGGTCGAAGGCGAAAAAATGGCGAAAAGCTCGGGAAATTTCTTCACCCTGCGCGATCTGGTACTCAAAGGCTACAAACCTTCGGCGGTTCGCTACCTGTTGACCTCCGTTCCCTATCGCACTCAGCTGAACTTTACCTTCGATGGCCTGCAAGGGGCGGCGGCCTCAGTCGACCGGCTACGCAACTTTCGCCAGCGTATCGCGGCGAAGTTACCCGAGGGCTCAAGCATCGCCATGGCCAACCTCGGGGAACAAACTTGCAGGCGTTTGCGGGAAGCGCTCGACGACGATTTGAATACCGCGCAAGCGCAAGCCGCAGTCTTGGATATGATTCGCACGGTTAACAGCGCGATCGACTCCGGCGACCTGAAAAGCGGCGACGTGCCTGCTCTGGTCGAAGTGCTCGAGCAGTTCGACCAAATTTTTTCCGTTCTCGAGGACGACGATGCCGCCCAGATGCAACGCATCTACCAGTGGGCCAAGGCGGAGGGACGCGAGAAAGACATCAGTCCTGAGCTAGAGGAAATCGTTCGTTCCGCCTCCTTGACCGATGCTCAAATTGACGACAAGATCGCGCAAATGAGCGAGGCGCGTAAAGCCCGAAACTTCGTTGCTTCCGACAAGATCCGAGCCGAACTCATCGCTACGGGCATTCTGGTCGAGCAGACCAAGGACGGAATTCGCTGGAGAAGAAAATAGGTTTTGCTGGGTAAGCTCCAGCATTCGCAATCGCCCGCGCGGCCATTGCGCCTCGAGGACACCTCTGATCGGTTTTCGAGCGGAAGGTTGCGTCGCCGCCCACCTAGGGGAGGAGTATTTGGAGTTAGAATGGGCGCGGACGCTTCGATGACGGGCCAACCAGCTCTTCATACTCTTCGGCGGACTACCCTGGATTTTCGCCCCAGTCACGCTGCGGGCGAATTAGTCTGATTGCATGCGCTCTCTTTGCGATTATCTCTGCGAGGCTGAACGGGCCCACGGACATATCTGCGCCGGGCAAGTGCTCGGCGTGCGGATGGCCATGTTAGGTCTTTTGAAGCTGGGGCTCGAGGATCCCCAGAACAACAAAGAAGACCGCAAGCGCCTGGTCACCTTTGTGGAAATTGACCGCTGTGCGACCGACGCAGTCTCGGTTGTCACCGGTTGCCGACTGGGCAAGCGGGCATTGAAGTTCCGCGACTTCGGCAAAATGGCGGCAACGTTTGTTGATCTCAAAACCGGACGCGCCATTCGCATTTCCGCGAAAGAATCGTCGAAGGCGCTTGCGCGGCAGCTGCATCCGGAACTGGAAAGCAAGAACCAGCAGCAGATGCTGGCTTACCGGGAAATGGCGGACGATGACCTTTTCATGACCCAGTGGGTCAAGATCGAGCTACCTCCGGAAGAATTCCCCGGCTACAAGAGCGAAAGGATTGTTTGTGATTCGTGCGGCGAAGGCGTTAACTTCCGCCGCGAAGTACGGCGCGACGGCAAAACCCTGTGCCGCAGCTGCGCGGGTGAGGGGTACTACGAAGTTCTTGGACCCTGAACCACGGAACGCCCAGAACTCCGGAGAGGTCCTTCTTATAACTTCCTGGTGCCTGGCCTTTCGGCTTACCGCGTTTTCTCGTATGCGTGGGCGAGGCGCAGGATGGAAGCTTCGTCAAAGTGCTTGCCAAAAATCTGCATGCCGATGGGAAGATTCGCTTTTGAATTTCCCACGGGAATCGAAATCCCCGGAATGCCTGCCAGGTTCGCCGTCACCGTATAGATGTCGGCCAGGTACATGGCCAGCGGATCGTCGACTTTCTCGCCCAGCTTGAACGCCGGCGTCGGGCTAGTCGGGCCCACGATGACGTCCACCTTCTTGAAAGCCTCGACAAAGTCACTGGTAAGCAGCGTCCGCACGCGTTGCGCTTTCAGGTAGTAAGCGTCGTAATAACCGGCGCTCAGCGCATAGGTTCCGAGCATGATGCGGCGCTTCACTTCCGCTCCGAAGCCCTGGTCACGGCTGCGACGGTACATGTCGGAGAGGCTCGTCACGCCTTGCGCACGATAGCCATAACGCACGCCGTCGAATCGCGCGAGGTTCGAAGATGCCTCCGCAGTTGCAACCAAGTAATATGCGGGGATCGCATATTTGGTGTGCGGCAGAGAAACCTCCACGATCTCGCAACCGAGGCTCGCCAGCTTCTGAATGGCGGAATCAATTGCGGCCCTGGTTTCCGCCTCAAGCCCCTCGCCAAAGTATTCTTTCGCAACGCCCACTCTCATTCCCTGGATGGACTTTTCGAGTTCGGCGACATAGTCAGGCACCGGCAACTCGGCTGAGGTGGAGTCCATCGGATCGCGACCGGCGATCGTGTGCAGCATGATGGCAGCGTCTTTTGCGGTCTTGGCAAACGGGCCGATATTGTCGAGCGACGAAGCAAACGCAATCAAGCCGTAGCGCGATACGCGACCATAAGTCGGCTTCAGGCCAACCACGCCGCAAAAGGATGCAGGCTGACGAATAGAACCGCCCGTATCCGAGCCCAGAGTTGCCACCGCCATGTGGGCGGCGACCGCGGCAGCAGATCCGCCGGACGAGCCGCCTGGAACACGGGTTAGATCCCGCGGATTGTGGACCGGCTTGAATGCGGAATTCTCGTTCGACGACCCCATAGCAAACTCGTCACAATTGAGCTTGCCGAGCACCACGGCGCCTGCGGTTTCAAGCCGGGCGACCGCGGTTGAGTCGTACGGGGGAATGTAATTTCCCAGAATCTTCGATCCGGCGGTTGTCCGAACCCCCTTGGTTACGAGAACGTCTTTTATTCCGAGCGGGACACCCGCCAAGGGGGGAAGCTTCTCGCCCTTTCTCACCAATGAGTCGACCTCGGCGGCCTTGGCTAGCGCACGCTCTTTCGAGAGCATCAGGTAGGCGCCGATCGCTGGATCGTCGCTTTCAATTTTTGAGAAATATGATTCCGCCAGCGCCGTGGCGCTCGTCCTGCCTTCCGCCACAGCGGAGCGAGCGGCGTCGATGGTGAGGTTGCGAAGATCCATAAGAGTTTGCCGGTTCGAAGTCCGCAGTTGCCGAGCCCTAGAACGAAGGAACAGACCGCTGCGAACGCGCGACTATTTTTCGATCACTTTCGGAACTTTAAAGAACGTGCCATCCGCGTCCGGCGCATTGGCCAGCGCGACCTCATGCGGTAGCGACTTACGCAGGCCTTCGGGAGCATCGTCACGACTCGCATAGGCAAAGCGATCGCTTCCCTGTCGTGAGTCATCGAGGCCAAAGCGATCGGAAACCTGAGCCATGGGAGGAACGTCGCTTGTATCCAGTTCGCTCAGAGAATCGACATGGCCAAGAATGGAATTTAAGTCGCGGACCATCCGCTCACGCTCTTGCTCGGTCAGCTCCAGGTTCGCGAGGTCGGCGACATAGGCGACGTCTTTTGCGGTAACTTTCATGTTTTCGCCATCCCTAAATCAAACTGAATGCTCAGTGCCTATAGACGGCCGCGCGTGCCCGGAACAAAGCGCCCGCCTTGGCGGCAGGCTCCGGGTCGTCCCCAACCATGCTAGCCGCCGGCACTTCGCAAATGGTCGGAGCAGGACTCGCTTCTGATCCCAAATCAGGCGCTTTGAGCGACTTTGCGGCGCACCACGAACTCGACCCGGCTCACGCCCTTGGCATACCGGTTCAAGGCGGCGACGTACCGGGGCGCGAGGTTTTGTAGTTCAGCGCGCCAGGCAGCGTCCGGGACTTCTACTTTCAACACGCCGTCTGAAAACTCCAAGGCTTTCGTGCGGCCGGCGACGGCTGATCCGCAGGCCATGGGCCAGGCAAGCAGAACGGCGTCGGCGCTCGGGACCTTGCGCAAGCTGCCTGCGACAATCTTTTCCATTGTGGATGCGATTGGTTCCACAGAGTCTCGATTCTAACATCCAGACGCTCGCCTGGGACTTCCCCTGAATGTGAGTTGTTTTGCTGATTTTTCTGAATGGCGATTGCGCCGGGGTATTTGCGGCCTGTGCTTGACACAACTTAGGGCGCGGATGAATCCCGAGGGAATTGCTGCTCGACAAAACGCAATGCGTCTTCCTTGCTGCTCAGCCGGCCGTCGAGTTGCGCGTCTTCGACCGCACCCAGGGCTTTCTTGAACAATGGCCCTGGCTTGTAGCCGGCCGCGATCAGATCATCGCCGCCAATCAGCGGTTGCGGACGAACCTCCTCGGGCGCAAGATTCTCGATCTGCTCGCGCGTAAAGTCATACATCCCCAGGCTGCGATGGCTTGATTCACAGTCGAGCCGGTGCAGTTCGAGGTGTTCGTCAAAATGCGGCAAGCGAATGAATTTTTTGAATGTCGATGGCTTCATGCGCTTGGCGTCGCCGAAGCGCATGTGATTGTCGACCAGCGCGAGAATTTGCTCGGTGTCCTCGTTTGAGAACCGCAATCTCTTGCAAATGGCTCCAGCCATTTTGACCCCGACGTTGACGTGATTGTCGAAGCGGATGCGATCGGGGGCATGGCGGAAGGTCGGGGGCTTGCCCACGTCGTGCAGCAGCGCTCCCCATGCGAGCGTGGGCGTCGATGGATGAGGCAATTTCTCAAGCAGTAAGAGTGTATGCACAAACACATCACCCTCCGGATGAAACTCGGGCGGCTGTTCAACTCCCTTCATGGCTTCGATTTCCGGGAGAACCTGGTTGAGCAGCCCGCTCTCATCGAGGAGCTCGAAGGCTTTCTTTGCCTGGCCTTCGGTCAACATCCGAGTGAGTTCCTCGCGGACACGCTCGCGCGACACCTGATGGATCTTGGGTGCAAGCTTTTGAATTGCCTTAAAAGTTGCCGGATCGATCCGATACGAGAAACGCGCGGCGAAACGAATGGCTCGAAGCATGCGCAATTTGTCTTCGGCGAGACGAAGCTCAGGATCCCCAATGGCGCGGATGATCCCGGCCCGCAAGTCCTCTTGTCCACCAATAAAGTCGAGCACCTCATTCTTCTCGGGGTCAAGAAGCAGGCCGTTGATGGTGAAGTCGCGGCGCTCCACATCTTCCCTGGGATCGCGGCTGAAGCGGACCTGGTCAGGGTGGCGGCCATCGGAGTAGCTGATGTCGTAGCGGAAAGTAGCGACCTCAACGCAGGCTTTGTGGGAGTGGCCGGGAACGATTTGAGCAGCAGGTCCCTCGCCGCTTGACAACCCGGAATGAAGCGAATCCAGGGATGCGGGTCTGAGGGCAGCTTCCGGATTAGAGCGAGATCTTCTAAGTTCCTTCGGCAACGGCACCAATACGACGCCAAATTGCGCGCCGACGGCATATGTTTCCGGGAAGATCCGCATCACCTGCTCGGGCGTGGCGTCGGTAGAAACGTCCCAGTCGGATGGCTCGCGCCCGAGGAGCAAGTCGCGCACGCAACCGCCTACGAGGTAGGCCTGATGGCCGTTGTGGCGCAAGGTACCCACAACCGAGATTGCGAAATCGCGGGCACTCATATATCCGAAATGATACAGGCAAGGGAGCTAGGGAAGCTTCGCTCGCGGGAGAAGAGTATGCGCCTTTGCCGGGCGCTTCTGCTTGGAGGCTGCGAGCACAATCCTGAGAACCTCAGCGTTCTGGAAAATCGTTGGGATCGTGGACAACGCGAATGTCGTGGTCGGTAAACGATGCCTGCATCTGCGGTAGCCTGTACTTGAGCATATGGCACCGCACGCAGTTCTCCGTAGCCACCGAACAACTCCGCACAACCGCGCCAGCCACACGACCGACATTTTTTGATTTCAGGTGGCAGGCGAGACACTTTGAGTCATAGGCAGCAGAATTAGTCTCGAGGGGCTTGTGGGGGTTGTGGCATGCGACACAGGTGATGCGAGGGTCGCCGTTCCCCCAGCACCGACTTTGCTCAAGTCGATAGGCTGGGAATCGCACGGTTTGGGTACCCTGAAGACCGAGCTGCAGAACATCCCAGGCGGTGCGATGGCACGAGCCGCAAAAGTCGACGGAATCTTCCGGGGTCATAGAGGCGGGATTCAGAATCATTCCTGGACTGGCGGAGTCTATGGTTCTGGCTAGGGCAACGTGCGAGAAGCCGGGACCATGACAACCTTCGCAGGTAATTCCCGGCGTCATGCCGCTCGGCTTCAGGCGGTTATTGGTCAAGGCAGCTGTGGCATGGCAGCCAAAGCATTTTTCCAGTTCTTGTTGCGGCACCTTGCGCCCGATGGCATCGGATAAATTTGCCGAGGTCGGGAGTGGATCGCCCGGGGTAATTCCCAGTCCATGCCCGCGGAAGAAACTGACCTGAGTTTCATACCAACTATTCTGAAAAGTGAAGAGAAAAGTCTGACCGTGCCCTCCGCTTCCAAAAGCCCAAATCAGTGGGACGCTAAGCGATCGGCGACCGTCTGAGACCGTGTAGTTTACTGAGTTCGCGCGCGGAGCAATGGTGTAGCGAAAACCTCCGATGGCGAGGCTGGCGCGGAGCTGAGTGCCTTCTGCTTCCCTGGCGGGCGTGGAGGTATGCGCCATCGCGTGCTGCTGCTGGCCGCGTTGCAACTCGGAATGGCACTGGCCACAAACGTTCGCGCCAACGTAATCGGACGATGACGCATCTGCTTTGCGCGGCCACCAGCCGGATTCCTCCAGATGCTGGGCCGTGGTTTCTCCCCCGCGAGTCGCGACTCGAACTTCCGCATGGGGAGAAGGTACTGCGATCATGCTGAAGACAATCAGGGCAGAGAACCGAACTAAACGCACGCCTACCTCAACTAGAAACTCGATGCTACCGGCGTGAGCTGGCGGAGAGAGGTAAAGAAGAGAAACTTCGTGTAAAGAAGTGCAAAGTTTGTCGCGGAAGTGTCTTCAGCGCCCGGGTTCGGCGACTTTGAGGACCTGATCGGCAGGAACGTTCTCTAACTTCTGAATAATGCCGCTCGGCCAATGGATCTCAATGCTATCGGCGCGGGTGTCGGAGCCGAGGCCGAAATGAACGGGACCATAACTTGAGGAGGCATAGCCCACGCTCGTGGTCATGTGATTGTACTGTGCCCCAAGCGACTTGCTGACTACTTGAATCCGTGCACCGATGCCATCCCGGTTGCCTTTGGTGCCCGTTAGAGCGATTTCTAGCCAGTGACCGGAGTTCTGGCTTCGGTTCATCCAGATCTCGGCTTCTGCGCCTAGCGCACTCACCACCACGTCGATTCGTCCATCGCCGTCAAAATCGGCAAAAGCGCAGCCCCGATGGCGTTTCTTCGGGGCCGCGTCCAACCCGGCCTCTGCCGCTTCCCACTGCCCGGTGCGCCCAGAGTTCCGGAAGATGAAATTCGGCTGGTTCACCGGCTGGCCCGGCATATCGTGCGATTCGACATGTCCTCCGCTGACAAACATGTCTTTCCAGCCATCGTTATCGAAGTCATAGAGACCGACTCCGAAGCCGGAGATCGGCCGGCTTAACTTTCGCATTCCGCTATCGGTTGTGACTTCCTTGAATTGCCCATCGCCCATGTTCTTGAAAACGGGAAAAGTCTGGTTGGGCAAGGCCACAAAGACAATGTCGGGATACCCGTCGTTGTTGTAATCCCGGAAATCGAGCCCCATGCCGGAAACGAAGGTGCCATCTTCGCCGAGAGCCACCCCGGATTCGAAGGCAACTTCGTCGAACTTCTTGCCGGTGTTATGAAAGAGCGAGTTGTAGGACGCATCATTGGTGACGAAGATGTCAGGCCGGCCGTCGAGGTCGTAATCGGCCAAGCCTCCGCCCATTCCTTTCCCAACGTGCTGACGGATTCCCCATGCCAGGGAGACGTCTCGGAAAGTGCCATCGCCGTTGTTCAGGAAAAGCTGGTTGGGCTGTCCTTTGTAGTATCTGGGATGGCAGTAGTCGGCGAAATCCTCCACTTTGCAGAGAGCCTTGTCCGAGTACTCCCACTGCATGTAGTTCACGACAAAAAGATCCAGCAGGCCGTCGTTGTTGACGTCGATCCACACCGCCGTAATTTCCCACCATGGCCCAAATTGGGGGTCGGACTTGTTGATCAAGGCATCCAGCCCCGACTTGACGGTGACGTCGGAAAAAGTACCGTTGCCATTGTTGTGATAGAGCGTGCCGTGGTGCAACCCGGCCACAAACATGTCGGGGTGGCCGTCATTATCGTAATCCGCCACGGCCACTCCCATGTCGTAGCCGGTGCCAGCGACTCCGGCGGCATCCGTCACCTCGGTGAAAACACCGCCGCCATCGTTTCGATAGAGGCGGTTGCGATACTTCGGGTCGTCCTTCTTGAGCGTGGAGATGTTCCCGCCGTTGGTGAAGAAGATGTCGGGGCGCCCATCGCCGTTGTAATCGAAGACGGCGACCCCTCCTGGCATTGTCTCGGGGGCATTGCGGGCCGGGGTTTCGCTATTTTCAATCCGGAATGGAAGAATCTTGAGATCAAAGTGGATGGGGGAGGAAGACTGAGCCGCACAAATCATTGCGAACAAGAGGGATGAAAAGAGGGGAACCAAACCAACTCGGATGTATTTGAGCATTTGCGAAGGAAAAAACAAAGGGGTAGCCGAAGCTACCCCTCTGATTCTATCCGACGAATCGCCTTAGAAGTAATACTTCAGGGCGAAGGTCAGCTGACGCGAACCGGTCTTGAACTTCGGTGCACCAGTCAAGAGGCCGTTCGTGTTGGTGGTGGAAAGCCGGGTTGCGGTCGCACTGCAAGTCCCGTTCCCAGCCACTGGCAAGCCCAGATAATGGCACTGGCCGAGAGGATCACTACTTCCGCCTTGAGTCGAAGTGACGTTATTGAGCACCACCTGGTAGTTCTGGGTGAACGAAAGTGACTGATCACCGCCGCCAGCCAGACCGAACTGTCCAAGCGGATGGTTCAGCCAGTTGATAGCGGACAACCTGAACTGCACCTTTTGGCGTTCTGAGATCTGGAAGTTCTTGAACAATCCCAAATCGCTGTCAAAGTACGCTGGAGCATGGATATAAGGCCACACCAGCGTTCCGATTTGACCCTGGTTCGGCAAGGAGAAGCAGCTCGCATTGAAGTACGTTCCCGACGAGTGATGACGAGGATCACAGGTGACCTGCGGTACGATCACCACGTAACCGCCGCCGTTCTGGTCGGTTCCATACCACGTACCCGAATTGATTTGGCTCGACTTCAGGCCATTCGGCAGGGTGAGGGTGTTGTCTGGCATATCCGGCGCACCATGCGTTGGATAGCTCAGGCCTCCGAACTGCGCGTTCAGATTGCCGCCCATATTCGGCTGGAGTGGTGCTCCAGAGGAGTAGGTGGTGTAGGTGCTGAGCTGCCAACCATTGACGGCGCCTTCCACGAACTTGCTAGAGTGAACGAACTTCGGGATGTTCCACACCGCGGAGAAGTTCACCAGTTGCGTGTGATCGTACGCCAATGGTCCGTAGTTGTTTTTCAGGTTGAATGGATCCACACCGCGGCCATTGCCGGCACCGTTGTCGGTCTGGCCGTCGCGGGTACCGAGAACCTTGCTGAACGTGTAGTTCGCCAGGAAGGTGACCGGGCCGGACTGCTTCTGCCACGAAGCCTGCAGTGAGTTGTAGTTTGCAAAGCCACCATGGGTGATTAGGTAGATGTCGCCGTACTGCGTGAGCGGCCGGAATCCATTCCACCAGTTACCCGTGTTAGCCGTGAAGTTATAGTTCTGGCTCCGGTTTACGCCGTTCGGACCAGGCTTGAGGCAATCCAGTGCTTCCTGGTTGAAGCTGATGTTCGGAGCACCGACGCAGGACAGGGAACCGGGAGAGATGTACATGCCATTCACTGGATCCGGTCCAAAGTAGCTGCCGGCACCAACTGGGTTGATGTCTCCCACCTTGTCGTTGTTTCCGTTGATCAGCTGGTTGCGGCTCTTGTTCGCCACGTACGAAAGTTCGAATACCGAACGCCCCGGCAGAGCCTGGGAGATCGTCACGTTCCAATCCATGACATAGGGCGTACGGTTGTCGCCCATCTGCATGGCTTGGATACCGGAAGCGCCGTTTTGGAACGAATCGCTCGGTGGTGAGAAGCCCTGAATCTGCGCAAGGCCAGTGGTCGTCGGGTTGTTTGGATCGAAGAACGTCGTCGATGGCGTTTGGTAGCTGAAGATACCGCTGCCGCCGTTAAACGAACCATTCACGTCGTTGATGGCAAATGTGTACCGGAACATGGCGAAGCCGCTACGAAGCACGGTTTTGCCATCACCGAATATGTCATATGCCAGTCCTACACGTGGTTGGAAGTAAAACAAGGGCGATTCAAACCCGGACAACGGAATCCTCGAGTTGATCGCGTGCCACAGGAATCCGGTGTTCGGAAATTGGGGAATCGTCTTAAGCGGGTCTTGCGGATCCGGGACCATCGGGATCGCATTGCTGGGCGTGCCATTGATATAGCATTGACCGCACCAAACCTGAGCTCCAGCGGCGGGCCCGTACCATTGACCGATGTGGTCAAGGCGTAAGCCGTAGTTGAGAGTCAGCTGTTTGTTTGCTTTGAAGGAGTCCTGAGCATAGATCGAGTACTGGTGGTTTTTGACCGTGCTCTGAGGCGCCTTGTTTGGCTGAACGTAATTGGCGGCGGCACCGAGCAACATGTCTGCAACGACGTTGCCAGTGCTCGATGCACCCCAACCGAAGTTATAGGCTCCGTTGTCGCTGTGCTGCTGATCACCCTGCGACTGAACGTTGCCGTTCGTGTCCCAATACGCGCCGAACTTCAGCGTGTGCGCGCCCAAGACCTTCGTGAAGTTGTCATACATCGATGGGTCGCTCTTCAAAGCACCGAAGTTGGGGCCGTAGCCGAAACCAGCCGAGAACGAAACCGTGCTGAGGTTCGCCAGGGCTCCGCCCCACGGTCCTAAGAAGCTCGGGATCTGAGAGGTCGTGTGACCGAAGAGACCCTGAACATTGAAGCCGAGAGCTGCGCGATCAGCCAGCTTCGGATTTTGCAGGTGCGACGGATTGATGTAGCGAGCATACGTGAACACGAATTCATTCGTCGTAGTCGGATTGAATACGTGGGTAAAGTTGCTCATGATCGCTTGCGACGTGGTTGCGGCAACGATTTGCGAGGGATAGGGCAGGTTCCACGCTGGCTCCCACCAAATCGCGGTTGGGTGGTAGTCGGTTTCAATCTGACGGGTGTAAGAACCGGTCAGCTTTGTATTTTCGTTGATCGCATAGTCCAGCTTAGCGGTAGCTTCCCAGCGATTCTGAGGAGCGGTGTTGACGAACGTGTAGTTGTTCCAGCCATTGCCCGCGTTCGGGCTGATGTTCGGTGCTGGATAATTCGTCTGGCCAAGATAGTTCGTACCGAGGAAGACTCCAGCCATGTTGGGATCCCACTTGCTTTGCGGCAGTTGCGTACCGCCGCCTGGGATGCCCCAAGGAACGTTATAGGCGTATTGCCACAAGCCGCCGCTATTGAGGCAGCTGAACAGCGTCGTGTTACCACCGCAACCGACCACCGCCGAGTTCGCAGCGACGCCATCAATTGTGGTTTCGCTGAAGTCGCCGTTCCTCTGTTCCGTCGTCGGCATGTTGTAATTGTTGATCGAGCCGGCGGGGTGCTGGCGCATATATTCGTAGCCGCCCCAGAAGAACAACTTGTTGTGATGCGGAATCACCGGTCCGCCGATGTTGCCGCCCATGTAGTAGTAGCTTTGGTCAGGGTTCAGTTGGCTGATGAGCTGGTCCTTAGGGGTGCCCAAAGCCGGGTTAGCCAGGTCGTTTACGAATTGGCTGTGGTTGTATGCGTCCCAGCTATTGAACAACTGGTTGCGCGCATAAAGATAGCCCACTCCGTGATACTGTGTCCCGCCGCTCTTGCTGAAGGCCTGGAAGACCACCGGGCCCTTGGCATACTCGGCGCTATAGGAGGACATCAGAACCTTCACTTCCGAGACCATGTCCTGATTGATGTTGGCGATTTGAGTGCCGGCATTGCCGGGGTCAACGAGGTTGGCTCCGTCCAGCATGAACGCCATTGCACCGTTCGGTTGCGTGCCGTTTGCAGAATAAGAACCTACCGGGCCGGTGTTCGTGCCCACAGTCTTATCGGAAAAGCTGCTGCCCTGGTTGGCACCGTTCGCGGCCACCATTCCAGGCATGAGCTTCAACAATTCGCCAGCGTCGCGGCCGAGGATCGGCACATCCGCCACCAGGGTCTGGTTGAGCGTTGTGCTGACTTCCGCGTTATCGGTCGGAACCGCCAATGCGCCGGCAGAGATTTCAACTGTTTCATTGGTCGCGCCAACCTGAAGGCTGATCTGCGACATGTTTTTGTTATCGCCCTGGGAGAACGTGATGCCACTCTGCGTCCAGGTCTTGAATCCGGGCGCGGCAATGATCACTGTGTAAGTGCCAGGCTGAACCGCGGTAATGGAAAAATAGCCAGATCCGTTCGAAACGGTTGTGCGCGTGTCGCTTGAAAGTTCATTCTTCATGGTAACTTTCGCGTTAGCGACTACGGCTCCGGTCGAATCCATGGTCGTGCCCGAGAGGGTTCCGGTCAACTGCTGACCGAAACTCAAGGACGCCAGGGAAACTAATACGGCCAGACAGCCCACCAGGCCCGCCTTGGTCCAGACCGCAAAGTTTGACTTCGAAGTCATTAACTGCCTCCAGTTAAGCTATTTGCGGGGACTTGGGATGCCCCGCCGATTAATAACGCGGATGGATGGGAAGATGAACCGAAACGCCCTCCCCTCGCCATCTTGCAGAGCCGAAGCTAAATTTCAACAAGCCTCCGGGTAGTACAAAAACACTACTTTCCAGCTGGGGAGCACTTTTAACGTGTGTTGCTGCACACTGTCAAGACAAAAAAACGTTATTCTTGTAAAACTTTCAGTTACTACTTCGATTTAGGCGGAAGAAGGCTCCCGGTCCACTTTTGGGAAGCCCTGACACCGCGTGCTTGGCCCGCCGGACGGGGCACAAAGATTGGTCTGTTAGACTTCCTCGGAACCTGGAAATCGATCGATGCTGAAGGCCCTGGGACTTGCGCTTGTGAGCGCTGCTTTGTCGTTGACCTGCACTTTCGCCCTTTGGCCTCAAAGCCTGCCCTCGGGAACAAGCGTCGGGTCTGGAAAACCGGCGGAACAGGTTTACAAGAACATTCAGGTTTTTAAAGGAGTGCCATTCGAGCAGTTGATCCCCTCCATGCAGTTCATTTCCGCTTCGCTCGGAGTGGAATGCGGGTTCTGCCACGTCGAAAATCATTTCGATAGCGACGACAGGAAACCGAAGCAGACGGCTCGCAAGATGATAGAGATGATGATGGCGATCAACCGGAGCCACTTCGATAACCATCAGGTGGTGACCTGCAACACTTGTCATCACGGGTTGAAAAGCCCGGTTTCAATCCCGTCAGTGGCGGAAGGGCCAGTGCGAATGCGGCCACCGGCAGCGTCCGGGGACCAGTTGCCTGCGAACCTTCCGAGTCCCGAGCAGGTGATCGCAAAGTTCGTTGATGCCCTGGGAGGCGCGAAAGCAATTGAGACCTTAAAAACGCTGGTTGTGAAGGGGACAGCGGAATTCGGCGGAGGCCAGGTACCGGCGGATGTCATGACCGAATCGCCGGACAAAAGAATATTCACGATACATCTACCGGGCGGCGACAGCATCACGGCAATCAACGGGAAAGAAGGGTGGCTGGCGGCGCCGCGGCGCCCCCTGCAAATCATGACGGGTGCGGAATTAGAAAGCACAAAACTTCCGGCAGATTTGCAGTGGCCCTTACACTTGAAGAAGACATTCCCAGAATTGCACGCAGGTCTACCGGAAAAAATAGCTGACCATGACACCTACGTATTAGTAGGGGAAGCCTCCGGTCAACCTCGTGCCCGTTTCTATTTCGATCAGCAATCCGGCCTGCTGGTCAGGATGGTGCAATACGCAGCAACCCCCCTCGGACTGAATCCCACCCGAACGGATTACTTCGATTACCGGCCGGTCGAGGGGATACAGTTCCCTTTTGGCTGGACGGTGGCCCGACCCGCCGGGCAGTTTACGGTTCGAATCACGGAAGTGATTCCCAATGCCCCGATCGGCAAAGAAGCCTTCGTCAAACCCCAGCAATGATCCTCATGGAATTCTTCTGAGCGGCGAGAGAGAACTCGCCGTCCATAGTTTTGGGTACGCCTCGGCGCAAAACAAAACCAGACTTCGCAGGTCTGAGGTTCTTACAATGAGCATAGACGCGATATGATTGAGGGAAGAAGGCCGAGGGCTGTGAATTCAGTCACAGTGGATTGTACCTAGACGCCAGCGGATGGAAAGCCCTGGAATCCACCGCGCCAAAGTGCCCCAAAATCTAAAGATGGCGCAAGTTCCATTTTCGTGGTCGGGACAAGTGGCAATCGTTTGTGTGGTCACCGCTTCCCTGGTGGCAGCACAGCCACCTGCCAACTTCGAGGAGATCAGCGCCCGCGCGACTACCGCGAGAGAGCAGGGAAATCTACCTCTTGCCATTCAGTTCTACAACCAGGCCCTGGAGCTGAATTCCAAATGGGCAGAAGGATGGTGGTTTTTAGGTTCTTTGCAATATGGCTCGGAATCCTTCGCGCCCGCGCGGGACGCTCTCTCGCGTTATCTTGAGCTAACACCGAACGCTCCCCCTGCCCTTGCCTTACGCGGACTGTGTGAATTTGAAACCGGCGAATATCCCGCGGCACTTGAGGACATCGAAAAAGGAATCGCCGGGGGAGCAGCCAATCAGCCGCGCAACGAACAAATTCTTCGTTATCACGAGGCGCAACTGCTGGCCCGATTGGGGCGATTTGACGCTGCTCTGAAGGCGTATTCCTTCTTCGCGGAGAAGCAGATTTCTAGTCCGGAATTGTTTTTGGCGATTGGCCTGGCAGGGCTTCATGTTCCACTTCTTCCGAAAGAAGCTGCGCCAGATCAACAGGAACTGGTTACCTCAGCGGGCAAGGCAACCTTCCAGTTCTTGTCGGGGCAGGATCACGACGCCGCAGAGGCATTCAGCGCTCTGTTCGAGCGCTTCCCGGCTGCCGCAAATCTGCATTACTTGTATGGGACGCTGCTCTATACAACCGATCCAGATTCTGCGATCGATCAGTTCAAGAAGGAGTTAGAGGTCTCGCCAGAAAACCAGGCCGCTCAAGTGATGCTGCCCTGGGCAATGCTGATGAGAAACAGGCCGGCTGAGGCGCTCTCCTACGCGCGAATGGTCGCCGAGAAGCAGCCTCAGGTCGCCGCAGCACAACTCGTGTTAGGACGCGCATTGGCGGAAACTGGAACCTTGCCCGAAGGAATAGGCCGCCTGGAATCGGCCTTGAAAATGGAGCCTACGAATCTCGAAATTCACATTGCTTTGGCAAAGGCGTACTCACGCGCTGGAAGAGATAGCGATGCGCGGCGCGAACGCGTGTCCTGCCTCGAACTTACGAAAGGTGGGGCTACTCGCGTTGCGCAACCGTAAGGCATGGGTGGGAATTTTGTGTTTGCTGGCGGGCGTTCGTTCGCAGGCCCAACCTGCCGAAAAGGCGGCGGCGGCTTGTGCCAGCTGCCACCCGGCACAAGCTCAACACCAGCCTTCCACCCCGATGGGTGAGGCCCTGTTTTTGCCCTCCAGCAATCCGACCCTGCGACTTCACCCGAGACTCACAGTAAGAAAGGGCGCATACACCTATCGCGTCGACACCCAGGGCGACGAGAGCACTTACAGCGTAACCGACGGAGTGGGCACAATCTCAATTCCAATTCGCTGGACGATCGGGCAAGGAATGCAGACCTGGGTTTACGAGCGCAACGGATCCTACTATGAGAGCCTGGTGAGCTACTACCCGTCGATTCAGGGCTTGGAAACTACCGTGGGCGACGAATCATTAACCCCTCATACGCTCGAGGAAGCCGCCGGGCGAAAACTCACCCTGGGTGATACCAAGGACTGCTTTGCGTGCCACTCAACGAATTCGGTTACCGGCGGGAAATTGACACTCGGTTCGTTGCAGGAAGGCGTAACCTGCGAGCACTGTCATTCCGGATCGAGCACGCATCTGTTTGACGCTCTGCAGGGCATTTTCAATACTGCACCGCCGAGCTTAAAGAAAATGCCCACCGAGGATATCTCCAACTTCTGTGGTCAGTGCCATCGCTCCTGGGAATCGGTGGTTCGAAATCACACTCTGGGTGTGGTGAACGTTCGATTTCAGCCCTACCGTCTGGCCAACAGCCGCTGCTTCAGTGGGACAGATCCGCGCATTGCATGCACTGCATGTCACGATCCACATCAGGACGTCGTAAGAGATGCCACGGCCTACGATGGCAAATGCCAGGCGTGCCATCAGACAAAGGGAACGGCAAAGGCACCGGCGCTCGTGAAGGCAGATTTACCCCCGACACTCGGGCCTCGTGCAAAGCCTTGTCCGGTAGCGTCGAAAGATTGCGTCAGCTGCCACATGCCCAAGATCAAAATGCCCGGAGGGTTCGTCACCTTCACAGACCATCAGATCCGGATCGTGAAACCCGGTGAACCGTACCCCAACTAGCGGCCGGTTGCGGCCCCCCTGACGGGCAGACTATGCTGGAAACATATTTTCGGGAACCCTGTCCGCCTTCATGATATTCACCAACTCGGCGCGATTCATCACCGGTTTATTCCTGGTCATCACACTGGGTGTAGTGCTTGGAAGGGCGGAAAGCTGTACCCCCCCTGCCTCAATCGAGAGCGCTCTTCGTGGGCACCCCGACACAAATTCCTACTCCCAACTCGGAAATTGGTATGCAAGCCATCGACACTACGCCTGCGCCGCCGAAGCCTATCGATCTGCCCTTGAACTCAAGCCGAACTCATCGACCCTTGCATATCTATTCGGGCTGAATCTTTACTCGGCAGGCAATAGCGCCGCGGCACTGAATCCTCTCGCCACCTCTATCCGGCTATCGCCTTCCTTTCTCAAAGCCCACATTGCTCTCGCCGAGGCGCTCGAATCCCTGGGGCGAGGACGGGAAGCCAGGGCAGAGTGGGAAACCGCGCTCAAGATCAATCCTCATTCTGCGGACGCTCTGAATGGCATGAGCAAATCACTCCTAGCAGGCGGGAAATACCGCGAAGTCATTGACTTGCTCGAGGCAAACAAGCTCAATAGCGAGCTCAGTGCCAATCTTGCGGAAGCCTATCTGGGGATGAAAAGCCGGGAAAAAGCGGAGGAGATACTTGCCAACGCGCTAAAAACCGACCCCGCCTCGCTGCGGCTTGCGATGCTGCTCACCTCGGTTTCCATTCAGCAGTTTCATTATCAGGATGCCGCTAGGCTCGCCGAAGAAACAGTTCGCCGACATCCGGAATCTGAACCTGCCGAACGGCTCTATCTTCAATCGTTGGTGCTCGCCGGCAACACCGCGGTGGCACGGCCGCTTGCACAAAAACTCCTTGCCAAATCTCCGAACGACTTCGATTACCTGTACCTATTAGGAGTGATGGAACACGATGCTGGCGAATTCGAAGCAGCACGCGGACACTTGGCGAAAGCCGTCGAGATAAATCCGGCTTCGGCCCCAGCTCGCTTCAATTTCGGGCTAGCACTGTCCCAACTCAACGATCCTGCCGGTGCCAAAATTCAGCTTCAAAAAGCCCTCGACCTGGGTGCCTCCGAACCAGAAGTACATCTGCAGCTAGGGAAGGTACTGAATTCCCTGGGCGAAAAAGAAAATGCGAAGGCACAATTGAAGCTCTATCAGGCTGGGCTGGAAGACCAGCACAACCGCGCCTTGGCAGCAAGCAAGACGGGCCAGGGTGACAAGGAAATGGCTGGGGGCGGGGATCCGCGGCGGGCGGTTGAGTTCTATCGCGAGGCCCTGGCAGCAACCCCCGACGATCCCCAACTCCAGTTCAAACTGGCCGTCGCCCTGAGTAAGACGGGCGACACTGCGGGGGAGCGCGCTGCCCTGGAGAAAGCTGTCGCCATCGATCCGAATCTGGCGGTTGCCCAAAACCAGCTGGGATTGCTTTCATCGCAAGCCGGCGATGCTACCGCTGCCGAACAACACTTCCGGCAAGCGCTGCGCGCAATGCCAGACTTTACCGAAGCCTGGGTGAATTTGGCGGCTATCTTGGGGCTCCAGTCACGATTTAAGGAAGCGGACGAAGCCGTGAGCACCGCCCTGCGGTTGGAACCGCAAAATGCAGGTGCCCTTCTCTTGCGGGACACCCTTGCCAAAGCGCAAGCACAGCGCTGATTATGGGTTCAAAGGCCATCTGCTCGCATGAGTAACTCCCATGTCCTAAAGTGGACACGTCGGCGCCTGCTGCAAACTTCCCCCGGGGTGCTCGCGTCTCTTCTAATTCCAGCAAAGATCACCGCTGCCGCAAGGGGCGAACAACCCCTACCACCGTTTTCAACCTTTGTTGATGTCGCGGCAACCGCCGGACTCACCCACCCCATGATCTACGGGAACCCGGATCGCAATACCTACATCGTCGAGGTGAACGGTGCAGGGTGCGCGTTTTTCGACTATGACAACGATGGGTGGATGGACGCGCTGATCCTCGGAGGACGAACACTCGAAGGGATTCCCCGGGGCAGCGGCAACCGTCTCTATCACAACAATCGGGATGGCACGTTCACCGACGTAACCGAGAAGTCCGGCCTGGCTTCTCCCGGGTGGGCATGTGGGGTTTGTGTTGGCGATTACAACAATGATGGACTTGAGGATCTCTTCATTACCTACTACGGGCAGAACAAGCTATTTCGCAACAATGGCGATGGCACGTTTACGGAGGTAACGGAGAAAGCCGGGCTGTTGCACATGGATACTCCCGAGGCACGTTTCGGTTCGGGCTGTTCTTTTATCGACTACAACCGAGACGGCTTGCTGGACCTTTTTGTCTCCAACTATGTGGTCATCGATCTGGAGAATGCACCCAAACCTTCCCTGTCTGTTCCCAATTGCAATTTTGAAGGGGTGCCGACCAACTGCGGCCCGGGAGGACTTGGGGTTCCCCGTCACTTCCTGTATCGGAATAACGGGGATGGAACCTTCACCGATGTCTCGAAGGAATCTGGAATTGCGGACATTCGAACTTCCTATGGCTTCACCGTAGTGGGTCTCGATGTCGATGAGGATGGATGGCAGGATCTACTGGTGGCTTGCGATGCGACTCCAAGCCTCCTCCTAATGAACAATCACAACGGGACCTTCAGCGAGGAAGCCATGCTGCGGGGCGTGGCGGTGAATCGCGACGGAAATCTCATGGGGGGAATGGGAGTGGGAGTCGGAGACTACGATCTCGACGGGCACGTGGATATCCTGAAGACCCACTTTGTGAACCAATCTACGGGTCTCTACCACAACAACGGCAAAGGGGAATTCGATGACGTCACGTTGCGGGCGGGGCTCGGTGCGGAACGACGTTTCACCAGTTGGGGGACCAACCTGGTGGATCTCGATAATGATGGTTACCCAGACATTTTCATCGCCTCAGGGACGGTAGCGCCGGAACTAGAAAAGGTGTATGCGAAATATCCAGCCCGTAATCCGCGGCTTATCTGGCGCAATCAGGGGAATGGCACCTTCGTTCAGCTGGGCGAGGAAACCGGCCCCGGCATCGCGGCGAGGCATGTGAGCCGAGGGGCCGCTTTTGGAGATTTCGACAATGACGGTGACATCGACGTGCTCGTGATGAACCGCAATGACCCTCCCTCCTTGCTGCGCAACGACGCTCCTAAAGGGAATCACTGGATTAAGGTTCGGCTCGAGGGCACGAAAAGCAACCGGAGTGCAATTGGGTCCCGCGTTCTGGTTCGCTATGGGGGCAAGGTGCAAGCGCAATGCGTGACCAGCCAGGCTAGCTTTCTTTCATCAAACGATCCCCGCCTGCACTTTGGGCTGGGTAAGGAAACTACGGTCGACATCGACCTGGTCTGGCCAACGGGGGCAAAAGAAACATTCACGAAAGTGGCCGCCGACCAACTGGTTACGATTCGCGAAGGCGCCGGCATCGTGAACGGCCGGGCTTTCTAGCCTGGATCGGGAATGCGCTTGCGACCTGAGCTGGGCCTCGATTATCTTTACAGTAATCTACATTGCAACGCTCGGACCTGAACCGTCCGTTTCCGAAGTATGTCCATTCCCACGTTTTTGCGGAGCGTAGCCTTTGTCTTGCTGTGTGCGCTGGCAGCGCACGGCGGGTCCGCCGCGACCACTTGCACTCGTCAGGCCGGGCTAGAAGCCAAGCTACGTACGCACGCTACTTCCGCTGCATATGTAGAGTCGGGCACCTGGTTCGAAGCGCAACACAAATTCGAATGCGCTGCACGAGACTTCGCGTTAGCGGCAAAGCTCGACTCGCACTCCGCCAGCATCCTGCTGCGTCTCGGCAACAGCCTACTGTCAGCGGGTGAGTTAGGGGGAGCCGAAGCCGCATTCCGGCAATCGATTTCACTCTCCCCCGGTGCCGCCGAGGCACACGGGAAACTCGCCCTTGTTCTCGAGCGGCTTCACCGCAGAGAGGAAGCCAAGGCCGAATGGTCGGCTGCGCTGAAGATCAATCCTCTTGCCATTTTCGCGCTTGACGGTATGGGCAAGCATCTCCTTGAAGAAGGCAATTATCCCGCTGCTATCGAATTGCTCCAGTCGGCTCCGCCGGACGAAGCCTTGACGCTTGATTTGGCCCAGGCTTATGCGCGCGCAGGATCGCTTCCGCGAGCCGAGGGTGTTTTGCGAAAAGCGGCCGCCGCAAATCCCTCCTCATTCCCTTTAACCAAGGCCCTGGTTGGCGTACTGGTCGATGAACATAGTTTCGAGCGCACCTTCCAGGAACCGGCACAGATTGCGGAGAAATTTGCCGCCGCGCATCCCCACAATATCGACGCACAGCGACTCCATCTCGCACTGCTCGTCGCCTGGATACCGCAAGGGGCTCAATCCGGGGACGTCGCGCGCGCCACCCCGCTCGCACGCAAACTGCTTGCGGCCCGCCCAGAGGATTCCTATTTTCTTTACGTCAACGGCATGTTGGAACGCCAAGCAGGCGACTACAAGAACGCCAGGCTTCATCTGGAAAAATCCATCGCGATCGATTCGTCCTCGGACCATGCGCATTATGAACTCGGCCTCGTCCTCGCCGCCCTGAATGAGGCTGCTCTTGCAAAACGCGAGTTCGAGAAATCGATGTCGCTAGGCAACGCCGAACCAGAAGTGCACTTTCAATTGGCGAAAGTCCTGCGCACCCTGGGAAACGCGGATGAGGCCGCCCAACAGTTCAAGCTATATAACGAGCAGCTGGACAGAACCTCGAAGAAGCGGGTGGCGAAGCTCAAGGAAGGGCAAGCCGACGATGAGCTCTCGCAAGGTCACATCAGGAACGCCATCGATCTCTATCGCCAGGCCATCGACGCCAGTGCCGATGACCCCATGCTGAATTTCAAACTAGCCATGGCGTTCGACAAAACGGGCGATACCATCTCCGAGAAAGCTGCGCTCGAGAAAGCCGCCCAGCTTGACCCTGACATGGCGGTTGCACAGAATCAGCTCGGCTACTTGGCCTCGCGGAGCGGCGACGTAGCGTCCGCGGAAAAGTACTTTCGGCACGCCGTCGAAGCGGCCCCTGCCTTTGCCGAGGCCTGGGTGAATCTAGCCGCAACCCTGGGGATGGAGTCAAAGATTGCCGAGGCACAGGAAGCAATCGCAAGCGCGTTGCAGGCGGACCCGCACAACTCGGCTGCGTTAGAACTACAGCAGGAACTGCGGAAGCAACAGCCTTAAGCAGACTCTATTCCTCAGAAGCGTGCGCTGACGGAGGGGGAACAGTTGGCGGGGGACCACTACACACGGCGGGGGCTGTTGCGCTCATTGGCATTGTTGTCTGCAAACGCGTGTCTGCCGAAAGGTGTCTTCGCAGCCCGGGCTCCGCAGGTCCTGGTCTCACCCTTCTCCCACTTCGTCGAGGTGGCTCAAAGCGCCGGGTTGACCGAGACCATGGTCTACGGCGATTTCGACAAAGCCACTTACATCATCGAAGTCATGGGCGCCGGATGCGCCTTCATGGATTACGACAACGACGGCTGGATCGATGTTTTTGTGCTGGGTGGCCGCCGGCTCGAGGACACGCCCGCATCTGCTAGCAACCGGCTTTACCGGAATAATCGGGACGGCACCTTCACCGATGTTACCGCCAAGGCAGGCCTCACCTTTACCGGCTGGGCGAACGGGGTTTGTGTCGGGGATTACAACAACGACGGTTTTGAAGATCTGTTCATCACCTACTACGGCCAGAACCAGTTGTTTCGCAATAACGGGGATGGCACATTTACCGATGTAACTGCGAAAGCCGGGCTGTTGCATCCCACAACCCGGTTCAGCACCGGATGTACTTTCGTCGATTACAATCGCGATGGCTTACTTGATCTGTTTGTCTCCAACTACCTCGAGTTCGACCTGGCTACCGCTCCCAAGCCTTCCCTCAGCCTGCCTTTCTGCAATTATGAAAGCGTGGCCGTGAATTGTGGCCCAAAAGGGTTACCCTCTTCGCGCCAGTTTCTTTACCGCAACAATGGCGACGGTACGTTTACCGATGTATCCAAGGAATCCGGAGTATCCAAGCTGCAGAACTCTTACGGACTCACCGCCGTAGCCTTCGATGTAGATGAAGACGGCTGGCAGGACATTTTTGTCGCCTGCGACTCCTCTCCAAGTTTCTTACTGATGAACAACCACGACGGCACCTTCCGCGAAGAGGGACTCCAGCGCGGCGTCGCTCTCAGTGGCGAGGGCTTGCAACTCGGCGGCATGGGTGTCGGCGTCGGCGACTACGAGTCCGATGGCCACCTAGACATCATCAAGACGCATTTCATGAATGAAGCCACTGGCATTTACCACAACAATGGAAAGGGCGAGTTTGAGGACAGGACTGGCCCTGCAGGCTTTTCTTCAGAGCGGACCTTTGTCAGCTGGGGAACAGGTCTGGCGGACTTTGACAATGACGGAAATCCCGACATCCTGGTCGTCAATGGCGCTGTCTATCCGGAACTTGAGCATGTCTACAAGAAATTTGAGACCAAGAATCCGCGCCTGATCTACCGCAATCAGGGCAACGGGATCTTTGTCCACATGCACCGCAGTGAAGTTGGACCAGGGATCGAGGAGCGTTTCGTGAGCCGCGGCTGTGCATTCGGGGACTTCGATAACGACGGAGATATTGATGTGCTGATCATGAACCGGAACGCACCTCCTTCCCTGCTACGCAACGACGCCCCCAAAGAAAATCACTGGATCAAAGTCCGCCTCGAAGGCACCAAGAGCAATCGGAGTGCGATCGGTTCACGCGTTTTGGTTCGTTTCGCGGGCAAAGTGCAGACCCAGTGCGTAACCAGTCAGACCAGCTATCTATCCGCCAACGATCCCCGGCTGCACTTTGGCCTCGGGTCAGCCACGACGGCTGATCTTGAAATCGTCTGGCCCACGGGCATCTCAGAGAAGTTCCCCAAACAGCAATCCAATCAGCTCATCACCATTCGCGAAGGCGTCGGCATCGTAAAGAACCGTCAGACACTCGCGACGCTCTAAGCTAGAAAAGGCGCGGGCTCGCTGGACTGATGGCATGAAGCTGGAGTCCCGCACCTGCGGCAGCCGCTGCCATTGCGGCCACGGACCCCGTGGGAATTAATTCTTGGCGGCCGACGCGCGCCGTTCGAGCTGAGCAATCTGCTCCTTCAACATTTTGGCGTCCGGACCATCGGGGGTATAGGTGAGGCAGTTGCGCAGATGTTCCAGGGCTCCAGCGTAGTCTGCTTTTCGAGCCAAAATGGCGGCAAACAATTGCTCGCCACTGCGGATGTTGTGCAAAGGATCCGCCGCCATGAGCTTCTGCGCGCTGTACTCGGCGGCATTGAGCCTTCCCAGTTGGAAGTTAGAAAGTGCACTGTAATACCAGATTTTAGGAGTTCCTGCCGGATCGAGTTGCAGGTAACGCAAGGTATTCTCCGTCGAGCCTTGCCAATCTTCCTGCTGCACGGAGAGAGCCGCGAGTTGTTCGAGCGGCAAGCTGAATTTGGGGTCAGCCCCTAGCGCCTTCTGAAAACACATTTTCGCATCATGGGGACTGGAGAGCATTTGCATGCGGCCAAGCTGATACCATGCATCTGCGAATTGCGGGTAAATTTGCACTGCTTTTTCCAGATCTTTGCGCGCTCGGTCGGGCTTGTCCCCGCGCAGTTCCCCGCCTGCCTTGCTCCAGAGCTTCGAAGCCTCGTCTGGAGCTGCCTGACTGGTTGTGCTCATCGCCGTGGCTCGCGCCTTGGAGTCGCGGGAGAGAGTGATCGTTCCGATGTTGGGGTCGTCACGCAGATTGCGAACCGAGATCGTCGTCTTGGTTGAGCGAAAACCTGTCAGAAAAGCCTCAGCGACGCATCCCTCGTAGTGAACCTCCATCTGGCGCTCCCGGTCGCCAAGTTGGCTGAGCTCACCTGCAACCCTTGTCGGCATGATCAGAAATTCGCCCTTAGGGTCAGTTTGGGTTGTGGCAGATGTTGTCCCATTGCAGCTGAGCGTGACCAGAATCGGATCCCAAGGGAGGACCTCTCCCTCGATCGCAACCTTACCGAGTAAGGCACCGCCTGCCCGGCCTTGGGCGGTCATGTTATTCCAGTATCCGTAGAGACCTGAATCTTGTACGGAGTCGGGTCGGGTTGGACTTTCTACCGGGCGCGGTCCCGTATTCACGTTGGGAGGTGGACCACCGGCACCACGCTGGGCGACCGCAGATGAAGAATAGAGAAAAGGGAGGAGAAGGGAAAGCCAGAGGGAAGAGCGCATACCGACCTCACCGGCGGCGTTCAGCGTTCTCTCACTTCAGGTAACTGCAAGAACGTGTTCTACCGCACCTGAAGACATTCTAATGACAATACGGTCTTCCGACGTAGTATACAATGCCTGCGTCCGGAAGCGTGGGAATTCCGCCAGAAGTTGGCTGACTTCTGATACGGCGAAGATTGGCGGCCGGAGGAAATGAGCCGATGTATACGCGGGTATTGTCCAATTGTGTCCTCCTCCTATTCCTCTTACCCGCGCTTAACGCCCAAACTCCTGCAGCGCCAGAGACTCAAATCGGGCGAGCCATCTTGACGAGCGATCCAGCGGAAGCAGAGAGCTCGCAATCGACTGTTCTGCGGACGACGCGTCGAGAAGTGTTAGTCGACTTAGTGGTGCGGGACAAGCATCGCCGCCTGGTAACGAATCTGCGCCCGGACGAAGTCGAGGTGTTCGAAGACGGTGTTCGGCAGAAGGTCAATGCCTTCCGCAAGATTGAAGGAGGCGAGCAATTAGCCGTCGAACAAGAAGCTGCATCGTCGGCGCCGGCGTCGGATACAAAGGGAGCCAAGGAACAAGCGCCCTCCGCCGGAGTTGAATCTCTGCGGCAACTGAACTTTGTCGCCGTGGTTTTCGCTGATATCGCGCCCCTCAACCGGAATTTCGCCCGTGAAGCCGTGCAGGCCTTCCTCGGAGGCGGGAACTTTCCGAACACTTACTTCTCCGTTTACCAGCTGAACCATACCCTCAAAATTGTGCAGTATTACACCGCGGATAAGGACCTTCTTTCCCGAATGGTGAATTCCGCAGTACAGGGAACGGGTGGCGTTAGTTCCCTACCCGTGCACGCGGAGGTGGCAAGCGCCGCGTCTTCCACCCTTCAGGCCAGCGCGGAAAATATACTCAGTTCTCCGGGCTTAGACCAAGCCACGGCTCTCGCAGTTCGCAATGCCATTTTGAGTCCGCTTCCGATCATCACCAAAGACCCGTTGTTCGCACGTGATTCGGCGTCGCAAGATGCCTCGCTTGCGCTCGGCAACGCCATCCTCGCGCAGGCCCGGATTGAGACTGGACTGCGATTCGCCCAGAACCTCTCGAATGGCATGGATGCCCTCGATGCGTTGCGTGAAATCGTACGCAGTCAGGAATCGTTGCCGGGGCGCAAAGTCGTCTTGTATTTGTCGGATGGTCTTGATTTTCCGATGAGCCGGCATGACGCGGTTGAAAGTTTGATCAGCTATGCGAACCGTTCCGGGGTTTCCTTCTATGCCGTCGACACCCGAGGCCTCAGCGTCGAAGACCCCATGATGCGGTCGCTTGCAGAGTTGGAGCGTACCGAAGCCATCAGCTCCGCACAGAAGGTGGACCCGCACAACGGAGTGAAAGAAGAAGACAATATCGAACTTACTGCCGTGTCCAATAAGCAATTGGCTCTGCGCGAACTTGCGGAATCGACAGGCGGATTCGTCGTCACCGACACCAACGAGATCGCGGCTCCCATGAAGCGGGTCATGGAAGAGATCCGCTCTCATTACGAAATTGCATACACCCCTACCGCTACCGCTTTTGATGGCCGCTTTCGAAAGATCGACGTCAAAATCCACCGTTCCAAAGTGGAGGTTCGCACCCGCAAAGGATACTTTGCGCTGCCCGAACTGCGGGGGCAGCCCCTACAAGCGTTTGAGGCTGCAGCCCTGAGCGCAATCAGCGCTCCTGTCCCCGGCGATTCCTTTCCTTATCAAGTTGCCATCCTCAAGTTTCGTCCCCGGCAAGATGCCGTGGAACACCAAGTCGCGTTTGAGGTCCCGCTTTCCAGTTTGAAGGAGGTCGAGAATCGCACGACCGGCAAGCTCGCCGTCAGAGCCTCGATTGTGGCGCTGATTCGTGATTCTGCCGGTGAGGTGGTGGGCAAAATCAGCCGGCAACTCGTGCGCGAGCTTTCGAGCGTGGACCTAGCCTCCCGAAACAAGGACACGATCCTTTACGCTGAACCACTTCGACTGGCTGGTGGCCACTACCAGGTGGACTCGGCAGTGCGTGACGAGGCCTCAGGTCGCACCTCGGTAAAAAGGATTGCTTTATTCGTGGACTCGGGAAAAGATTTCGGCTTGAGTTCGTTGGAGCTCGTTCGACCGCAGGGCTCAGGCCAGTCACGTTCCCTGGCGGCGGATCCCGGCAACTTCCCTATCGATCCAGCGGCCATGGTTCCAGTTCTCAGCAATTCTGTCCGTTCCGGCAAGCCGGTAAACTTGTATTTCGTCGTCTATCCAGCCAAGCAACAATCCGAACCGAGCGTCGTTCTCCAAATACTTCAAAACGGGAAAGAGGTTCTGCGGAAACCACTCGTCCTGCGCTCACCGGATCTTGATGGCGCTGTGCCGGTCATGCTCCAGCTTGTTCCTGCGCCCGGCCACTGCGACATTCTCGTTACCGCGCAACAGGACAAGCTGGTTGCTCAGTCCGCCCTGTCGGTAAACGTTCAATAGGTCTCAAGCCCTGGGCGTCACGCCCGACCGATGGTCGTCCGATCACTGGGATGGCTCTGTAACTTTGATTGCTTGGTCGGCGGAGACGTTCCTGAGCACTTGCGTCTTGCCCGAAGGCCAAGTTATTTCAATGCGCTCGGCACGTGTGTCCGGGCCCAATCCAAAGTGCACCGGACCGTAACTGGATGAGGCATAACACACAGCTGAAGTCATATGGTTAAACTGTGCGCCGATGGTCGGGCTCACAACCATAATCCTTGCGCCAATTCCATCGCGGTTGCTCTTTGTGCCCCGGAGCGCAATCTCCAACCAGTGGCCAGCTCCGGAGCTACGGTTCATCCAGATTTCTGCCGGCTTTCCAAGCGCTGTGACGACCGCGTCGATCCTTCCGTCGCCGTCGAGGTCGCCAAAAGCACATCCCCGATGGCGGGCTGGGGGATTGGCTGCAAAGCCCGCCTCCGCGGTAAGGGACTGCCATTTCGCCGTTGCCCCCAAATTGCGAAAAACCGTGTTGTTTTCGTCCACCTGGCGGCCGCGGGTTCTCACCGCGTCCACATCCCCCCGGGTGACGAAAAGGTCTTTCCAGCCATCGTTGTCAAAGTCGTACATCGCCAAACCGAACCCGTTCATCGCCCAACTCAGTTGCCGCATGCCGCTCGCCGTGGTCTCCTCATCGAACTCCTGACCGCGCACATTCTGAAAAATGGGGAACGTCTGGTTTGCCACGGCAACAAAAGCAATATCGGGATAAGAGTCGTTGTTGTAGTCTCGAAAGTCGAGTCCCATTCCGGAAACAAAACTGCCGTCTTCTGGCAGAGCAACTCCTGTCTCAAACGCCACTTCACGAAACTTGTTTCCCTGATTGTGAAAAAGGAAGCTCGCAAGACCATCGTTCGTCACATAAATATCGCTTTTCCCATCCTTATCAAAGTCTGCTACGGCGGCACTCATTCCTTTGCCGAGCTTTGAGCGAATCCCCCACTCCTTGGAAACGTCGCGAAAAGTGCCATCGCCGTTATTCAGGAATAATTGATTTGGTGCGCCCTGGAACCTGCCCGGGGGACAGTAGTCGCTTTGGCCCTCAAACCCACACTGACTCACGGTTGCGTATTGCCACCGCAAGTAGTTCACGACGAAAAGGTCCAGGAATCCGTCATTATTTATGTCGACCCATGCAGCTCCGATCGCCCACAGAGGGCCAAATTCCGGATCTGGATGATTCAGAGCTCCGTCAAGTCCCGACTTCAAGGTTGCGTCGGTAAACGTTCCGTCTCCGTTGTTGTGATACAACGCGCTGTGATGAACGCCGGCAACGAACAGGTCAGGATGCCCGTCGTTGTCATAGTCTGCAACCGCTACACCGGTGTCAAAACCAGTACCGGCGAGATGCGCTTGCTCGGTGACGTCAGTGAAGACATCATTCCCCTCGTTCCGAAACAAGCGATTCCGGTATTTGGAGTCATCCTTCTTCAGAGTGGCGAGATTGCCACCGTTGGTAAAGAAAATATCCGGGCGACCATCGCCGTCGTAGTCAAAAACCGCGACTCCGCCCGCCATAGTCTCGGGAATGTTCCTGGCCGTTGTCTCATCATTCTCAAGAATGAAGGGAATTGAGTGCAGTTCGAACCGAATCGAACTACCCGCTTCCCCGCCGTGCAAGGTGGGCATGAAAGCGGCAAGCAGAACGAAAGCTGCGAGAAGGGCCCGTTTGCGCATGGAAGCAACGAACATCGACGATCTGATTGTAATCAGGGCTAGGTCAAAATCTCGGCAAAAAGGAGTTTCAAGCGCTGGAGTTCCGCGAGAAGCAACCGCCTCAAGGAGTGGGGTGAGCGTCCAATGGTTGTGGCCGTGGTTGCGACGCTAGTTCATCCGCCAGCCGTCGTTGGCGGAGACCGTCCTCAGCGCGATGAAGCCGATAATACAACTTTGCAAGCTCAAGATGCGGAGCTGCCCAATCGGGCAGTTGCTTGGCCACCTGCTCGAGGTAAGCCACCGCAGCGGGATAATCGCCCCCTACGCTTTTCAGCATGCCCATCATATAAATGGCGTTCGGTTCCTGAGGCTGCAACTGCAAGGATCGTTCCAGATACTTTGTCGCCTGGTCGAGGAGCCGTCTTCGATAGTAGATCGTTCCCAGGTGAAGATTCGCCTGAAAATCGTCAGGAGCGTTTTGCAAGATTTGCTTGAATACTTCTTCCGCACCTCGATCATCTCCGGTGTTCTCCCGAGCCATGCCCACCAGAATCTGGATATTCGGGAGTTGCGGATTCAAACGGAAAGCCGCTTCAAGATCATCGCGGGCTTCATAGGGATGCGCGTACTGGAGGTGAGTTTTCCCGGCAAGCAGGTAGGCCTCCGGGCGATGGGTGGCAGTGGCAGCGGCTTCCACTCGGCGAACTCCCTCTTCCGGGCGGCCGTCAGTAATCAGCGCCGAGCCGTACAGAATCTGGAAATCCATGTTGGTCGAGTTAGCTGAATCGAGCGGCTCCAATAAGGCGACGGCTTCGGCAGGCAATTTCGCTTCCAGGCAAACATTCGCCAACCGGAGTGCCACTGCCTGGTCCGCGGGATCTAAATGATGAACCTGCTCAAGTTCCGATCGCGCTCCCGCAAGATCGCCTTTCATGTAGTAAGCGCGCGCGATATTCATTTGGACAGCTTTGGGCGAAGAGGTTAACGGAAGGGCGCTTTGGTACATGGCTATGGCCTCATCGTATTTTCCTGAATCCGCGAGCATAGCGCCCAGATTGACCCTCGCTTCAAACATGCCAGGTTGACGGCGAAGGATTTCACGATAATCACGGATTGCTTCAGCGGGCTTGCCTTCCTTCTGTTCCTGCACAGCAGTGTCAAACAACTGCGCGACCGAGCCCTGCGCTTCGGAAGCGGTCGACAGCAGCAGGATTAAAGGGAGAATCACCATACAACAGGCAGCATAGCGCAATCCCTGGGCGGCGGGTAAGGCATGCGCTCACGCGTTCTCCGCACGTTCGGCTCGAAATGGTCCGCGCTTGCAGTCCGGCCCCGGGAGAACTTGCGCGCTCAGAAACCGATCGGAGTCAGACGGTGAGTGTGGCCTAGGTACATTAAGCCACTGCCAGCCAGTCAGTTACAATTCACGCCAGAAAATCATCGGGAACAGCGCCGTGGCCCAGGATTGGCGCGGTTTCCCTTATCCTGTTCAAAGAACATCGCTCGCCCTGAACGCACTCTTTACAACTTACCTTTTGGGGCAGAGAATCATTGGTGCCGCTCTTCTATGCGCTCCTGAGGTCTTCGTGTCCAGCAGAAAAACGTTAATGTCCACCCGCCCTTCTCTGATGTTCCTATGTGCTTTCTCGCTCGGAATTGTTAGTTTTCCTGGCCTTCGGCTTCGAGCTCAGTCCGTTGCAACGGCACCGGCTCCTGCGATCGCCGACCACACGATCCAAAGCAACGTGGATGAAGTCTCCCTCGACGTGGCGGTACGCGGCAAGAAGAACAAATTCGTAACCGATTTGAAACCAGAAGACTTGGTCATCACCGATAACGGGACTCGAGTCAACATCTCGGACCTTCATGTGGTAACAGGCACTAGCAGCGAAAACCGTTTGGTCACTCTGATCTTTGACCGGCTTGACTCTGCTGCGGCGAACAACGCCCGCACGATTGCCGCCAAAATCATGAAGGAGTTTCCTGCGGAAGGGTTCTCGTACTCAGTTTTGGGAATTGCGGGGCGGCTCAGGCTGTATCAGGACTTTACCCCAGATCGCAAGTTGCTAGCCGACAAGATTCGCACGGCAACGGAAGCTTCGCGTGAGGAAGCGACAAGCGCAACGGAAGCCGCAGAGAAGAACCTGCTCGAGGTGGCTCGCACCGGCATGGATAACTCCGGGGTCCACATCAACTCGCAACAGCGGGTGATCGCGCAATCGGTGCTCTTTGCGCTGCAGGATTCGCAAAAAATCATTCAGGAACAACACACGCGCGCGGCGCTAGCGGGGTTGCTTGCCGTGGCGCGTGCACAGGGCAAAGTGCCTGGACGAAAAGCCGTAATTTACTTTTCCCAGCAAACGCGCGAGGACGGAACCGAAGAGGACACGCTCAACACGATTTTGGGCACCGCGAACCGCTCGGGAGTCAGCATTTATACCGTGGATGCCAATATTTTCAACGATCCGACATCTCAGGCCCTGATCGCATCGATGGCACTGGGTAATTCGGTCAATATGGGCGTGAATCGCGCCTCTGCCCCTCAACCTCTCACCGGGCCCCCGCCAACGCCAGCTGGAGATGTCAGCACCCCCGGCATGCACACCATGATCAGCAGCCAGACGGAACGGTTTGAGGTGCGCGGATCAAGCGGACAAGGCCCGCTGGCGGATCTGGCGCGCGGAACCGACGGAGCGTTCATCCCTGCCGGCGCCAACCCGCGCAAAATCGCTCAGGGACTGGTGCATGACCTCAGCTCGTATTACCAGGTATCGTACGTGCCGCCCTTCAAGGAGTACGACGGCAAATTCCGCGTGATCGCGATCAAGGCTACGCGTAAAGACGTTCACCTGCGTACCCGGTCCGGATACTTCGCCGTGGCTCCACAGAACAGCGCATCCTTCAAGTTATTTGAAACCCCTTTGCTGAAGGTTTTTGCTGAGCCCCAGTTGCCCAGCGACGTGAAATTCTATGCCCGGGTATTTCATTTAGGCGATGTTGGCGCCGCGGACTCGAACGCTTTTGCCGTCGAGGTACCTATTTCGGAACTCGATACCCACGATGATCCCAATACCAATTTGTATTCTTTCCATGCTTCCGTGGTCGCCCAGATCAGGAACAGCAAAGGGGAGGTCATCGAACATTTCAGCGAAGACATGCCTCGCCATGGCGCGCTCGATGCCAAGGACACAACCAAGAATTCCTCGGTAGTCATGCAGCGACATTTCGTGGCAGAACCCGGCGACTATGTACTCGAAGCCGTGGTGGCGGATCGCAATACGGGAAAGCTAGGTGCAACCCGCACATCGTTTACGATTGCCGGCGCCTCGTCCGATGCCTCTCTCAGCGATCTGGCGCTCGTACAGCGAATGGAACCTCTACCCGATGACATGGACGCCAATGATCCGATGAGGTATGGCGACCGCCGCGTGGTCCCAGGTCTCATAGGGAGCATGCAAAAAGGGGTCAAGCAGATCGATTTGTTCTCCGTTGTGCATGCTACTCCTCAGCCGAATCAGCAGCCGCGGCTCGAGATCACGGTACTCCGGAACAAGGAACTCATCGCGCAAGCGCCTTTGCAAATGCGGACCCTGACCGCATCGGCCTCCTTGCCTTATGTAGCTTCCCTGCAGGCAGCATCGCTACAGCCCGGCGATTACCAGGTCATCGAAAGTCTCACGCTGGGAGAGAAGACGGTCGAGAAGAGCGTCTCGTTCCGCATTGAAGGACCTCAAATTGCGAGCGCCACGGTCCCATCCTCCGCCATCGTGAACAGCGCGCCTACCAGGGACGAGCTGGGCATGATGTCGGAGGCGAAATTGCCAGAAGGCGCCCACCAACTGGTGATCACAACACTGCCTGAAGGTTCAATGCCGCCTCCATCCCCAGAAGAATTGACCCTCATCGTGGAAGGGGCGAGGAAGCATGCTCTGAGCTACTCCAAGACTCTTCCCAATTTCGTCTGCCTCGAAACCACCAACCGGTCGGTGGACGCCTCGAGCACGGGCGACTGGAAACGACGCGACAACATCGCCGAACTTTTGCGCTATGTAAATGGCGAAGAGACTCGCACCATGGTCGAACGCAACGGCGAACGCACGTCGATGCAGCGCTCCGACCTAGAATCGACCTGGCCAATCTCGGTGGGGGAATTCGGCGGCCTGTTGAATCTGGTATTCAAGCCGGAATCGAAAACCGATTTTCAGTGGAAAGAAGCTGCGAGAGCCGGCGGGGAGACCGTGCAAGTCCTCAACTATCACGTGGATGCCAAGAACGCGACAATGTCCCTGAGCGATAGCTCGCGCCGAGTCGGGGTAGGGTTCCACGGACTCGTCTACGTCGACAGCGCCACCGGTGGAATCCGGCGGATCACGCTTGAAGGCGACAACATTCCTCGGGAGTTTTCTATTCATGCAGCTTCCATGAATGTCGATTATGACTTCGTGACCATCGGCGGGCATGAGTACCTAATGCCCATGCGGGCGGTGATGACTCTTCGACGGGGCAAGAGACAGATCGATTTGAATGAAATGGCGTTTCGCGGGTATCGCCGATACGCATCCCAGACGAAAATTGTGACCACTCCGTAAACGATCGTCGGCAACGGCTCTGGGGGCAGCTGTTCGAGGAAGGGACGACAGATGATGACTCGCAGTCGGTGCCCGGTAGAGGCCGGTCTGATTGTTCTATTTTGGATTTTCTTGTCACCGTGGCTCCTATGGGCGGACGACAACGGAAATCCCACCAAGTATCTTCCGACGACCACCGGCAATGTACTGGTGCTTAAGAAGACAGTGCGCCGCGTGGTGGTCGATGTCGTCGTACGAGGTGCGGATGGAAAGCCGGTTCGAGGCCTGAGGGCCGAAGATTTCTCCGTCATTGAAGACGGCCAAAAGCAACCCGTGCTTTCCTTCGACGTACACGAGTTCGATCGCGGATCTTTATCCATTCCCGCGAACGCTCCTGCTCTGCCGGCGAACGTCTTTGTGAACGTTCCAAGGCAACCAGAAAAAGGCCCACTCTTCGTTCTTCTTCTGGACATGGCAAACACCGAGGACGTCACCGATCAGATCATCGCTCGTCAGCAGGCCGTGAAGTTTATCTCCAACAAACCTGAGGGCACGCGCTTCGCGGTATTCCTGCATTACGATGGGCTGAAGCTAATCCAGGGATTCACCGCGGACAAAAGCGTCCTTTATGCGGCGCTGGATCCGAAGAATTCAAAAAGCGGATTACCCAAAGCGTTTCTGCTGGCGACGAACTTCCACCAGGGTTCCGATGCGACGATAGCGACGGTGAGCGCGATCACCCATTTGGCACAGTTTCTGAACGGAATTCCGGGGCGCAAGAACATCATCTGGATGTCGGCGAAGTTCCCAGTTTCCATTTACGCGAAAGTGGGCGATCCCATGGACCGACAAGTTGATGTGCGCAAGCAGTTCAACGAGCTGACCCGCGCTCAGATTGCCGTGTATCCCTTGAACGTGCGGGGTGTGATCCTGAACCCCGAGGGCCGCCTCACCGGTGGGGGGCCGCATACAGGAGTAGGAGGCGCCGCCCCGACTTCACCGGCTGCGGGCGCCGTTTCCGCAGGTGCTCCCGCGGGAGCCGTAGCCGGCACCGGATCCGCCGGAGACAGTTCGAATCAAGAAGCGGTCAACAGTACTTACGAATCTGCATACCTGGACGACATGATGTCAGACGACATCGCCAGTTCCACCGGTGGAAGGGCCTTCTATAGCACCAACGATCTCGCTGGTGCGCTCGATGAAATCGTCGAAGACGGTTCCAACTATTACACCCTGACCTACTCCCCGTCCAATCCGAGCTACGACGGAAGCCTGCGCAAGATCCGGGTCCTGATCGAGGGACACAAATATAAACTTGAGTACCGCCGCTCTTACTATGCGGATGATCCCGAGCTCGAAGCGCTCTCTTCGATCGGTAAAAAGGCGGATGACGACAGTTCTGAGATGCCCGATGAAGAATCCAAGCTTCTACTGGCAAACCTGCGGCACGGTGCGCCGATGGTTCATCAGTTGATCTTCAAGACGCGTATTCATCCCCTAGGTACGCCGGCGGCGGCGACACCAGAACAGATGGCGGTCTTATCTGCGCAACCTGGTTTCGCGCACGGGAAAAAGAAAAAGACGGAAAGCGTTAAGCCGGCACTCGTGCAAACCTACGCGGTTTACTACGCATTGGTGGGCAATCAGGTAAAGTCTTCGGAAGACGGAACCATCCCCTTGGAGTTTGCAGCCGCGGCCTATGATTCGGAAGGCTGGGTGGTCAATTCCATCATTCAGAAGACCCAGGACGCGAGCGCACCCCCTGTTGCCGGCGACGGAATTCCCCTGTCGCCGGGAGAAGCCGCCACGGGCAGAGTCTACCGCGCCATGCAGGAACTGGTTGTGCCGCTCACGGCGACTTCGATCCGAGTGGCGGTTCGCGACCTTGCGACCGACAGGGTCGGGGCGCTTGAGGTGGCGTTACCCCTGGCTCCGGAAAACGCCAGCACAACCGCGTCGGCAAAGCCATCGGCTTTCTAACGCAATCGAATCTAAGTACGCATCCACCCGGATCCCCGGAAGTGATTACAATCACATTCTGGTGTCACTCAATCGTGAGGTTTGGGGCTCCGTTGCTGGCATCGCCGCTAAGCCGCTGATATAGAATCCAGTCGCAAGCGGAAAAGCGGCTTCGTACCCTGAATCCACGACGATTCATCCAATCCTTTATGGCTACTGTTTTTGTAATCGGCGCTGGACCGGCGGGTCTGTTTGCGGCACAGAAAATCGCCCAGGCGGGTCACGAAGTAGTGATCTTCAACCGCGACATCAAACCGGGTGGTCTGGCGGAGTATGGCATCTATCCCGTCAAAGACAAAATGAAGATCGGGTTGCGAAAGCAATTCGCGAAGGTGCTTTCGCTTCCGAACGTACACTACTTCGGACACGTGCCCATCGGCGGGAATTCACCTCTGACTCTCGAAGCCTTGCGGCACTTCCGCCCTGCCGCCATGGTTTTTTCCGTGGGGGCGCAGGGCACGAAGAAGCTGGGCATGCCGGGGGAAGATGCCGGGGGCGTCTATTCGGCGAAAGACTACGTGTACCACTACAACCTGTTGCCTCCTTTTGCCACCCAAAATTTCTCGATTGGCAAGCGAGTAGCGATCATTGGCATGGGCAATGTGATGGTCGATATAGCGCGCTGGCTGATGCTTGATTGCGCTCACGCCAAGCCCGAGGAAATCGTGGTCGTGGCTCGCCGAGGTCCCTTCGAGGCCAAGTTCGACGAAAAGGAATTTGCTCACATTCACGAGCATCTCGATCGCAAGGCCTTCGCGCACGAGCTCGAGCGGGTAAAGGACCGGATTGCGGCTGTTGGGCAGGACATCTCAAAGGTTGCCGAGGAAACTTTCCCTGCCTTGGCGAAATATCCAGACCATCCTCCCACCTCACCCCTCCTGAGGTTCCGATTCCTGAGCACGCCCACCGCAATTCATCCAGGTCCCGATGGGCGCATCGCCAAGCTCACGGTGGCCGACAATGAGCTGACCAGCAGAGACGGCAAGATCGGATGCAAGGCGATGGGAACAAGCGAAGACCTCGATGTGGATACCCTGATCTTCGCGATCGGAGACAAGCATGATCCCTCCCTAGGATTGCCGTGTGGGTCTTCGGGATACCTGACGAACCCCGAATCAACTCGCCCCGGTGCGCCCTATGAAGTGTTTGACCCAGAAACGGGGATGCCCTGGGAAGGCGTATTCGTCGTAGGATGGGCGCGCAACGCTAGCGAAGGCCTGGTCGGAATCGCGCGCCACGATGGCGAGGTCGGAGCAGGCCACGTGCTCGACTATCTCAGTCGGAAATCAGCAGAGCGGTCAGCGCCGGTAGAAGAAATCGGGGAGTTCCTCAGGGGCAATCACGTTAAGTTCGTGCTGAAATCCGATCTCCCCTACTTGTACACGGCCGAGGACAACGAGATGAAAGCGCGCGGGCTTTCCTGGTTCAAGTTCTCCGATGATGACCAGATGCTTTCGGTCATCGAAAGGGGAAAGGCCAACTCGCCGGAGTTGGTGGGGTCTCCGGGAGACTAGAGGGCTCTGACCCGCGCGCCGCCCCTCGATACAATCGATACTCATGCCCGAATTGCCGGATATCGCGGCCTACATTACCGCCCTCGAACCTCGGGTCCTCGGGGAACCGATTCAGCAAGTTCGCATTGCAAGTCCATTTCTGCTTCGTACCGTAGATCCTCCTGTTTCGGCCGTCGATGGGAAACGCGTGCGCGAGCTGCGGCGTCTCGGCAAACGCGTGGCTTTCGGCCTTGAAGACCATCTGTGGTTGGTGCTGCATCTGATGATTGCCGGGCGCCTGCATTGGCGCATGGCGGGGGCGGGCCTTGCGGGACGCAATCAACTTGGCGCCTTTGACTTTCCGAAGGGCTCGTTGGTACTCACAGAAGCGGGGGCACAACGCAGAGCTTCCCTTCATGTCATTCAAGGCGAGGAGAACCTGCGCGCGATCGATCCCGGTGGACTCGACGTGCAAGCGAGTGATCTGGCTACTTTCCGCGCTGCTCTGATGGCGGAAAACCGCACGCTCAAGCGGGCGCTTACAGATCCTCGGATTCTGAGCGGCATCGGAAATGCGTATTCGGATGAGATTCTGCACGCAGCCGAGCTTTCACCTATCGCGCACACGCACAAGCTCCAGCCCGGCGAATGGGAACGCTTGTTCACCGCAACCCGCTCGACGCTTCGACGGTGGGTCGACCAACTGAGGGCAGAGGCGAAGAAGAAATTCCCGGAAAAGGTGACAGCCTTTCGCGAGGAGATGGCCGTACACGGCAAGTACGGCAAGCCTTGTTCCCGTTGCGGCGAGAAGATCCAGCGCATCCGTTACGCCGGCAATGAAACCAACTATTGCGCTCGCTGTCAGACCGGCGGCAAGGTGCTGGCCGACCGCAGTCTCTCCCGTCTGCTCGGAAAGGACTGGCCGCGGACCCTAGAAGAATTGGAAGCTCTGAAGCGCAAATGAACCGCTACGGGAGTTAGTGGGGTTGGCCTACGCCAAATTGGTTCCCATTGCGCACAGGCTTCGTGCCATTGAAATCGATCTCCAGCAACTTCTCGCTCTCGACTTGCGTTCCAGTCTCATCCCGCAGGGTATGCACAATCTTTCTCGTGTTGCGGTCGATCACATCGCCGGTTGAAGGAAACACGTATTTCGCGTCAATGCTGAGGGACACCCACCCCGGGCTGTCGGAAAGCTTCACGTCGGCAGTTTGTTTGGGCGGAGTCCGGGTCGCATCGAAGACGTGAACATAGTTGTTGACACCATCCGCCAGCCAGATTTCTTTCTCATCGGGGGTCATGGCGATTCCGTGGCTTTGGCATGGATTGTGCCGCGCCGGCTTGCCGGTCGGAAATCCTTGTACCGCCACATCATAGAGTTTCTTGCCGGTTTTCACATCTCCAACCTCGAACCCCAAGATGTTGTTGGTGTTCACGAAAACAAGTGAATTCGTTCCATCCAAAGTGAAAGGACGAATATTGCTGGAGAACGGTCCGATTTTCTCGATGACCTGATTCGTTTTGGGATCGGCGACAAGCAGGTAGTTATTGTGCAGTCCAGCGAGATAAACCCGGGTGCCATCAGGCGACCAGATCGTATTGTGAGCACCCGTACCGGTGTCCAGACGGGTCGTGAGATCACCGTTCGACGCGTTGATCACATCCCAATAGGCGCCTTCGAAGCTAGGCACATACAACGTCCTTCCATCCGGAGAGATGGCCAGACGATCGAAACCGCCCTCGTACTGTTTTTCCCAGACAATCTTGTCAGTCGCGAGATCGAATGCGGCGATCCGGACGGTTGTGGTTACGTACAAGCGTCCACTGGCTGCGTCCGAGGCAATGCCTTTGATCATCTCGACCGTCTGCCCCGGCGCGAGCTTCCAGGTAGGAATGCGCTTCACGAACTTAAACGATTGGTCCATATCAAAGACGAGGATCCCGATGCCGCCGTAACGCAGGTTGTAATTGGCGTCGGGATGATGGTTAAAAACACCGGGGACGGCGACGTAGAGCAAATGCCGGTCTTTCCCTCGAGCACTGGCAGACACAAACACAACCCCGATTGCGAGCCACTGCGCAGCCACGGCCAGCAGGCTTCGAAAGCTGAAAACCACGTCCAATCTCCTTGCCCACAGACCGGGCGCAAGCAGTATAGCTGTCGGTCCCGAATCGGCGAGTTTATCCTGAACGGCAGGTCTCGGGGGGTTCCAGGCCTGGCCATGCAACCATCCCTTCCCCAGCTCGCAACTAAATAATTAGTTACCTTTTAAAGGTCGCCGCGTCTAATAATGAAGAGGAGCCAAAGGATTGCCACCGCGCCCGTCGACAACCCTGACCGAAGCTGAACTGAGGATCATGGAAGTGCTTTGGGCTCAAGGGGCTGGCACGGTGCAGCAAGTACTTGACTGGATGCCTCCAAAGCCCACGCTGGCCTACAACTCCGTCCTGACCACCATCCGAATCCTGGAACGTAAGGGGTATGTCGAGCACGTCAAAGACGGCCGGGCGCACGTCTATAAGCCAATTCTTGAGCGAAAGGACGCTAGCCGCTCAGAAATCCGGCACCTGATCAGCCGCTTTTTCCGTGACTCCCACGACGACCTCGTGTTGAACATTCTTGAAGATCGCGGACTGGATTCCGGGGAACTCGAACAACTGAAGAAGATTCTGCAAAGGAGCGAGTCGAAATGAACGCCTTCGCGAACCTCGCTCAGCTGATCAGTTCCCAGATTGTGAATTGCTTCGTGGTTGGGATCGCCGTCGCAGCACTCGCCGGAGCAACTTCAGCCGCTGTCGGGCGGAAAAATTCCGGAGTTCGCTTTGCGATCTGGTTTGCCGGACTGCTTGCGATTGCATCTTTATTCGTACTCGGCCGGCCGTTGACCGGCACTTCCCTGTCGGTGCATCTGAGTGCTCCCCAATTCACGCTTCGTCCGCAATGGGCTTTCTATATCTTCGGGGCATGGGCCTTGTTCGCCTCTGTCGCCATAGGGCGAATCGTTCGCGGACTTTGGCGGGTTCGATCTTTGAAGAAAACATCCGCGCCGCTCGAAAGTTCTGTGTTGGCTTCTATTCAGCAAGCTCTTCCGCGAGTGTCACGCCGCTTCGAGGTTTGTACGTCAGAACAAGTGCGGGTTCCCGCCGCGCTCGGATTTCTTCGCCCGATGATCGTGTTGCCGGTTTGGGCCGTCCGCGAACTGCAGCCCGAGGAACTGAGCACCGTAGTTCTACACGAGTCGGCTCATCTTGAGCGTTGGGACGACTGGACGAACTTGCTCCAAAAAATCATTCGCGCAGTGCTGTTCTTCCACCCGGCCGTGTGGTGGATCGACAGCCGCCTTGCGATCGAACGCGAAATATCTTGTGACGACATGGTGCTCGCTCGTTCCCGCAGCGCGCGTCAGTACGCCGCCTGCCTGATCTCGCTGGCCGAGAAGACCCGTGCCCATCGCTCCCTGGTTCTTGCACAGGCAGCCGTAAGCCGCCTCAAACAGACAGGGCAGCGGATCTCGAAGATCCTGGATGGAAATCAGAGAACGGTCAAACCGCTGCTGAAACCCGCAATGGCTGCCCTGGCTGTCTTTGCAGGGTTCAGCTTTGTTGCCGTTCAACACACTCCGCAACTGGTCGGGTTCGGGAGTGACCGCGAGGCCTCCTCCCATGCCTCTTCTGCTGACAAATTCGACTATGTCGCGAACGTGAATCCGGTTGCGGTGAAGGCCCTCCCGGCTTCCCTGCACCCCTCGAGCACTCCGATCCTAACCAGGACCAAAGCACAGAGGGCGGCAGAGCCACACGACGCGGCAATTCAAGCGCGTCCACGGCCAAGGAGTGTTCCGCTCGAGTCGGCGCCCACACAAGAAGCAGCCAATCGGACTAGGGAGCAGAGCCCGGTGGTGGTGAATGCCGCAATGAGCGCCGATCAAACGCCGCGATTCGTTTATCTAGTCACGCAGACCGAGCAATACGACGGCTTCGGCAACGTGACCGTTATGACCTCGGTCTGGCGGGTTCGAGTGACGAAACCTGCGCCAAACAAGGTCCAAGCCCCAGTGTTTCCGCACCAGACGTAGGGCAAATTTTTTTGCCGAGATCAACTAATGTTTTAGTTGTAACTAATGTTTTAGTTGTAAAGGAGAACCCAATGAATAAATTGAAAGACATCGTTAGACAAAAATTATCGAAGCGCTTCCTCGTGCCTGCCATGGCGGGCGCAATGGCGCTCTCGCTTGGCGTTTACGAGTTTGCCAGCCCCGTACGCGCTGCCTCACCGGCACCCGCGCCCGCGGCTGCGCCCCTTGACGACAGCAGTGTCGGCGCTCTGCTCTCGCTCGATCAGGCAATGGAGCATCTGGCGTCGCATGTTACGCCAGCGGTCGTCAACATCACGGTCGCGTCGAAACACAAGCCGCAGATGCAGTTGCAGCAACGGAACCAGAGCGACAACGACGATCAAGGCCCTGATCAAGATCCCATGCAGCAATTCGGGCCGTTCGGCGGTCCTGGCTCCCCGTTCCATTTCGGGCAGCCCGGCCGTCCGCAGATTGAGCATGGCCTCGGCAGCGGCGTCATTATTTCGCCCGACGGCTATATCGTCACCAACAACCACGTGGTCGAGGGGGCGGTAGATATTCGCGTCACCATGAGCGACAAGCGCACCTTCTCCGCCAAGCTGATCGGAACCGACCCGCTGACCGATCTGGCCGTGGTCAAAATCAACGGCTCAGATTTCCCCAGCGTTCCTCTTGGGGATTCCACCAAGCTGCACCCGGGGCAAAGCGTTCTCGCGTTCGGTAATCCCTACGGATTCCGCTTTACCGTCACGCGCGGAATTGTCAGCGCACTGAACCGTCCCAATCCCGATCCGTCCAACCGCCGGAAGCCCGGTCAGTTCATCCAGACCGACGCCGCGATCAATCCTGGCAACTCCGGGGGCCCTCTCGTCGATGCACGTGGAGAAGTTGTTGGAATCAACACCTTCCTCGTGTCTGACAGTGGTTCGTTCTCCGGGATGGGCTTCGCCATTCCCGCTCAGATCGTGAAGCCGACGATCGATTCTCTGATCGCGCACGGCAAGGTCGTTCACGGCTATATGGGCATCGGCATCAGCGATGTGACGCCGGAGAATTCGAAGTTCTTCAACCTGACGAAGAGCGCCGGAGCGCTGGTTGCGCAGGTTGAGGACGATTCCCCTGCCGCGAAGGCTGGCCTGAAAACTGGCGATGTGATCATTGGCCTGGATGGAAAGTCGGTCAACGACGCCGGCGAACTGCAGGTAGAGGTCGGACAGCGCCAGCCGGGCACGACCATCAAGCTGGAAGTTATCCGCGATGGCAAGAACATAACCATCCCAGTGGCGCTTGAGGCCATGGGCAGCCGCGACAAAATCGCGAGCACCGACACCAATCACGAAAAGCCGCGCTGGGGATTGGGGCTGCAGGACCTCACTCCTGATCTTCGGCAGGAAATGCAGGCTCCCGCGGACGTGCGCGGTGCGGTGATCGCGAACGTTGAACCCGGCAGCTCAGCCGAGAATGCCGGCCTTCAGCGCGGGGATGTGATCCTCGAAGTGAACCGCAAGCCGGTGCAATCCTCACAGGACGTGCAGCAAGCCCTGAAGAGCATCCCGAACGGCCAGGACGCTCTGGTACTTGTGTGGTCGAACGGCGGCAACTCCTATCGTGTCCTGCATCCGACGCAAGGATAAGGGATTACCGACGTCGCGTAAGCTAACGGGGGCCCCACGGGGCCCCCGTTTTTCCTGACTTCCAACTCCCGGCCGTTAATCGCGAGACAATCCCCGCCGTCGAAAGATCAGCGTGGCCAAAAGAAAGCATACCAACGCATAGTTGAGGCCGTACACCAACGCGGTCACATGGCCAGTCCAGGGGAATGGATGGCGCGCCGCTTTTGTGATAACCGTGAAACGTTCTTCCGATATCAGGTTGGTCAATGGAAGAATGTAGTGCACCGGCAATCGGATCCATGCAGCCATTGAACTGGAGCTTGATTCAAAGACTTTTATGAGCGACATCAGAATCAAGACGCCAGCCATCACAACGATTGGATGAACCAAGGTGACCAGCAAAAGCGAAATCGATGCCCATAGCGCGTACCGGGTCAACGGATATACCAGCAAAGTCCAAACTGAAAACTGAAAGCTCTGCCCGCCCAGCCACGCGAGCAGCAGTGTGACTCCGAGCATGGCAAGAACGTATCCCGCCATCAACCCGAGTACTCCAAGAAACTTCCCCGCCAGAAACTCCCATCGCTTCAGAGGACGAGCCATGACCGCAAGGATTGTGCCGCTTCGCATTTCTCCGGCCACCGAGTCAGCCGCAGCCCAGGCCGCCAGCAAACTGCCAAATCCGCTCACCAGAGCCATTACTCCCGCGATTTCATTCAGCACAAAGCCGTGCATCTGTTCCGCGTTCGCAGCCGTTGTCATCGCCTTATAGGCGATCAGCGGACTCATCATAAGCAGCACCACACACACGAATAGGCTGCCGAATAGCAGAATTACTTTGTTTCGCAGGAAGCCTCTTAGCGTGGCTAAGGCAATGGTCCGGATGTTCAAGCCGCCCCCCCTGTGTCCACCAGCTTGAGAAACACCTCTTCCAGAGATGCTCTCAACGGACTCAGGCTGATTACATCTCCGCCCGCAGCCCAAACTGCCTCAGCAACCTGCCGCTTGTGTTCCGGCTCAACATGAATCCGGACCCGATTTTCTTCCCGGGAAATCGAAGCCCCATGCTCTTGGATCGCATGTTCCAGCTCGGGGGATAGACGGTCTACGATGATCTCCACCCGATTGTTCTGCTCGAGCATTTGCTGCATGGTTCCGGTTCCGACCACGCGCCCGTGATCGATGACGATTACGCGATCACAAACCTGTTCCACTTCGGAAAGCAGATGCGAACTCAAGAACACGGTTTTCCCTTGCGCTTTGAGTTCGAGGATGAGATCGCGAACTTCCTTGCGCCCCGCGGGATCGAGTCCTGAGGTTGGCTCGTCCAGCACCAGCAATTCAGGATCTCCAAGCAGTGCCTGGGCAAGTCCTAAACGCTGCACCATGCCGCGCGAGAACTTGCCAATTTTCAGCCCTCGGTAAGAATCGAGTTTCACCTGGCGCAACAAGGCCGCGATCAACCCTTCCGGATCCGCCGTCGCCCGTCCAGTCAGCCGTAGATGAAACTGCAACAATCTCTCAGCATTTAAGTATCGGTAGAACGCGAAATTCTCTGGCAAGAAGCCGATTTGGGCTTTCGCACGAACATCGCCGGGTTCAAAACCGAAGACTCGGCTCGTTCCGGAGCTTGGGAAAATGAATCCCATGAGGATGTTCATGCTCGTCGTCTTGCCGGCGCCATTCGGCCCCAAAAAGGCACAAACTTCTCCGCGCTTGACTTCAAACGAGACCGACGAAAGAGCATCCACCTCCGTTCTGCGAAAACGGCGGCGATACGACTTGGTGATGCCGGAGAACTCAATCACCGGAGTCATCGCTTCCTCCTGCACGATTGTCATCCGTCACACCGAGCCTCGCGGCCAGCCAATATCTCATGCCACCGTTATAACCGGAGTGCCCAAAAACGACCTTGCCGCTCTTGTCGATGATGAACATCGTAGGAATCATCTCCACTCCGTAGGAGTCGGCCATTCTTTGTCGGTTATCAAGCACCACCGGAAACTCCAACTTTTCCGCGTTCACGAAAGCTTCGGTATCCTTCGCATCGCTGTCGATGCTGACCGCGAGGACCTCAAAATCGCTCGACTGCTTGTGATAACGCCGGTAGAACTTCTTTAACTCGGGCATTTCCAGGCGGCACGGTCCGCACCAACTCGCCCAGAATGCCACGACGATTTCCTTTTGGCCGCGAAAATCGGAGAGACTTACAGTCCGCCCGTCCAGCGTTGATCCCGAAAAGTCTGGAGCCATCCGGCTTACCAAGGCCGGCTGTTCGCTCTCTTCTTGGAGCGTTATTTCCAAACGAGCGGCCCTCCACGTAATGAACACGGTGAAAGCCGCCAGTGCGCAGATTGCCCCGACAAGAAACGCCGGAGATCTTCTCGTTTTCAAAAGCAGCGTTTCTTCCGTCGCAGAGATCATCGCAGTCCGTGTGAGTTGGAGCAGCTGACCAGATAGGGTCCGACAAGTATCTCCCAGCAGTCCCTCGGAGTCTACCTATTTACGAACGAGAAACTTCAAGGAACTTGCACAACGGTTGCGCGCTGGCACACACAAGAGCGCCTACCTAAGAATCGTCGAGTGTGGACGCGAGCGATTCGTAAGCCGAAGCAGCTGGGAAACTCTAGTTTCTCACCCCCTGCACCGACAACTTGATCCGGTACAGGCTGGTGCTGGCTGTGATGTAGAGAGTTTTCCCGTCCGCGTCCCCCCAGGCAACATTGCTGACCACCTCGGGGACTTTGATCGTCGCGAGGTGCTTGCCTTCGGGCGAGATGATCCATACCCCACCCGGCCCCGAGCCGTAGACATTGCCTTTCGTGTCCACGCGAATTCCATCCGGCCCGCCGGGAGCCTTGTCGCTCTTGGCATCGAGCAGAAGCTTGCCGTCGCTCACCGAGCCGTCAGGATGCACGTTGTAGCGCATCCAGACTTTGTCGCCGGAGTCGGCAATGTAAAGAACCTTTTCATCGGGAGAAAACGCGATCCCGTTCGGCCGTGGCAGATCGCTGATGATCAATTGCAGCTTGTCTCGGTCTGGGGGCGCACCAGCCTTATGCTGCCGTGCATTCGGAACTCGGTACACGCCATTGGCTTTGAGTTCCTTGAGCGGGTCGGTGTCTTGCTGCGTCGGCAAACCGTAGGGAGGATCGGTGAAGTAAAGCGATCCGTCGGAGCGATAAACAAGATCGTTCGGACTGCTCAACTTTTTCCCCTGATACGAATCCGCCAGCACCGTGATCGTGCCGTGTGGGTCGAGAGTCTCCAGGCGCCAAACGTTACGACGCGCGTGCCCGGCAACGGTAACTCGCCCTTGCTTATCGAGCGTCATTCCGTTTGAGCCCGGTTCCGGGCCGCCGTAGGGAGCAGCACCGGCATAGCCGCTGGGCTCCATGAAAACCTCAGCCTCTTTGGCTCCCGGCTTCCAGAGCCGAATGCGATTCGACGGAATCTCGGCAAACAGCAGGCTACCCGCGTGCGTCCATACTGGACCTTCAGTCCACTTGTTGAAGCCAGTTTCGACGCGCTCGAGTTTTGCATTAGCCGGTACCAGTTGATTTGCCGAAGGGTCGAGTCGTTGAATTTCCTGACCCACTCCGTCCAAGCTACCAATCGCGAGCATAAGGCCGACCGCGTAAATTGTTTGCTTCAGCATGAATTTGTCCTTTAGCCTTTCTTGAAATCAGACACCGTGCTCCTCATCAAAAGGCACGACAGAATTACCTTTGTATTCAAACAATTCCCAAGTGAGTCGCTTCCGCCCATCGGGCTCTTGTTCCCGGATCATGGCTCGCATTTCATCGCGATATGCCCGGTCGCCTTTGGGAAAAAGCAGAAGTGTCTCGGTGTGGGGAACACTGAAACAAATTTCCTGCGATCGAAGCTTCTCTCTCGCAAGCCCGGGCATCAGGGGCAGGATGCAGCAGGCGGAGGCTGCCCAACGACCGCCCATCAAGAGGAAGGGGTTATTTCTGGGGCCCTTCGGAAATTCGGTGGACCCGATCCTGCCAGAGGTCAATGCATGTTCCGGATTTTGAAAAGCCTGTGCATGTAACTGTTCGGCTGTCAGGTGCATCTTCTCGAGATTCTCCACCGTCATGCTTTTTACCGACCCGATAAACTCTTCGACCAGAGCCCAGTACACGTCATGCCCTAAGGAGTGGGTAAACAGCTCCGCATGTTCCTGGTATACCAGATACTCCTTACGGACGAGGTATGGATATACTTTGGGCGTAACCCCCTCCTCAGGGCTGCGGCAAAACGATCTTCTCCAAGTACTCAATCGGGAGTGGCCCCTGATCGAGCGCGCGATTGTGAAATTCTTCCAGGTTAAAAGCGCTGCCCTTGGCCGCCTCATACTTCTTGCGAAGGTCCCACCACTGCCGGTTTCCAAAAAAATATGTCGGCAGTTGCGTTGAGCTCAACTTCGCTCGCACCAGCTTGCCATCAGCCTCGGCCTGGGTCTGGAAACAGTCTTGCAACATCAGATCGAGCGCCTGCTGGTCGGTCATGTTCATGGTCTGCAGACGGATGTCGAGGATGGTGTTCGCTGTCGCGCGTAGCCAGACCTTCATCCGCATCAGGCGGAACCTTGGGCTGGAGTCAAGAAATCCCGCTTGCGTCATCACGTCAGCGATGTACTCCGCCCAGCCCTCGACGTAAGCTCCATTGCCAAACAGGTTGCGTACCAGCCGGCGCGCGACCGGCTCAACATCATTGGCGTGTTCAAACTGTATGTAGTGTCCGGGAAGGGCTTCATGAATTGTGAGCCACTTCAGCGTGTAGTTGTTGTACTCACGGAGCTTGCTCTCGGCCGTGGTTTCCGGAGTTTTGGGGTCGATAGGCGTCACCCAGTATTCGGCCTCGGCCGTGGGTTCGAGCGGCGGCGCGTTATGGAACCCAGCAACTGAATAGATGCCACGCATGAACTGGGGCGTAGGAATCACTTTCAGGTTTTCCCGAGAGCTCAACGCCACAATCTGCTTGTCGCGGATAAACTGCTTGATGTTCTCCAGGTCGCCCTTCACTACGTTCATCAGATCATCGCGCTGGGGATGCTCGTCGCTGATCTTATCGAGGACGGCTTTGATCACTTTGTTTTCTCGGTCGTGGGGAGAGAGGCTCGCGTAGTCATCCTGGCCGGGGAACATCTCCTGGTAGAGCGGCAGGGCCAACTGGAGCATTTCGGCCCGATTACGGGCAAGTTCCGCTTCTGCCTCCTTGAGAAGCTCCGCCGTATCGACGGAGCTCTCCATTACATAGCGAAATTTCTGTGCATACCACTCAGAACCGAGCCGCCACGTGCGCCCGTTGGTCGGTCGCTTGGCGAGCTCGTCCTTCATCCAGGCGTTGAAATCGGCGAGGGCTTTCTTGGCCGCGGGAGCGACCCGATCGTAGTGGGCTTTCAGTGGCGAACCGGCAGGAACTTCGGCAGCAAGGGAGTCGACTTGGCCGATATTTCCTTCATTTTCCTCGACCGCAGTTGAAATAAAGATCGGGTCGGCGTCGATGAGTTGGATTTTCGCCTGGTCGAGAAAGCGCGGGATCTGGCCGATGCGGGAAATCACGTGGCCTACGCGGACCTCTTTGGGCGCATAGTCCTGGGTAAGGGGAAGAAACAGCCCGCTGCCGAGGAGTTCGACAAAGACGGTTGGGTTGTGTCTATAGTTCTGTATCTTTTCGAGTTCAAGAAGGCCAAGCGAGATCTGGTCGTCAATCAGGCGGTAGTCGGCAGCGTCTTCGGCATTGAGCGCTGCAATCGGGGTTTCCCTTTGGAAGCGCTGGCGCCACTCGTGGTAAAAGCGCGACTGATCTCGAAAGGCCTGGTTGCTCATATCGTCCAGTTCCGCATCAAGCTCAATCGTCTTCTTGGTTTTAGGATCAAGATGCTTGTGATAGCCCGCCTGCGAGGCGCCCACGGGGGAAAGCGCAAGCGATTCCTTGACAAACTGATCGCACAGACTCAGAAACTTCGCGTTCCCTGAAGATGATTTTTCATGTGAAGATGATTTTTCATGTGACATGGTTTGGGTCTCGCCAGCGGCAACGAAAAGCAGCATGCCAAGAAAAGCAGATAAAAAGACCTTCATAGCCCCCCACGGAACAACAGACACCGCGCGCAAGTATAAATCTATCGCCACGTTTGTTGCTTTTGCCACCACATTGCCTATCCAATCGCTGGTTTATGCGATAATCTCGCCGCAACGATTTTCTGCTGTTGCGCACGCATTTCTTTTTGGAGACGTTGATGAAACATCCTGCCTGGACTCGACGAGACTTTATTCGTGTTGGAACTGGGGCGACCGCCGCTGGGATCGCTGGGAAGTACACGCTGCTCGAACCGAAACCTTTGTGGGCCTCGCCAAACCCGGTTGCTCCGAGCGACACGGTCCGGTTCGCATCCATCGGAACTGGCGTGCGGGGCTGCGAATTGCTGCAGGCCTCGTTGCGAGTGCCGGGCATCCAGTGCGCCGCAGCTTGCGATCTTTATGATTCGCGGCACCTCGCCGCCCAGGAATGGGTGAAGAACCCTAGCCTTCCGACCACGCGCAAGTATCAGGAGATCCTCGATCGCAAGGATGTCGACGCCGTCATTATCGCTGTGCCGGATCACTGGCACCGGAAGATTTTCGAGGACGCGTGTGCTGCTGGAAAAGATGTGTACTGCGAGAAACCGATGTCCCACACCGTCGAGGACGGCTTCGCCATGATCGCCGCCGCGCAGAAGAACAACCGCATCGTGCAGATCGGAAGCCAACGGGTTTCCTCGATTGTTTATGCCCAAGCCAAAGAAATGCTCGACTCAGGAAGGCTGGGCAAGGTGAACAGCATCGAAGCCTATTGGGATCGAAACTCGCCGAGCGGAGCATGGGTCTATCCCATTCCTCCGGATGCAAGCGAGCAGACGATTGACTGGAACACGTTCCTTGGAGACGCCCCGAAACGGCCCTTCAGCAAAGAGCGTTTCTTCCGGTGGCGCTGTTTCACCGACTACGGCGAGGGTCTAGCGGGCGACTTGTTCGTCCATCTGATCTCAGGAATTCATTTCATTACCGGCACAACAAGCCCATCCAAGCGCGCCCAGTCCACTGGCGGTTTGTTCCACTTCAAGGATGGCCGCGACTTCCCAGATCTGATTGAGACTCTCTACGACTATCCCGACTTCCGGGTTTATTTGCGCTGCAATCTGAACAACGATCAAGGCGAATTCATTGGGTTCTATGGAAGTGAAGGAACGGCGATCATTCGCGGCGCAAGCCTGAGCTTCACCCCGCAGGATACGCGTCCGCAAGCGGAGGCCTACTCGATCTATGGCTGGCCGGCGAAGCTGCGCGATCAGTACCTCGCAGATTTCGAAAAAGAACATCCGCTTTCGAAGGTGACGATCAACGACGCAACCGAAGTCTTCGGTGTGCCGCAGGGTTATAGCGACCTTGTAGACCACCAAGCCAACTTCTTCAACGCCGTCCGCACGCGCAAGAAGGTCGTCGAGAACGAAGAGTTCGGCAACAACGCGGCTATCGGATGCCATCTGGCGAATTATTCCTACTTCAAGGGCGTGCCGGCGACCTGGGACGGGGAAAGGAAGAGGATCACGGGATAGAGACCGCGCGATTTGAACCGTCGAGGACTTTGTCCGCCTTCTGGAGAGCCTGGAGCGCTCTCTGGCCATCTCAACGGCCGAGACTCAACAAAATGGCGAGCTATATGCACAAGTACCGGGCGTACATCATGGCTTTCTGTTTTGCCGTGGCACCAGGCAAGGCCCATGCTCAAACCCATTGGGTCGGCTCCTGGGCGGCTTCACAACAACTAGCTGAGCCTCAAAATTCGTTGCCTGCAAACGATCTCCGGGACGCGACCTTGCGCCAGATCGTGCATCTATCGATCGGCGGGCCGACGCTGAGAGTGAAGATTTCTAATCGCTACGGCGCGGCTCCGCTGCATTTTACGGGCGTGCACATCGCTCGGCCGGAATCGAGTGTTTCGGCGAAGATTGTTTCCGGAACGGACAAGGCACTCTCGTTTTCAGGTGTCCCGGACGTAATTGTCCCCGCGGGCGCCGACTACATTTCAGACCCAGTCGCGTTCCCGGTTACGCCGCTTTCCGACCTGGCCATTACGCTGCACATAGACGCGCCCCCCGCGCAGCAGACCGGCCATCCTGGCTCACGCGCTACATCCTACGTCGTTCACGGGGATCGACTCTCGGCTCTTGATCTCGCTGATGCGAAGAAGTTCGAGCACTGGTATTTCATCGCCGGGGTGGATCTGTCGGCAACTTCCCAGGCTTCGGCAGTAGTGACCTTGGGCGATTCCATCACCGACGGTCATGGCGCGACCACGAACGGCAACGACCGCTGGCCGGACGTGCTGGCGAAGAGGCTGCAGGCCCAAGCGGACACGAGAAATGTTGCAGTCCTCAACCACGGCATTGGCGGGAATCGCTTGCTTCTAGACGGACTCGGGCCCAACGCGCTTGCTCGCTTCGATCATGACGTTCTGGCTCAAGCCGGGGTGCGCTATGCCATCGTCCTCGAGGGTGTGAACGATCTCGGAATGTTGACGAAGGACGGCCCTGTCTCTAGGGCCGAGCAGCAGCAAGAGGTGCATCGAGTAACCGATGCGTACGCGCAAATTGTCACGCGGGCCCACGCGCATGGCATCCGTGTTTTTGCAGCCACCATCACGCCTTTCGTCGGCTCTGCCTTCTATCATCCCGGCCCCGACACCGAAGCTGACCGCCAGGAGGTCAATGAATGGATCCGAACGCCTGGGCATTTCGACGCTGTGATTGATTTTGACCAGCTGGTTCGCGACCCCGCGCATCCTGATCGCTTGTTGCCGAAATACGACTCCGGTGATCATTTACATCCCTCCCCTGAGGGGTACGCGGCAATGGCCGAGGCGATCCCCCTGTCGCTGTTTGTGTCGGCCTCTTCCCCGCAGATCGCTTTCACCTTTGACGATCTACCCGCCCATGGGACGTTACCGCCGGGCGAGACACGAATGGAAGTGGCATCCAAAATCATCACTGCGATGCGTAACGCGCATATGCCGCCGGTTTATGGTTTTGTAAATGGCGCAGATACCGAGAAATTCCCTGGCGATATCAACGTTCTCAACGCGTGGCATGCGGCTGGAAATCCGCTCGGCAATCACAGTTGGTCGCACATGAATCCCAACCAGAAGGCAGCCGAGGAGTTCGAAACCGACGTGCTGCGAAATGAGCCTTTGCTCGAGTCCATAATGGATGAGGCGGACTGGCACTGGTTCCGATACCCGTTTCTGGCCGAGGGCGAGACACCAGAAAAGCGGCAGGCCATACGCACGTTTTTAGGCTCGCACGGATATCGAATTGCTGCTGTGACGATGAGCTTCGGCGATTACCGTTGGACCGAACCCTATGCGCGCTGCAAGGCGAAGGGCGACAACGCGGCAGTTGCAACTTTGAAGGAGACTTATCTCGAGGCTGCCGACAAGAACATTGACTTCTACCGCGAGCTCTCGCATAAGGTCTTGGGACGCGATGTCCCTTACGTACTGCTCATGCACATAGGCGCGTTGGACGCTGAGATGCTGCCGCAATTGCTCGAACTGTACCGTTCGCGCGGATTTCAGTTCATCACCCTGGAGCAGGCCGAGCGGGATGAGTTTTATCGCGTGAGCACAAATCTGCGGCTGCCGGCGGCACCCGACATGCTGGAAGGACTCGCGGCGGAGCGTCATATCCAATTTCCGCCTCAGCCGCAGCTGAGTGTGGAACCTGAGTCGATGTGCAAGTAGGAAGCGAAGCTCAAGCCGGCTCGGGGCAATTGGCGGCAATACGCCCGAGGCATGGTTCGCCGGAAAAAGGCGGATGAACTAGACGCCGAGGGCCATCTTCCTTGCCGCCCGCAATTCCTCAACGGGATCGGCTAACGGCAGGAACTCCATCGCAACCACGCGGTTGTACTTCAATTCGACGAGCTTGCGAAAAATGCTCGCGTAGTTGATCTCACCCGTGCCCGGCTTGTGACGCCCGGGAACGTCTGCCACATGAATCAACCCGACAAGCGGCATGTTTCTTTCGAGCTTCTCAATCAGGTTGCCTTCCGCAATTTGCTCGTGAAACAGGTCGTAGCAGAACTGCACCTGCGGATGGTTCACGGCCTTGATGATCTCGAATCCACGGGCCACTGAGGTCAGGAAGTACTTCGGATTCTCTTCCGGGTCGATGTTTTCGAGCAGCAGGCGAACCGGCTCGCCGGCAATCTTTTTTCCATTGACCACCGCGGCAAGCGCGTTGAGCCCTTCGACACAGCTTTGTGCCTGTGCCTCAAAACTCATCCCCGGCACCGTATTGCCCGAGAGGACGATCATGGCTGGACACTGCAGCCGTTCCATCGTAGGCAATGTCTCCCTGAACTCCGCGATCAGACCCTCGCGATCGGCGGGATTCGAGAGGCTGTGCTTCAATCCCGCAGTACAGTCGAAACGTATGCCGAGCTCCTTGCTCTTGGCGATTGCGCGCGAGAAGTCTTCGTCCTTCCACTTCGAGTATTCGCCTACGAGTTCCACGTTGCGGTACCCAGCGCGAGCGACTTTTTCCAGCCGTTGCTCAAATGGGAGGTCGCGCAGGATGGTCCACAGCATCACCGAAAGCTGATAGGGAGCGTCAACCGAGTCGGGATACATCTCAGGGGTGGCAAGCTGCGCCCCAATCGAATTGACGATGGGAGGTGCGACGAGCCCCGCCCCCAAGGATTGTGCAAATTCGCGCCGATTCATATGTACGACTGCCGCCTATTCGTCCTCACCCGGGTGAGGGCCCGTGAACTCCGAGCAGCAAGGCTTGTCTACTGGCTTGAACTCCATCAGCTCGATTCGAGTTTGATCGGGATCATAGACATTCAGTTGCAGCTTGCCGTCTTTGCCGATCTGGGAGTGTTCATTCGCGCTTGCCTGCCAGCCGTGCGACTCCAGCTTTGATTGTGCCGCATTCATATCGTTCACGCCTAGTGAAATGTGGTTCATCACACCCGTGGTGTGCTGGTCGGCATCAGGTTTGATGTTCAGCATGTACTCCAGCCAATCGGTGCCATCGGGAACCTGAAGGGCAACCCAATCAGTACGTTCCGGATGCATCCCCCCAAACCAGTAGGAGCGGAACCCCAGGATGTCCTTGTAGAAGCGGTCTTCTCTGGCGCGGTCGCGCACGATGAAGCCCGCGTGAATCATACGGCGAGACACAGGATCGCTTTCCGCGCCTTGCGGGTTCGCAAAGGCACTGGTGCGCTCCACAAACTCAATGCGGTTCCCCTCCGGATCCTTCGTGGTGAAACTCTTGATCCCGCTCGATGAAGTGATGGCATTCGGAACCGAAACGCCCTTCGACGCGAGATAGGACCGCATTTCTTCGGCGTTTTCCGTGGTAAAGGCTACATGATCCATCCGGTTGATGGACCCCCCATCCGGCGCGGGACTGTATCCAACCCATTGTTTGCCGATGATGAAACGCTGCACCTGGCCTGGCTCCGCGGGCGAAGCCTCCGTCGCGGATTGCAACCCAAGCACCGACATATAGAGCTTCTGGTTCTTGCCCTGATCCGTCGTGTAGAAACTAACGTGGTCAATGCCGGTGATCTTGGGGCGCTTAGAGGAATTCTGTGCCGAAGCGTAAGTCACAAGAGCAAGGACGAGCCAAGCCATAGCGGCCTTTATCATGTTGCCTCCGAACTCGCGGTGCCGTTCGGAAATGATTGTAGCCGGAAGCGAATTTTCGTGCTTCTTGGAATCTGCCGGGCCTTCGCTGCTACCATGCCTTTCGTCCGATGAACTTTAGTTATGGCCCTCTGTGACCTTCGCGTCAACTCTGAATCCAGCTACTCTGGCGTGGATGCTTTTTCGAAACCAGTTTTCTCCGCCGAGAAAGTCCCCCCGCCAGTGGTGGAACAGCTCAGTCGATGTGTTCACAGCTTCCGCACACGTCAAAGCCATCGGCATGAACATTAGTGGAGGAGGCATGGGCTTGTTTGCCGTCGCCAACCTGCCAGTCGGTTCGCAGATCGAAGTAGAGTTCCGCTCGCCTGAGTCGGGCTGCCGGACGCGCATCCCCGGAGCCGTTCGTCACCGCGCTCTTTATCTTTACGGAATCGAGTTCCTCCCCGAAGCGGAGATGCGTCCAAATCACAGCGAAGTGGCCGCTGAACTCTAGGCCCCCAGACCCCAAATTCTTACCACCCTGGAAAGCCTCCCCCGCGCTGCCCGTTTTCACCCACGGAGGGCCAAGCAGAGCCCTCGGCAAGGCGCTGTGGTTCGGTGCAAAGCCGGCCTGCACTTTCCCAGCGATCAGACCCGCGATCTCGAAGTCCGTACACGCCAAATCGCAGCGCAACTCTTGTATTCTCGAGTACGGTGCAGGCGAAACAGACACCCAAACACGTCCCGGTGGCTGGTGTGCTCCTAATTGGAGCAGCGGCCGCGACCACCCTTCTGCCTTGGTTCCATTACGGGATTCCCTCCGGCCACGACTTCGAATTTCACCTCAACTCATGGATTGAAGTTCTCGACCATTGGCAGCAAGGCGTGGCCTACCCGCACTGGGCGGCATGGGCACACTACGGTTATGGCGAAGCCCGCTTCATTTTCTATCCGCCCGTCTCCTGGACACTCGGTGGCATTCTGGGCGCGATTCTTCCCTGGAAACTGGTTCCGGGCGCATTCGTCTGGCTGGCGCTGACGCTGGCTGGACTTTCGATGTTCGTGTTGGCAAGGAACTGGCTTTCGCTACCCAGTGCTCTTTTCGCAGCCATCTTGTACGCGCTGAATCCCTATCACCTACTGGTTGTTTACTGGCGCAGTGCCTTCGCCGAACTTCTTACCGCAGCCTATCTACCCCTGCTTGTGCTCTGCCTTCTTCGTCTGGAGGAGCACGGAAAGAAGATGATCGCGCCAATTGCTCTGTTGCTTGCGGCCGGGTGGCTGACGAACATTCCAGGAGCAATCATGATGCACTACTCCTTGGCAATCCTGGTCGCTTGGTTAGCAATCTCTCGTCGAAGGGGCGACGTTATCGCGTATGGGGCAATTGCGGTGTTCGCTGCGGCCGCCCTGGCTGCCGTGTATCTCTGGCCTGTGCTGCATCAGAAGGCATGGGTCAGTCTCGATCAGGTGCTCTCACCCGGAGTACGCCCCCAAGACAACTTCCTGTTCGCCCACAGCAAGGATCCCGACCACGACAGATTCAATCATTTGGTGTCGATGATTGCCGCCTGGGAATTCGCGTTGTTCGCTCTGGTTCATGTTCTTTGGCGAGGAAAGCAACTGGCGAAACTATGGTGGCCACTGCTGGTTTTGGGGGGGTCTTGCGTACTTCTTATGTTGCCCTTCACCGCCCTGCTATGGAGTTATCTGCCCCAGCTACGCTATGTGCAGTTTCCCTGGCGGTGGTTGCTGGTTCTGAACCTCGTCCTCACTCTGGCCATCGCGGTCGCGATCCGGAGTTGGTGGCCGCGCCTCCTCGTATTCGTGCTTGCGCTGGCGCCAGTCGCGATTGGCGCCCATTGGATGCTGATGCCTTGGTGGGATACCGCGGCCGACATTCGGGAACTGGTAGACAACCATCGCAATCAAATCGGAGACGAAGGCGTGGACGAATACGCCCCCGCGGGAACTGACCCTTATGAAGTGAATCAGAAGGCTCCGTTAGCTAAATTGGAAGGCGCGGAATCGGGGAGAATCACCATCAAGCGCTGGGACGACGAACACCGTGTCATTGCAGCAGCTACGAGTTCCGGAGGCAAACTCGTGCTGCGGTCGTTCAACTATCCTTTGTGGCGAGCGAGCCTAAACGGCAGGGAGATAAGACCAGAGACAGGGCCCCAGGGTGAAATCGTTGTTCCTCTTACCGGAGGTGACAGCCAAGTCGAAATCGTTTTCACTGAGGGCCGGGACAGGCTCGCTGGCGCAATCATGTCCCTCCTATCACTCGCTGCGATTGGACTCTGGTACAACCGATGCAGACGTAGCATGGTCCTTCATGAAGGCTGAGGACCAATCGCGAATGGCTCGCAAACACATTCTAGTAGCCACTTCGAATTCAGGTAAACTCCGCGATCTCGTGGGAGCTGCCTCGCATTACGGAATTGAGGTCGCTCAGATTCCCAACTTCGATTCCCTGCCGCTAGTCGTAGAAGACGGCCAGACGTTCGCCGCCAATGCGTGCAAAAAGGCTGAGGAGTACAGCCGCTACGTTCCTGCCGAGGTCGTAATTGCAGACGACTCTGGATTGGAAGTAGACGCACTGGGCGGAGCACCGGGGGTGCACTCGGCCAGATATGCGGCCGATGAACCGCATCTCGCGGAAGCCAATACGGATGACCAAGCGAACAATGCCAAGTTGATTCGCGAGATCAAGCGCGTCCCTTCGGACCAGCGTACCGGGCGTTTTGTCTGCTGGATTGCCGCGGCCCGCGACGGAAAAACTCTGGCAGTTTTCGAAGGCAAGGCGGAAGGACTAATCCGTGAGATCCCCAAAGGGACCAACGGCTTTGGCTACGATCCACTTTTCTTCTTTCCCCAGATCAACAAGACGTTCGCGGAGCTTACCGCCGTTGAAAAGGCACACTACAGTCATCGCGGCGAGGCCTTCCGCAAATTCCTGGAGTGGTACTCGCAACCTTAATTTCTTCGGCGTGGCTTCGCGCTTGGTCGATCCGCCTGGTTTTGCCAATCACGAAGAACATCAGGCCCGGGTGACGTAATTTTGATTGTGTAAAAAGCAAGAGGGTGTAAGTTGGCTTTGCCTAGCAAGCAAAAGCCTTTCCTAAAAGGAGACCTACACCCAATGGCGAAGATAATCCCGATTGACGAGCAT
>Ga0157369_10000252_pt1 | contig 73217 bp, 68 predicted proteins | sample C25metaG_FD_113461 | JGI IMG/M metagenome (GOLD analysis project Ga0157369, IMG submission 113461) | Corn rhizosphere microbial communities from Kellogg Biological Station, Michigan, USA - C2-5 metaG | ecosystem: Host-associated > Plants > Roots > Rhizosphere > Soil | place: USA: Michigan... | reverse complement strand
TCGCAAGACTAGCGAGGTCATTTACGTCAGATAATCCTCAGTGGCGTCACGACGCCGGGGCCGAAAACCAAGTGACTCGCCGTAACGAAGCGTGTTCGTCCGCGTCGGTGCGGTTAAATCAAACGACTGAACTAAGTATGTAGAACTGGCTGTGGACTATTTGCGGACGCGGGTTCGATTCCCGCCGGCTCCACCAGCATTTGCAAGGCCAACCTTAGGGTTGGCCTTTTTCATTGGTGCGCCGTGCAGTCGTTGCGGCGCCAATCGGTGCGCGGGCGCAGCCCGACCCGCGGTCGAGCACAGCGCATCGGGGCGGCATCGCCAATGCATCGAGCGGGCGTCTTAGGTCCCCTCGCCCGGTGCGTGCCTTTCCGCGCCCGGCGCGCGCCGTTACACTGGCACACCCGATCTATTGCCAAGCAGGCCTTTCATCGATGAAAAGATTCCCGCTCGCCACCGCCGCCCTCGCACTCGCCGTGTTGCTGACCGCCTGCGGGTCCGCACCGCAAAACTCGGTGGGCGCGCGCGATTCCAGCGGCCCGATGGCGTTCTCGTCATCGCGCGCTCCCCGCGCCATCGCCAACTGCCTGACGAGCCGCTTGTCGGACGTGCATCGGCGCGCCGGAGCGGGTTACACCGAATTGGGCGTCGGCCGATCCGCCAACGGCTACGCCTGGCTCATCACGTTGACGCCGGCGGCCGGCGGCTCGAACGTGCGCGTCGAGCAAGCTCACGCCGACGATTCCGTCTCCGAACCCGAGTTGCGCTTGGCGATCGCGCGCTGCACGACGTAGGCGCCGCAGAGGCGCTAAGCGCGCCCGATCCCCGCGCTCGCACAGCGCCCCCAGGCATACAGATCGTGCACGGCGGCACGACTGCGCACGCAAGTCGATCGCCCGCCGAGGACGCGTCTGACCGAAGACGCTCTCCTCTACTTCGTGTCTTCCGGACACTGCAAGTTGCAGCCGTTGGGATCGCCGTTGTCGCCGCGCTTGCGCAGTTCGGAGTTGCGCGATTGGTATTTCTTCGATGGCGCCGACGCGGCGAATTCCAATTGCGGGTGCTCTTGCAGCCGGAATTGATCTTGCAAGATCCCCCCCGGCACCCCGGGTGAATTCTGCGCGAAGGCGAGCGTTGCGACCGTGGCCAGCGTACCGGCAGCCGCGAAGGCGGCGCAGAAGTTGACGAGTGATTTCATAGCGATTTACCGCGCCGTGCGGCGCGTTCCGAGCCAGTCCGTACGAGAAACCAGCAAGAGTAACGCAGAATCGCCGGCGCTTGCAGCCGGACACGTTACCGCCGTAACCGCCGCCGGGTTCGCGGCGACCTATCCCGCCCGATCGCTATCGCTTGACGGACGAGACGTCCCCGTGCGGCGAACCGCGCAAGCCCGCGGCCACATCGACCAGTTCTCCGCAATGCGTGGGGTCGTAGCCTTCGAGCGACGCGACTTTCGCGCGAAAGTCGTCGCTGCGCAGCACTCCGAGCGCCGATGCCAACGGCTGCGTCGACAGCCGGCTGCGATCGCAGGCGAAGTAGTAATCCTCGTCGACGATCGGCAGAAAATCGAGTCCGAAATGGTGCGCGGCCGGCGCCACCCCGAAGCCCGCATCGGCCATCCCGCTTGCCACGAAGGCGGCGATCGCCGTATGCGTGAGCTCGGTCGACGCATAGCCGTTGATGCGGTCGGGATCGATGCCCACGCTGTTCAAAGCCAAATCGAGCAGCAACCGCGTACCCGATCCCGCTTGACGATTGACGAATCGAATATCGGCGCGAGCCAGGTCGTCGAGGCCGCGCACACCCTTCGGGTTGCCTTTTGGGAGAAAGAGACCTTGCTTGCGCCCTGTCAGATAGACCAACACGTGCCGCCGCGGGTCGAGCCAGTGCCGGTAGATATCGGCGCAGAACTCGCGAAACGCCCCGCGCGGTAAGTGAAAACCGGCGAAATCGCATTCGCCGCGCGCCAGCGCCGCAACGGCTTCGGCGCTTTCCCGATACTTGATCTCGACGGCGTTCGCATCGAGCCCGTTCATCTGCGTCACCAGGGCCGCCACCGCATATCCGTGCGAAGCGTGGATGCGCATCGTGCCGCTCGCGCCCAGTTGCCGGTTCAATTCGGCGGCGACTTCGCCGGCCAATTGCTGCAGCGGCCCGTCGAGCCGCTCCGCGCAGGTGCGTTGCGCCTGCACGACCGCACGGCCCAGCGACGACAATGCCGAACCCTTGCCGCGCTCCTTCGATATCAGTTCCCCCCCGAGGCGCGCTTCGATCGCACGCAACAGCCCCCACGCGTGCCGGTACGAGAGCTGCCGCTCGCCCGCCGCTTGCGCAATGCTGCCCGTCTCGCCGATCGACGCTAAAAGGGGCACGATATCCGTCAAGCTCATTTCGCGGCCCGCACTGTCGCGTACGATCAATTCCGCGACGCATTTGATATCGATCATTTATGCAGTCCGATTTCCTATTGCACAAGATGCAGCCCGCGCCTATTGTGGCGACACAACGGCCAGAGCCGAGCATATATGCACACCATATGTCTAGCAAGTGCATATAGGCATCGTGCCCTACAGGAGCCGGAGCCTAAGAGGAGCCCCACCTTGGAACACGTCAGCGCCGCGGCGCCGGACGAGCTCGTCCGCCGACACGCTTCGCCGGGTGCATCGCTGCTTGCGGTGCTGCACGCCATACAGGACGAAACGGGCTTCGTCCCGCCCGAGGTCGTTGCGCCGCTCGCGCGCGCCTTCAATCTTTCCCGCGCCGAAGTCCACGGCGTGCTCACCTATTACCACCACTTCCGCACGCACCCGCCCGCGCAGGTCACGGTCGCGCTGTGCCGGGCCGAAGCATGCCGCAGCATGGGCGTCGAAGCGCTCGCGCGGCACATCGAGGGCCGCACCGGATGCCGCTTCGACGCCTCCCGCGATGCGGGTGGCCCAGGGGAGCATGGTGCGCAGCCGGTCGAGCTCGAATCGGTCTACTGTCTCGGCCAGTGCGCATTGTCGCCGTCGATGACGATCAACGGCGCGCTGCATGTGAAGGTCACGCCGAACAAGTTCGATGCCCTGTTCGATGAAGCGCGCACGCATGCGGCGTCCCCCCTCGCAAGCGCCAAGGAGAACGCATGAGCACACGTGTTTTCGTTCCTTGCGACTCGTCGGCGCTGGCGCTCGGCGCCGATGCGATTGCCGATGCGATCGTGCAGGAAGCCGCGCGACGCGGCACTTCAGTGGAGCTCGTGCGCAACGGTTCGCGCGGTCTGCTCTGGCTCGAGCCGCTCGTCGAAGTACAGACGCCAGAAGGACGAGTCGGCTACGGCAACGTGGAAGTGCAAGAAGTCGCATCGCTGTTCGATGCCGGCTTCCTGACAGGCGGCGCGCACGCGCGCTCGGTCGGTGTCGTCGATGAAATCGACTATTTGAAGCGCCAGCAACGTCTCACGTTCGCGCGGTTGGGTGTGACCGACCCGCTCTCGGTCGACGACTACACGGCCCATGGCGGCCTAGAAGGTCTGAAGGCAGCGCTCCTGATGAGCGCGGAAGACGCCTGCCAAACGGTGTTGGATTCGGGCCTGCGCGGCCGCGGCGGCGCGGCGTTTCCCGCCGGTATCAAATGGCGCACTGTCCGCGAAGCGAAGGCGGCGCAAAAGTACATCGTCTGCAATGCGGACGAAGGCGATTCGGGCACGTTCTCCGACCGCCTCGCCATGGAAGGCGATCCGTTTGGGCTCATCGAAGGCATGATCATCGCCGGCGTGGCGACGGGCGCAACGCGCGGCTACATCTATGTGCGCAGCGAATACCCGCATGCCATCGCGATGTTGAACACCGCGCTCGGCAAAGCGCGCGCGGCGGGCTGGCTCGGCGAGCGCGTGCTCGGCTCGAACCACGCTTTCGAACTCGAAGTGGCCAAAGGCGCGGGTTCGTATGTGTGCGGGGAAGAAACCGCGCTGCTCGAATCGCTCGAAGGCAAACGCGGCATCGTGCGCGCCAAGCCGCCGGTCCCGGCGCTCGCGGGCCTCTTCGGTCAACCCACCGTCGTCCATAACGTCATCACGCTCGCGACGGTGCCGATCATCTTCGCGCGCGGCGCCGCGTTCTATCGCGACTTCGGCATGGGCCGCTCGCGCGGCACGCTGCCGTTTCAGTTGGCGGGCAACATCAAACGCGGCGGCCTCGTCGAGCTGGCCTTCGGCGTCACGCTGCGCGAGCTCGTCGACGCGTTCGGCGGCGGCACGGCAAGCGGTCGCCCCGTGCGCGCCGTGCAGGTGGGCGGGCCGCTCGGCACTTATCTGCCCGAGAGCCAGTGGGACATTGCTCTCGACTACGAAGCCTATGCGGCCGTCGGTGCGGTCGTCGGACACGGCGGGCTCGTCGTTCACGACGACAGCTCGAACCTCGCGGAACTGGCACAGTATGCGATGCACTTTTGCGCCGTCGAATCATGCGGCAAATGCACGCCTTGCCGTATCGGCTCGACGCGCGGCGTCGAAGTCATCGCGCGTATCCGCAACGGCGACACGTCCGAAAAACAAGTTCAATTGCTGCGCGATCTGTGCGACACGATGGTGTCCGGTTCGCTCTGCGCGATGGGCGGCATGACCCCCTACCCGGTCTTGTCCGCGCTTGATCATTTCCCCGAAGACTTCGGTCTTCGCCCCGTTCAGCCGAAAGCGGCTGCGGCTTGACGATGGAGCCTCTCATGTCCGATGCGCCCGCCCGCACCCCTGCCGCCCCGTCAAGCTCGGGCGGTTGCGGTTCCGCACACTGCGCATGCCGATCGAACGCCGCCGCACCGGCGAGCGACATCGACTACGGCACGCCGCGCCGGCACGCCGACACTGATGTCGCACTCGAGATCGACGGCGTCGCGATCACCGTGCCCGCGGGCACGTCGGTCATGCGCGCGGCGATCGAAGCCGGCGTCAACGTACCGAAGCTGTGCGCGACCGATTCACTCGAGCCGTTCGGATCGTGCCGGCTTTGCCTCGTCGAAATCGAAGGCAAGCGCGGCTATCCGGCCTCGTGCACGACGCCCGTCGAACCGGGCATGCGCGTGCGCACGCAAAGCGACCGGCTGCAATCGCTGCGCCGCAACGTGATGGAGCTGTACATCTCCGATCACCCGCTCGACTGTCTGACCTGCCCCGCCAACGGCGACTGCGAATTGCAGGATATGGCGGGTGTCGTGGGGCTGCGCGAAGTGCGCTATGGCTTCGACGGCGCGAACCATCTGCAGGACGTCAAGGACGAGTCCAATCCCTACTTCACTTACGATCCGTCCAAGTGCATCGTCTGCAACCGCTGCGTGCGCGCGTGCGAAGAAACGCAAGGCACGTTCGCGCTGACGATCGCCGCACGCGGGTTCGAATCGCGCGTCGCGGCAAGCCAAAGCCAGCCGTTCATGGAATCGGAGTGCGTCTCGTGCGGCGCCTGCGTCGCCGCTTGCCCGACCGCCACGCTCGTCGAGAAGACGGTCGAGTTCGTCGGGCAACCCGAGCACTCGGTCATCACCACCTGCGCCTATTGCGGCGTGGGCTGCTCGTTCAAAGCCGAAATGAAGGGCTCGCAAGTCGTGCGCATGACGCCTCACAAGAACGGGCAGGCCAACGAGGGTCATGCTTGCGTGAAAGGCCGCTTCGCGTGGGGCTATGCGACGCACAAAGATCGCATCACGACGCCGATGATTCGCGCGACGATCACCGACCCGTGGCGCGAAGTGTCGTGGGAAGAGGCCATCGCCTACGCCGCCTCCGAGTTCCGCCGCATACAAGCGAAGTACGGGCGCGATTCCGTCGGCGGCATCACTTCGTCACGCTGCACGAACGAGGAAACGTACCTCGTGCAGAAGCTCGTGCGCGCCGCCTTCGGCAACAACAACGTCGACACCTGCGCGCGCGTTTGCCATTCGCCGACGGGCTACGGGTTGAAAACGACGATCGGCGAATCGGCCGGGACGCAGACGTTCGCCTCCGTCGAGAAGGCCGACGTGATCATGATCATCGGCGCCAATCCGACCGATGGCCACCCGGTCTTCGGCTCGCGCTTGAAACGGCGTTTGCGCGAAGGCGCCAAGCTGATCGTGGCCGACCCGCGCCGCATCGATCTCGTCGATGGCCCGCACGTGAAGGCGGCCTATCACCTGCAACTGCGCCCCGGCACCAACGTCGCACTCGTGAACGCGCTCGCGCACACGATCGTGACCGAGGGCCTCTTGGCCGATGCGTTCATCGCCGAACGCTGCGAGCCGCTCGCCTTCGAGCAATGGCGCGCGTTCATCGCGCAACCCGAAAATTCGCCGGAGGCGACGGCCGAGGTCACGGGCGTGCCGGCGGAACTCGTGCGCGAAGCAGCCCGCCTCTATGCGACGGGCGGCAACGCCGCGATCTACTACGGCCTGGGCGTCACCGAGCACGCCCAAGGCTCGACGATGGTCATGGGCATCGCCAACCTGGCCATGGCGACCGGCAACATCGGACGCGAAGGTGTGGGCGTCAATCCGTTGCGCGGTCAAAACAACGTGCAAGGCTCGTGCGACATGGGCTCGTTCCCGCACGAGTTGCCCGGTTATCGCCATATCGGCGGCGACGAAGTCCGCCATGAATTCGAAGCGGCGTGGGGCGTGCAATTGCAACCCGAGCCCGGCTTGCGCATCCCGAACATGTTCGACGCGGCGCTCGACGGCAGCTTCCGCGGCCTGTATTGCCAAGGGGAGGATATCGTCCAATCCGACCCGGACACGCAGCACGTGGCCGCCGCGCTCACGGCGATGGAATGCATCGTCGTGCAGGACATCTTCCTGAACGAGACGGCCAAGTACGCGCACGTGTTCCTGCCGGGCTCCTCGTTCCTCGAAAAGGACGGCACGTTCACGAACGCCGAGCGACGGATCTCGCGCGTGCGACGTGTGATGCCGCCGCTTGCACGCTACGCCGACTGGGAAGTCACGCTGATGCTCTCGCGCGCGCTCGGCTATGAGATGGATTACGCGCATCCCGCGGAGATCATGGACGAAATCGCGCGGCTGACGCCGACCTTCCACGGCGTGTCGTACGCGCTCATCGATCGGCTCGGCAGCGTGCAATGGCCGTGCAACGAGCACGCGCCGGAAGGCACGCCGACGATGCACGTCGATGAATTCGTGCGCGGCAAGGGCAAGTTCGTCATCACGCAATTCGTCGCCTCGCGCGAGAAAGTGACGCGACGCTACCCGCTACTGCTGACGACGGGACGCATCCTCTCGCAATACAACGTCGGCGCGCAGACGCGCCGCACCGAGAACTCGCGTTGGCACGAAGAGGATCGTCTCGAGATCCATCCGCACGACGCACAGGATCGCGGCATCAAGACGGGCGATTGGGTCGGCATCGAATCGCGCGCCGGTCAAACGGTGCAACGCGCGCTCGTCAGCGAGCGGATGCAGCCGGGCGTGGTCTACACGACGTTCCATTTCCCCGAATCGGGCGCGAACGTCATCACGACGGACAGTTCGGACTGGGCGACCAATTGCCCCGAGTACAAGGTCACCGCGGTGCAAGTGCAGCCCGTGCAGCAGCCATCCGAATGGCAGCGGCAATACGAACGGTTCAATGAAACGCAGCTCGAGTTGTTGCGCGAGCGTGAACGCGCGCTGGCCGGCGCGACGACCGGGAAGTAAGCATGAGCACGATGACCTGCAACGCGGCACTGACGAAGGAAGGCGAGCGGCGATGAACCTCGAGCATTTGATCGAAATGGCCAATCAAATCGGCGAATTCTTCGCGTCGATGCCCGATCGCGAGGAAGCGCTCACCGGCATCGCCGATCACATCCGCCGCTTCTGGGAACCGCGCATGCGGCGCACGATCCTCGCTTCGCTCGACGATCCGGCAGCAAACGCCGCCATGTCGCCGATCGTGCGCGAAGCGCTGTCGCGCGCCCGCGAGACGCTGACGCCGCACGCGGTCGCTTAACGGGCGGGCGCCGCCGCGCTCAGTGCGCGGCGCCCGCTCCGCCGAACCACGTCTCGCAGTGCCGCATGAGCGCGCTCGCATCGGAGGCGGGCCGTCCGCGCGCGCATAGGTAGCCGTCCGGACGCAAGAGGTAGAACGCCGGACGCGTACGCCCGTATGCATGCATGAGCGACGGTGCTTCGCCATCGCTCGCATCGGTCACACGCCAAATACGCACCGCGCCCGGCAACGTGGCTTCGACCGCCGAGCACAAGCGGTCGAAGTCCGGGTCTGTGGCGACCGGCGGCTCGACGAGCGTCCCGGTCGCGTCCAGCGCGGCCTGCGCGCCGCCGGGCAAGGCCACCAGCAAGAACAGCGAGAAGAACGCCGGATCGTGCAGATCGTACAAGCGCGCGGTGCCGGGCGCGCGGCCAAGCGGGCCGTCGACCACATGCACGAGCGCATCCGGCGCCCTCTCCCCGGCTCGCGGGCCGCCGTCCAAGACGCGCTCGAGCGTGAGCGGGCTGCGCCGGTATTGAATCGCAAGCTCGCTGACCATGAGCCGCGCGGCGTCGCGCAGCGGCCCGAAAGCGGCCAGCACCGGCATGACGCGCTCACGCAGCAGTTTCAACGGTCCGCGTTCCGCCTCGGCCAGTTGCGTGATGAATGCCGTTTGCCGTAGAACGTCGCGTTCGATGGGATGGCGCTCGAGCTGGTAGGTGTCCAGCAGCGCCTCGCTGGCTTGGCCTGCCATGCGCCGTGCCAGCTTCCAACCCAGATTCAACGCTTCCTGAATGCCCGTGTTCATCCCTTGCGCACCGGCGGGACTATGCACGTGCGCGGCATCGCCCGCCAAGAAGATGCGCTGCTTGCGCAGCCGCTCGACCATGCGGCTATTCAAATGGAAGTGCGACGACCACTCCAACGCCGACAGTTGCAGCGGATGGCTGATCCGCCGCGTGGCGATCTCGCCGCACAGATCGAGGGAAGGTTTGTGATCGCCGCCTTCGCGGCCACCGCCGGTTGGCGACTCCGACCGGTACGGCAAATCTCGCAGGCGATGTTCGAAAGGCGCGTTCTCACGCGCACGCGCAGCCACGCTCTCCTTGATGGACGACGCCGCGGCCGGCGACGCATGTGCATGGCGGTCGACGCCGTTCTCCTCGTCTTCGCCATGTCCGTCATCTACGTTATCGGCGATGAACCGATGACGCCCGCCTCCCATCGGAATGACGGCAGCCAACCCGTCGCTCGATGCGAATAGATGAAACTCGTCTTCCGACAAGTCGGAATCGACTTGCAAATCGGCAAGCAGGAACGTCTGCTCGAACGTTTTACCGGAGAAGCCCAAACCGAGCAGATGACGCGTGGCGCTGTGCGCGCCATCGGCGCCGATCACATAGGCTGCGCGGCAGCTCTCTTGCCTGCCGTCGGCGTGCAGCAGCTGCGCCTCGACTTGCGATGCATCCTGCTTCAGGCCGACAAGCGTAACGCCGCGCTCGATCTGTATTCCAAGGGTAGCCAGATGCTCGGTCAACAGCCGCTCGGTGATGGATTGATCTAGGCAGAGCAGATAGGGATAGCGCGTGTGCAGCGGGTCGAAATCGAGCCGTGCGAGCCGATGTCCGTTCGAGTACAGGTTTGCCGCGCGCAGCCTATGGCCCAATGCGAGAAATGGCTCGACCACGCGGTGTTGTTCGAACAACTCGAGCGTGCGCGCTTGAATGCCGATCGCACGCGAATAGGCGGCGGGCTGCGGCGCACGGTCGATGAGGCGCACATTCGTATGGGCGCGCGCCAAGCTCATCGCGGCGGCGAGTCCGGTCGGCCCCGCCCCGACGATCAATACCGGCAGCGCGTCGTTGGTCACGGCGGCCATACTTGTCCTCCGGCGAACCACGAGATCTTGCCAAGTGTACGCCGGCTTGTCCGAATCGGCGCTCAAACGCACCCGCAGACGTCGGCCCGCGCAGGTCACCGGCGGAGAGCCCGCGGCGCCGGCCGCGGGTGGCGTTGCCGCCTGAGCCCCCTGCACCCACCGCCTAGCATCCGGCACGGCATCCGGCTACCCGAGTATGGGACAATGCTGCGTTTGCGCAATTGCCCCTGCCGTCATGGATTCCTTTTTCGCGCGCGCCTATGCGGCGCATCGTGACGGACGACTCGCCGATGCCGAGCGCGACTATCGCGCGGCGATCGAGGCCGACCCCGTCCACACCGACGCCCTCCATCTGCTGGGGGTGCTCCGCCACCAGCAAGGGCGGCACGAAGAAGCGGCCGAGCTCGTCGGCCGAGCGGTGGCGCTGCGCCCCGACGATGCGGCCCTGCAACTGAACCTCGGCAATGCGCTGAAGGCGCTCGGGCGCCTCGACGGCGCGATCGAGCGCTTTCGCAATGCGCTCTCTCTTGCGCCCGAATTTCCGCTCGCCCATTACAACCTCGGCAACGCCTACGCACAGGCAGGGCGCCATGAAGACGCCGTCGACGCGTTCGATCGTTCCTTGCGGCTGCAACCGAACGACGCATCGACCTACAACAATCTCGGCAACGCGCTGCACGCGTTGGGTCGCACGGAAGAAGCGACCGCGGCATTCTCGCGGGCGCTGGCGCTGCGCCCCGGCTACGCGGGCGCGCACAACAATTTCGGCATGGCGCTCGCGGCGCTTGGGCGCGCCGACGAAGCGATCACGCACTTTCGCGCCGCTTTGACGGCCGAGCCGCGCTACGTCGCCGCGCACTTCAACCTGGGCAACACGCTCGATGCGGTGGGCCTTCATGCGCGAGCGGCCGAGGCGTTCGAGGCCGCGCTGGCGCTGCAAGCCGCGTTCCCGCCCGCATTGCTCGGGCTGGGCAATGCGCTCGCGGCGCTTGGCCGCCACGAAGAAGCGATCGCTCGCTACGAGCGAGCCGTCGGCCTCGATCCGCAACTTGCGCTGGCCTGGCTCGGCCTCGGCAATGCGCACCACGCGCTGGGCGCGCACGAGGCGGCGCTGCGTGCGTTCGATCAGGCGTTGCGACTGCGTCCGGACCTCGCTTCGGCGCAATTGAACCGGGCGCTGACACTATTGACGCTGGGCGATTTCGCACGGGGCTTGCCTGCCTACGAATCGCGGCTCGCGATTGCGGCGGCGGCGAACGAGCCCGCGGCGGCCCAAGGCGCTTCCCTACCGCGCTGGCGCGGCGAACCGATCCCCGCGAAAACACTGTGGATCGAAGCCGAGCAAGGTTTCGGCGATACGCTTCAATTTCTGCGCTTCGTGCCGCTTGCGCGCGCACGCGCCGGCCGCGTCACGCTGACGGTGCAGCGCGAACTCGCCCCGCTCGTGGCGCCCCTTGCGAACGCGTGGGGCGTGACATTGGGCATCGCGGGCGAGAGCACGCCGCAAGCGCACTTGCACTGTCCTTTGTTGAGCCTGCCGCTAGCGTTGGGAACGAGGCTCGAGACGTTGCCGAATGCCCACCGCTACTTGGAGGTCCCGCCCGCCTACCGCCGTCATTGGCGAGGTTCGCTCGGCGGCCATGCGAAGGTGAAAATCGGCTTGGCTTGGTCCGGCCGCATCCAAGCGCAGGAAAACCGCGCCATGTCCGTGGCGACGCTGGCACCACTGTTCGAATTGGAAGGCATCGATTGGCTCGTGCTGCAGCCCAATCTGAGCGACGACGATCGGCGCGCCCTCGACCTATACGCCCGGACGGCCTCGCTTCACCGCCTCGACGCGCGTATCCGCGATTTCGCGGATACCGCCGCGATCATCGACAAGCTCGACGCCGTCGTCTCGATCGACACGTCGATCGCCCACCTCGCCGGCGCGCTGGGCAAGCCGCTGTGGCTCATGCTGCCTTTCGCGGCGGATTGGCGCTGGTTCACGAACACCGATCGCAGCCCCTGGTATCCGCGTGCGCGCCTCGTGCGCCAACCCGCGCCGGGGCAATGGGCGAGCGTCGTCGAAGAAGTGGCGCGCGCCGTTTCGATCGAGTTTCCGGACAAAGACCGATAAAGCACCGCCGCGTGCGAACAGCGCGCCGCCGCGTTCACTGCGCGCCGCCGCGTTCGCGGATCTGCGGCCACGCGAGCTTCATGTAGTAGAGCATCGACCAGATGGTCAGCACGGCGGCCAAGTAGATGAGCCAAATGCCCCATACGCGAGTATCGATGGCGAAGGACGAGCCGAGCGGCACGCTGCCGTAATAGAGCAACATGGGAATCGCGATCATTTGGCACGCCGTCTTGAACTTGCCCAGTTGATTGACGGCGACGCTCTTGGAAGCGCCGATATGCGCCATCCACTCGCGCAATGCGGAAATGGCGATCTCCCGGCCGACGATCACGAGCGCGATCGCCGATTCGATACGCGACAGTTGCACGAGCACGAGCAGCGCCGCGGTGACCATCAGCTTATCGGCGACCGGATCGAGAAACGCGCCGAACGCCGAAGTCTGGTTCCACTTGCGCGCGAGAAACCCGTCGAACCAATCGGTCAGCGCGGCCAGCACGAAGATCGCCGCCGCCGCGATGTTGCGATCGACCGCGCTCATCATCGAATCGGGGACGTAAAAAACGCCGACGACGAGCGGAATCAGCACGATCCGCAGCCATGTCAGAAAGATCGGAAAGTTGAACGGCATGGACGAGTGCGGGCGTTGGAGTAAGAACCGGGCTAAGGAGACGCCATTGTGCCGCGTCGCCGAACCCGCCACAAGCCAAGCGCCGCCGACTAGACCCCGTTCATGCCGATTCCGGGCTTGCGCCGGCCCCACGAACGTCTCGTTTAACCCGGAGATCGTACCGTCGACTGCGGGCCGGCCGGCGGCTCAATGCAGTTGCCGGTAGATCTGCTCGGCTAGCGAGCGCGAAATGCCTTCGACGCTCGCCAGATCCTCGACGCTCGCCGCGATGACGCCGCGCAACCCGCCGAAGCGGGCGAGCAGCCGCTGACGGCGTTTGGCGCCGATGCCCTCGAGTTCTTCGAGCCGCGAGGTTTGGCGTGCCTTCGCGCGCTTCGCACGCATCCCCGTGATCGCGAAGCGATGCGCTTCGTCGCGGATTTGCGCGACGAGCATCAGGGCGGCGCTTTCCTTGCCCAACTCGAGCGCGGGGCGGCCATCGGCAAAGACGAGCGTTTCCAGGCCGACCTTGCGCCCCTCGCCTTTGGCGACGCCGACGAGCATCGAGCGATCGAGGCCCAATTCGGTGAAGACCTGTCGGGCGACCTCGACCTGCCCTTTCCCACCGTCGATCAGCACGATGTTGGGCAGTGCGCCCGAGGCCGCCGCCGGTTCGGCCGAATCGGCCGCCGTATCCGAATCCGCAGCGGCTTCCTGCTGCGGCTCGCTCTCACGCGCGTCGGCGTTGCTCGCGGCGAGTTCGACCAGCTTTTCGTAGCGCCGCGTCAGCACCTGGCGCATGGCGGCATAATCGTCACCCGGCGTAATGCCGGTGATGTTGTAGCGGCGATAGTCGCCGGACTGCATCTTGTGGTCGCGGTAAACGACGCACGACGCTTGGGTTGCTTCGCCCATCGTATGGCTGATGTCGAAGCATTCGATGCGCAAATGCGCGAGGTCGTCGCATTCCATGTTCAGCACATCGGCCAGCGCACGCGTGCGCGCTTGCTGAGACCCGCGTTCGGACAACAGCCGCGTCAGCGCGAGCCGCGCATTTTGCTCGGCCATCGCCAGCCAGACGCGTCGCTGCCCTTGCGGCTGGCGCACGAAGCTGACTTTGTGGCCGGCCTGCTCGGCAAGCAGATCGACGAGCTCGCGATTGGCGGGCGCGTGACTCACGACGAGCACCGGTGGAATTCGGTTGCCGAGATAGTGCTGGGCGATGAACGCTTCGAGCACCTCCGTCTCGATGCCGGAAGGGAGACGATTCGCGCTCTCGGGCTGAGCTTGTTCGGCCGGCGTTTGGTCGGCCGGCGCTCGCGGAGACTGCGCTTGCCCGCTCTGCGCCGCATCGCTGCCTTCGGCGTCACCTTCCCACGCCGCGTCCAAAGACGCTTCGTCGACTGCAAGCGCGCTTTCGAGATGCGCCGGGAAGTACGCTTTGTCGCCCAGATGCCGCCCGCCGCGCACCATGGCGAGATTCACGCAAACGCGTCCGCCTTGTGCCACCACAGCGAGAATGTCGACATCGCTGTCGCCCCCCACCTCGATCGCTTGCTGGTGCAGCACCGTGGAAAGCGAACTCATTTGATTGCGCACGGCGGCAGCCTGCTCGAACTTCAGTTCGGCCGCGAACGCATGCATTTTGGTTTCGAGTTCCTTCATCACTTCGCTCTGCCGCCCGAGCAGAAAGCGCGAAGCATTCGCCACATCGCGCGCGTAATCCTCCTCGCTGATCGCACCCACGCAAGGCGCGGTGCATCGGCCGATCTGATGCAGCAGGCAGGGGCGCGTCCGGTTGCTGAACACCGAGTCTTCGCAAGTGCGCAACTGAAACACACGCTGCAATATTTGAATGCTTTCGCGTACGGCCCAAGCGCTCGGAAACGGCCCGAAGTACTGGTTCTTTTTGTCGACCGCGCCACGGTAGTAAGCCATGCGCGGAAAGCGATGCCCCGTCAGCTTCAAATACGGGTACGACTTGTCGTCGCGAAACAAGATGTTGTAGCGCGGCGCCAGCGCTTTGATGAGATTGTTCTCGAGCAGCAACGCCTCGGCTTCCGAACGCGTCACCGTGGTTTCGATTCGCGCAATGCGCGTGATCATCATCGCGATGCGCGGCGACAGTTGCGTCTTCGTGAAGTAGCTCGACACGCGCTTTTTCAGATCCCGCGCCTTGCCGACATACAGCACGCTGTCCTGCGCGTCGTAATAACGGTACACGCCCGGCAGGTGCGGCAATTGAGCTAGGAGCTTCTTCGGTTCGAAAGGCGGCTTTGGAGCGTCGGAATCGGTCATGCGTATAGGGGGCGAAACGCCGAACGGCAAGTGGCGGCGTGCTTTAGAATCGCCAGTTTAGACCATTTGTGCACCGGTTCGCGCCGTCCGGCGCATCCCGCTTCGCGCGGTTTCACCGTCCGCCGGCCCCCCGTCCACCCTTGCCCGTTGCCCGCGCCATGTGCCCCGCTCGCCCCGATACGATTGCCTGCGACCTATTTTGCGCCGTCATCGACAATTTCGGCGACGTCGGCGTATGTTGGCGCCTGGCGCGGCAGCTGGCCGCCGAGTATGGCTGGCAGATGCGCTTGTTCGTAGATGATCTACATACCTTCGCCCGGCTTTGCCCCACGCTGGACGTCGAGCTCGCGCGGCAGCGCGTCGAGGGCATCGTCGTCGAACATTGGCGCGAGCCCGCGCACGCGGGTGACCCGATCGCCGTGGCCGATATCGTGATCGAAGCCTTCGCCTGCGAGTTGCCGCCCGCCTACATCGCGGCCATGGCCCGCCGCGCCCGGGCGCCGGTTTGGCTCAATCTCGAATATTTGAGCGCCGAAGACTGGGTGGCCGACTATCACCTGAAGCCATCTCCGCACCCCCGCTATGCGCTCGACAAAACGTTCTTCTTCCCGGGCCTGGGCCCCGGCACGGGCGGCGTCGTGAAGGAACGCGCGCTCGACGCCGAGCGCATCGCCTTCGAAACCTCCGAGGCCGCGCAAGACGCCTGGTGGCGACAGGCCACGGGAGGGCCCCGCCCCGAGCCGGTTGCGACCGTCATTTCGTTGTTCTCCTACGAAAACCCGGCCATCGACGGCTTATTGGAACAGTGGCGCGATGGGGCCGAGCCGATCGTGCTGCTTGCGCCCGAAGGCCGCATCTGCGGCGCGCTCGCCCGTTTTTTCGGCGTTTCGCAGTTCGGCGCAGGGGAGCATGCCGAGCGCGGCGCACTGCGCGCGCACGCGTTGGCGTTTCGGCCGCAGCCCGAATTCGACCGGCTGCTATGGGCGAGCGACGTCAACTTCGTGCGTGGCGAAGACTCTTTCGTCCGCGCTCAATGGGCGCATCGGCCCTTCGTCTGGCACATCTATCCGCAAGCCGACGCGGCGCATTTGCCCAAACTGGACGCCGCCCTGTCGCACTATGCGGCGGCGCTGCCGGCGCCCGCGCGTGCGGCCGTCGGACGCTTTTGGCATGCCTGGAACGGCGCCGGCACGCCCGAATGGAATGACTTCTGGCCCCATAGGGAAGCGCTTCGCGCGCGTGCCGACGAATGGGCGGAGGAACTCTCGTCCGTCGGGGATCTCGCCGCGAACCTAGCCGAATTCGCCGAATCTCAGTTAAAATAAGCGGTTATCCGACGGCGTAGCGCATTGAGTGAAGCATTGGGAGACCTCTGCGATGCGGGACTGATTAAACGATCGATGTCGATGCCGTTGAGCAACAGATCAACCACCTTATTCGCATAGGATCGTTTTTTTATGAAGATTGCACAGGAACTGCGCACGGGCAACGTCGTGATGATCGGCAACGACGCCATGGTCGTGCTAAAGACCGAGTACAACAAATCGGGCCGTAACGCCGCCGTCGTCAAAATGAAGCTGAAGAATCTGCTGACCGGCGCAGGCATGGAATCGGTATACAAGGCGGACGACAAATTCGACGTCGTCGTGCTCGATCGCAAGGAAGTCACGTATTCGTATTTCGCCGATCCCATGTACGTGTTCATGGACGCCGATTACAACCAGTTCGAAGTGGAAGCCGAGTTGATGGGCAACGCGCTCAACTATCTCCAAGACGGCATGCCCTGCGAAGTGGTGTTCTACAACGAGAAGGCCATTTCGGTCGAGTTGCCCACCACTCTCGTGCGCGAAATCACCTACACCGAACCGGCCGTGAAGGGCGATACGTCCTCGGGCAAGGTCCTCAAGACGGCGAAGATCAACACGGGCTTCGAACTGCAAGTTCCGCTGTTCTGCAATATCGGCGACAAGATCGAAATCGATACTCGCACCGACGAATACCGTAGCCGCGCATGACCGACTGACCGCGTGCGGCCCTCCTTTGGGTGCATGCGGAGCGTGATGCCGACTGAAAGCGCCCCAAGGGCGCTTTTTTTTTCGTATGAGTAGTGTATGGTTGAGCAATCTTTACCGGTCGTTTTTGCACTGTTGCGCGGCCGGCACTGCCGCTCTTGCCGAGTGATATCCGCAAGTACTTGTTCTACAAAGGAGAACGATCTGGCACGGGATATGCTCTGCTTACGCCGCCTGTTCGCCGTCGAAAGGCGTTTCCCGTGCATGGCGTTTTTTGTATACGGCGCCGACGGGCTCTCGACTCCTTGATTGATTACGCCAGCCATGCCACACGCCCTGATTGTCGAAGACGATCCCAATAGCTTGTCCGGCCTAAACGCTATCGTCGCCGCGGACGGATTTTCCGTCGATACCGCCGCCACGCTCGCCGAGGCACGCGCCGCGCTGACGCGCTTCATCCCCGATGTTGTGCTGATCGACCTCAATTTGCCCGACGGCAGCGGGCTCGCGCTGCTGCACAACTTGCCGGCTCAACCGGACGGCGTCGTCCCGGTCATCGTCATGACGGGCAACGCAACGGTCGAAAGCGCCATCGAAGGATTGCGCCACGGAATTTGGGATTATCTGCTCAAGCCCGTCAACATTCCGCGTCTGCGCAGCTTGCTTGCGCGCATCCCCCGCCCGTACGAGTTGACCGAGGAAGTGCAAACGCTGCGCACGACGTTGCGCCGGTTGGGCCGCTTCGGGCCGATGATCGGCCGCAGCAATGCGATTCAACATGTCTACGATTCCATCGAGCGCCTTGCGCCCACCGAGTCCGCCGTGCTCATCTGCGGTGAAGCCGGGACCGGTAAGGAAGTCGCGGCACGCACACTGCATGAGATGAGCCGCCGCCGCAAAGGTCCGTTCGTGGTGTTCGACTGCCGTGCGTTCGCCCGAGATCCCGCTAGCGAGCGGGGACTCGACAGCATGCTGTTCGGCCAGGAAAGCGCGATCCCCGCGATCGAGCGACGCGAGCCGGGCCTGTTCGAGCAAGCGGCGGGCGGCACCCTCTTCTTGGACGAGATCGCCGAGCTGCCGTTGCCGCAGCAAGAGGCGTTACTGCGCGCGCTCGATTCGCAAACGTACATGCGCGTGGGCGGCAGCAATCAAGTCAGCGTGGATTGCCGCATCGTCGCGGCCTCGCGCAAGCCCGCCCGCGACGCGGTGGCGCAGGGTATCTTGCGCGAGGACTTATGGTTGCGCCTCGACGCGGCGTCGCTCGCGCTGCCGCCTTTGCGCGAGCGCGACGACGACGCCGTGCTGATCGCGGAGGCGCTCGTCGACGAGCTCAACCGTGAAATCAACGCGAGCGGGCTCGCCACGGTGAACAAACGCATCGGGCCGAACCTCGTGCGCGAGTGCCTGACCTACGATTGGCCCGGCAACGTGCGCGAGTTGCACGAGCGCGTGCGGCGTGCTTATAACGCATCGGGCGAAATCGTCGATTCGCTGCGCGCCGACGAGACCAACGGATCGACGGGGCGGCGTTTGAATGGAGGCAGTGTGCAAGTCACGGTCGGCACGCCGCTGTCCGACGTGGAAGACTTGTTGATTCGCGCCACGCTCGACGCTGTGGGCGGCACGCGCCATCGCGCCGCCACGCTGCTCGGCATTAGTCCGAAGACGCTCTACAACAAACTGCAGCGGATGAAGATGGCGTGACACCGCGCACCGCGCGCACCGGCGCGCGCGACGCGGGCAGCGACCACGCCCGCGCCCGCGCCTCTTCGAACGTCTTGCGAACTCGGGGCCACGTCCAACGCATCACGCCGGACATGGCGCTTCTCGGCAGGCCTTACTCCCAGCTACCTACCCCCGGCTAGCCCAAGGTCGCGCGCATCAGGGCCAGGGCGTCTCGATACGCAGGCCGGTCGGCCAATTTGCGCCAGCTCGGCGCAGCGCCGCGCGGGCGCAATTGCTTGATCCTGCGCACGCTTTCTTTCGACGGCGTATATCTCAGTTCGTCGAGCACCACTTCCGCGGCGTCGGGCTGATTGCAGATGAGCACCATATCGCAACCGGCCTGAAGCGCGGCCTGCGCCGCTTGCGTCAACGTGCCGCCCGCCCGCGCCGCTTCCATCGACAGGTCATCGCTGAAAATCGCACCGGTGAAACCCAATTTGCCGCGCAAGATGTCTTGGAGCCAAATGCGTGAGAACCCCGCCGGCTTGGCATCGACTTTCGAGTAAATCACATGCGCCGGAATGACGGACGCGAGCGCCATGCCGAGCCAGTCATAGGGCATGACGTCCTCGCGCAGAATGACGTCGAGCTCGCGCTCGTCCACCGGCAGCGCCACGTGCGAATCCGCCGCGGCGAACCCATGACCCGGAAAGTGCTTGCCGCAGTTGCTCATGCCAGCCAGCGCCAAGCCATGGTTCAGACTCTTGGCGAGCAGCGTGACCACCCGCGGGTCGCGGTGGAACGCGCGGTCGCCTATCACCGCCGAGCGCCCGTAATCGAGATCGAGCACGGGCGTGAAACTGAAGTCCACCCCGCACGCACGCAATTGCGCGGCAAGCACGTAGCCCGTCGCCGTGGCGACCTTGGTTGCCAAGAGCACGTCGCGGTCCCATAGCTCGCCAAGGCGCCGCATCGCAGGCAGCACGGTGAAGCCATCGGTGCGAAAGCGCTGCACGCGCCCGCCCTCGTGATCCACGGCGATCAGCAGATCGTCGCGCACATCGCGAATGGCATCGGTCAGCGCGATCAGTTGCCCGCGGCTCTCGTAGTGGCGGGCGAACAAAATGACGCCGCCCGTCATCGGGTGCGAGAGGCGGCGTAGGTCGTCGTCAGTGAGGACGGGCCCCTTGACGTCGAGCATCACCGGTCCGGGAGATTTTTTCATCGAAGAATGGGAGAAGAAGACGAAGTATCGAGGGGCCGAAAGCGCGGCGCCCACCGCTCCGGGTGAGGGCTGCTCGGTCAGGTTGCGGGCGGCGCCGCCTCGGTTTCGGCGATCACGAACGCCACGGCGTAATCGCGCTCGTCGGTGATGCTCACGCGCGCCGTAATGCCTCGCGCCGCGAGCCATTCGGCCAGTTCGCCCGAGGCCTTCACCACGGGTTTGCCGCTGGCCTCGTTCAGCGTTTGCAGCGCGCGCCAGGTCATCGGCCAATGCATCCCTAACCCGATCGCCTTGGAGAACGCTTCCTTGGCCGAAAACCGCGTCGCCAGAAAAGCGAGGCCGCGGGCCTGTGAGCGCGCGTTGCGCGCATGGTAGACGCGCAGCTCGTCAGGGCCCAGCACCTTCTCGGCGAAGCGCCCGTCCGTGCGCGACATCACTGCCGCGACGCGACTGACTTGAACGATGTCCGTGCCGATACCGTAGGTCGCCATGCGTATGCCGTCTGTCATCAGTGCATCGCGCCAAGACGCGCGGCCACCATAATGGCCTTCATCTCGCGCACTGCGTTATCCCATCCCGCAAAGATCGCATGCGCGACGATCGCGTGGCCGATGTTCAATTCGACGATGCCTTCGATGGCCGCGATCTGCTGCACGTTCGTGTAGTGCAGCCCATGGCCCGCGTTGACCTTCAGGCCGAGCGACACGCCCAATTGGACGCCGCGCACGATGCGCTCGTACTCGCGCCGCAGCTCGGCTTCGTCGTGCGCTTCGGCGTAGCGCCCCGTGTGCAGTTCGACGACGGGCGCGCCCGCTTCGTGCGCCGCGCGAATCTGCGCCTCGTCGGCGTCGATGAAGAGCGACACGCGCGAACCGGCATCGGCCAGTTGCCGGCAAGCGGCGCGCACGGCTTCGAAGTGGGCCGTTACGTCCAGCCCGCCTTCGGTCGTCAGTTCCTCACGCTTTTCCGGCACGAGGCAGATATCGTGGGGCTGCACCTCGCAGGCGATATCGAGCATTTCCCGGGTGACCGCACACTCGAGGTTCATCCGGGTGGACAGTTGCGTACGCAGCGAGCGCACGTCGGCGTCGACGATATGACGGCGGTCTTCGCGCAAATGCAGCGTGATCGCATCGGCGCCAGCCGCCTCGGCAGCGAGCGCCGCACGAATCGGATCGGGATAGCGCGCGCCGCGCACGTTGCGCAAGGTGGCGACGTGATCGATGTTGACGCCGAGGTCGATGACGGTCGGCGACGTCAAAAAGAAGCTCATAGGTTCTGCAAATCGAGAAGAATTTGGCGAGTGGCGAGCGGCGCACCGCCAAGATAAGTGTTGAGCAGGAAGCGCATCAGCGTTTTGCTTTGCGCGACGGTCTGGGCACGATGGTAATCGTCCCGCTCCATGTCGAGCAACGTCTGACCCGATACGACAGGCCAGTGCGCGGGCAACTCGCTCGCGGCCTCGCGCACGCCGCGCTCGGGATCGAATACATAGCGGCCCTCGGGCGTCACCGGTTTGCGCGCCACGGTGCGATCGAGCGCCATGGCGTAACCTGTCTCGCGCAACAGCACCCGCTCGAACGAACGCAGGACCTGCACGGGCGGCTCATCGTGCGCAAGCCGCGTAAGCGTGACGACGTAGTGATGAAACAGCTGCGGATGGGCGTCTTCGCGCGCGCAAAACTTCACGAGCAATTCATTGACGTAAAAGCCGCAAAGCAGCGCGTCGCCCGTCAACGGCAGCATGCCGCCGACCCATTCGGCGCCGGTCAGCGTGCGCATTTCCGATTTGCCCGACCACGACATCGACAACGGCTGAAACGTCTGCAACACCCCGCGCAACGCCGAGTGCGGGCGCTTCGCACCTTTCGCGACGAGCGCCAGGCGGCCGTGATCGCGGGAGAAGACGTCGATGATAAGGCTCGTTTCGCGATAAGCGTAACTGTGAAGAACGAAGGCAGGCTGCTCCGCAATGCGATGCGACGGCTCGCGGGCGACGCGGCGCTCGGGCGCCGGCATGCCCTCCTCCCCCACGCTCCCTTCCGCTCGACGCGTGCGTCGACGCGCCTTTTCACCAGGCTCAGTCGAAGTCGATCGTGCCGGCACGGCGCGGCGCTTAGCCGCACCGTGCCGATTGACGTCCTCGTCGGTTTCGTCGTCGGCGCGGTGAAGCGTCACCGCCTCGTCACGGATTCCGTCATTCGTACCCATAGGCACGCAGCCCGGCTTCGTTGTCGGCCCAGCCGCTCTTCACTTTGATGAACGTTTCGAGATAAACGGGACCGTCGAAGAGCTTCTCCATATCGAGGCGCGCTTCGGTGCTGATCTGTTTGAGCTTGGCGCCCTTGTGGCCGATGATCATCGCCTTGTGGGCGTCCCGCTCGACGAGAATCGTTGCGAAGACGCGGCGCAGGCGCCCTTCCGTTTCGAACTTGTCGATGAGCACCGTGCTCGTGTATGGCAATTCGTCGCCGGTCCAGCGAAACACCTTCTCGCGCAGGATCTCGGCGGCGAGGAACCGCTCGCTGCGGTCGGTCAGATCGTCTTCGCCGTAAATGGGCGCGCCCTCGGGCAGATACGGCTTCACCGTCTCGAGCAAGTGCTTGACGTCTTCGGCACGCTTGGCCGAAAGCGGCACGATCTCCTTGAACTCGCGCAACGTGCCCATGCGCTGCAAGAACGGATAAAGGGTCTTTTTGTCGTTGACCCGATCGAGCTTGTTGACGACGAGCAGCAGCGGCGCCGAAGGCGGAACCAGATCGAGCACCTTCTGATCGTCGGGGCCGAAGCGCCCGGCTTCGATCACGAACAGCACGGCGTCGACGGCGGTCAACGTCGAAGTGACGGCGCGATTCAACGAGCGGTTGAGCGCGCCGCTGTGCTGAGTTTGAAAGCCCGGCGTATCGACGAAGATGAACTGCGCATCCTCGAACGTGTGGATCCCCGTAATGCGATGACGCGTCGTCTGCGCCTTACGCGAGGTGATGCTGATCTTCTGACCGACGAGCGCATTCATCAACGTCGATTTGCCGACGTTGGGGCGGCCGACGATGGCGACCATGCCGCAGCGAAAGCCGGAGGAAGTGGGGGTATCGATCATGCGGGACTGGCGGTTCGGGAAGAGGCGGCGCGGCGCACACGCGGCGCCGGGGACGCTAAAGAGATCATGGGTGATCGGGCTCCGGCGCGCGCGCACGCGCAGCGCCGGCTATGTCGGAGACCAGCTCCGCTTCGCCGCCTGAGACGGCCCCGCCGCTCATCGACGCGCCGCTCATCGACGTTTTCACGCCGGCGCCCGGTTCGGTTCTGCCCTGCATGTCCGCCTTGGGGGGCGCAGGCGTATCGGGCCTGGCGTCGGGCTTGGCGTCGGGCTTCGAATCGGATTTGCCATCGGACTTTGCTTCGGTCCGGCTCGCCGGCTCGTCGGCCCTTGCAACGGCCGCATCGGGCTTGGCCGACTGAGCGTCGGGCTTACTACCAAGCGTTTCCGCCTTCGCAGGCGCTTCTTGCACCCGCAGCACGCCCTTGTGCTCGACGTGCGCCGCGCGAATCATGGCCGGTGGCACATTCGCGGCGCCACGTTCGGCCGCTTCGGCGGCAGCGCCCGCTTTCGCGGCGTCGCCGCGGCCCGCTTTGTCCTTCTCGGCCTTGCGCTCGGGCGCCCTCAAATCGAGCGCCGCTTGAATGCCCTTCACACCCGGCACGACCTCGGGCTCACCCGTCTTGGCCGCCCGCGCGCCGCGCGAGCGCTTCGGTTTCGTTTCGAGCGCCGGTTGCAGCAGCATGACTTCGTCCAACGCCTTTTTGGCCGCAGCCTGCTCGGCGGCGCGCCGGCTTGCGCCCGAGCCCGACACTTTCACGTCGAGCTTGGGCACCGTGCATTCAACCTCGAATTGCTGATTGTGGGCCGCGCCATGCGTCGCCACCACCGTATAGGTGGGCAACGCGATCTTGTGCCCTTGCAGATACTCCTGCAGCAGTGTCTTGGAATCCTTGCCGAGCGTGCGCGGATCGATGTGATCGAGGATCGGCACGTACAAACGCTTGATGACGGTTTGCGCGACATCGAAGCCGCCATCGACGAAGATCGCCCCGAGGATGGCCTCGAACGCATCGGCCAGAATCGACGGCCGCCGGAAGCCCCCGCTGCGCAGCTCTCCTTCGCCGAGTCGGAGGGAATCGGAAATATTGAGGGCCTGAGCAATCTCGTACAGCGACTGCTGTTTCACGAGGTTGGCGCGAACGCGGGACAGATCGCCTTCGTCCAATTTGCCGAATCGCTGATACAAAAGCGCAGCCACCGCGCAATTTAGAACGGAATCGCCCAAAAATTCGAGCCGTTCATTGTGCGAGGCACTATGACTGCGGTGAGTTAACGCCTGGCGCAACAATTCCGCATTGCGAAATTCGTAGCGCAACCGGCTTTCCAGCGGAGATAGCGGCATGTGCAGAGTATAACGCGCGCGCCCTACCCGACGGTTTGCGGGGGTAAGGCGCGAAAAACATAGCGAGCTGGGAATGTGTCAGCGTCGACGATGGCGAAGACGGGCGCGCAAGGGGAACGCCCGCCTGCGCTCAGTTGAACGAACCGATGCGTTTCAGATTGCTGAAGTTCATCCAAATGAAAAACGCGCGGCCCACGATGTTGCGATCGGGCACGAAGCCCCAGTAGCGGCTGTCGGCGCTATTGTCGCGGTTATCGCCCATCATGAAGTAGTGCCCTGGCGGCACCTTGCAAACGACGCCCGCGCTGTTGTACGAGCAGTTGTCGCGATACGGGTAGTCTTCGGCGCCGATCACGAAAGGCGGCACGGCCGGGTTGTTCAAAATGCCGTGCTTGCGCCCGTCGAGCGACTCCTCGAACTGCTTGGCGTAGCCGATGCGCTCTTCGTCGAAGTAATCGGGCAGCGGCGTTTCGGCCACGCTCTTGCCGTTGATCGTGAGATGCTTGTTCTCGTAAGCGACGACGTCGCCCGGCAGGCCGACCACGCGTTTGATGTAATCGACCGATTCGTCCTTCGGATAGCGGAACACGACGACGTCTCCGCGTTGCAGCCCTCGGCCCTGCGTGATCTTCGTATCGGTGATCGGCAAGCGCAGGCCGTACTCGAACTTGTTGACGAGGATGAAATCGCCGACGAGCAGGGTGGGCACCATCGAGCCCGACGGAATCTTGAACGGCTCGACCACGAACGAGCGCACCAGGAATACGACGAGGATGACGGGGAAAAAGCTGGCGGTGTATTCGAGCCACCAGGGCTGGCGCAGCTTCTCGTCGCGCAGCCGCGCACGCGTTTGCGGCGCGTTTTCGTCGGCGAAGCGCTCGCCGATGCGGGCCTGTTGTCGATCGAACTCCTCGACGACGGCCTCGGCCGCTCGCCGCCTTTGCGGCAGAAACACCAATTTATCGGCAACCCACGCGATGCCCGTCAACACGACGAGCACAAAAAGGATCAGCGCAAAGTTCATGTAAGAGAGGTCCTATTATTTGTCTTCGACGCGCAAGATCGCGAGGAAAGCCTCTTGCGGAATCTCGACGGACCCGACCTGCTTCATTCGCTTCTTGCCTTCTTTTTGCTTTTCCAACAACTTCTTTTTACGCGTGATGTCGCCCCCGTAACACTTCGCCAGCACGTTCTTGCGCAGCGCCTTGATGTTTTCGCGCGAGATGATGTGCGCGCCGATGGCAGCTTGAATTGCGACATCGTACATTTGGCGCGGAATGATCTCGCGCATCTTGGCCGCCACTTCCCTGCCGCGGTATTGCGACTGCGACCGGTGGACGATGACCGACAACGCATCGACTTTGTCGCCGTTGATCAGCATATCGACCTTGACGACATCCGACGGACGATATTCCTTGAACTCGTAATCCATCGACGCATAGCCGCGAGACACCGATTTGAGCCGGTCGAAGAAGTCGAGCACGATCTCGGCCATCGGGATCTCATAGGTGAGCTGCACCTGGCGGCCGTGATACTGCATGTTGATTTGGTTGCCCCGCTTTTGCGTGCAGAGCGTAATGACCGAACCGACATAGTCCTGCGGCATGTACAGGTTCACGGTGACGATCGGCTCGCGAATCTCCTCGATCTTCGACGGATCGGGCATCTTCGCCGGGTTTTCGACCTTGATCGTCGTGCCGTCGCGCTGCACGACCTCGTACACGACGGTAGGCGCCGTGGTGATGAGGTCCATGTCGAACTCGCGCTCGAGCCGCTCCTGCACGATCTCCATGTGCAGGAGACCGAGAAAGCCGCAGCGAAAGCCGAAACCCAACGCTTGCGACACCTCGGGCTCGTATTGCAGCGACGCGTCGTTCAGCTTGAGCTTTTCGAGCGACTCGCGCAGCGCGTCGTATTGATTGGCCTCGACGGGATAAAGGCCGGCGAACACCTGCGGCTTGACTTCCTTGAAGCCGGGCAGCGGCTCTTGCGCCGGGCGCGCGGCGAGCGTGACCGTATCGCCCACCTTCGCCGCCGTCAATTCCTTGATGCCGGCGATGATGAAGCCCACCTGCCCCGCCGCGAGCTGCTCCAGGTCTTTCGACTTCGGCGTGAACACGCCGATGTGCTCGACCGGGTACTGCGCGCCCGTGGCCATGAGCTTGATCTTGTCTTTCGGGCGCAGTGTGCCGTTCACGATGCGCACCAGCATCACGACGCCGACGTAGTTGTCGAACCACGAATCGATGATGAGCGCCTGCAGCGGCGCCGCGGGATCGCCCTTGGGCGGCGGCACCTTCACGATCAGCGCTTCGAGCACGTCCTCGACGCCCAGGCCCGTCTTCGCGCTGCAGCGCACGGCGTCGGCCGCGTCGATGCCGATGACGTCCTCGATCTCGGAGATCGCGTTCTCAGGATTGGCCGCGGGCAGATCGATCTTGTTGAGCACGGGCACGACTTCGACGCCCAGCTCGATCGCGGTGTAGCAATTGGCGACCGTCTGCGCCTCGACGCCCTGACTCGCGTCGACGACGAGCAGCGCCCCCTCGCAGGCCGAGAGCGAGCGGCTGACTTCATAGGAGAAGTCGACGTGGCCCGGCGTGTCGATGAGGTTCAGGTTATAGATTTTGCCGTCGCGAGCACGATAGTGAAGCGCGGCCGTTTGCGCCTTGATGGTGATGCCGCGCTCGCGCTCGAGATCCATCGAGTCGAGCACTTGCGATTCCATTTCGCGGTCGGACAAGCCCCCGCACAGTTGGATGATGCGATCGGCGAGCGTCGACTTGCCATGATCGATGTGGGCAATAATCGAGAAGTTGCGTATGTGATCCATTCAGGGCCGATCAAGCGAAAAAGGCGCGCTCGTACGACTGCGGAGCACGCCTTGTAAGTACGTGAAAAACCGGGCTATTTTAGCCGAAGTGGGCCTTGGCCGGGACATTTTGCGGTGCGGGCGGCCGATGCGCTCGCCCGCGGCCGGCGCACTCACGCTGCGCGCGTGGCCAACGCAGCACGCACGCGTTCGGCGTCGAGGCGGTAACGGCTCAATTCGACGCCCTCGTACACGAGCACCGGCACGAGCTCGTCGTAACGTTCGACGAGCGCCGGATCGGCGTCGACATCGACCACTTCGACGCTCGCCCCGAACGCGCGCGCAAGCGGCTCGAGCTCAGTCAACATCTCTTCGCACAGGTGGCACCAGGCCCGCGAGTAGAGCGTCAGCGCCGCCAAGGGCGCTGCGGCGGCCGTATTTTTCATTTGGCTTGCGGGCGCGGCCTGATGGGCACGAACTGCGTGTTCTCGCCGCGGCGCACGAGCAAGGGCACCATCTTTTGCGGGTCCACGTGCGCCGCGACTTGGTCGAACTGCTTCGCGCTCGCCACATCGGTATCGCCGACGCGCAAAATGATGTCGCCCTTTTGCAGCCCCACGCGCGCGGCCGGACCGTCGACGGCGTCCACCTGCACGCCGCCCGTGTGCAGCTTCATCGATTTGACTTGGTCAGCCGAGAGATCGGACACCGTCACACCGAGCGGATTCGACGGACGAGCCTTCGGCGCCGGGGCTTGCTGCTCGTCGCTCTTGGCCAATTTCTCGGGCTGCGTTTGCACCACCGTGATCGGCAATTCGCGCGATTGCCCCTTGCGCCAAATCGTCACCGTGGCCCGGGTGCCGGGCTTGGTATCGCCGACCATACGCGGCAGGTCCGTATCGGCTTCGACCGGCAAACCGTTGAATTTGAGGATGATGTCGCCAGGCTGAATGCCCGCTTTGTCGGCAGGGCCACCGGGCTCGACGCTGCTCACGAGCGCGCCTTGGGCGCGAGGCAAACCGAGCGAATCGGACACGTCCTTCGTCACCTGCCCGATCGAGACGGCAATGCGGCTGCGTACCACCTTGCCCGTGGATTTGAGCTGATCGGCCACGCGCATCGCTTCGTCGATAGGAATGGCGAACGCGATGCCCATGAAGCCGCCCGTGCGGCTGTAGATCTGGGAGTTGATGCCGATCACTTCGCCTTGCATGTTGATGAGCGGCCCGCCGGAATTGCCCGGATTGACCGCCGCGTCGGTTTGGATGAACGGCAAGTAATCGCCCGTCTCGCGCCCCTTGGCGCTGACGATGCCTTCGGTCACCGTGTTGTCGAGCCCGAACGGCGCGCCGATCGCGAGCACCCATTCACCCACGCGCAATTTGTTCGAGTCCCCGATCGTGACGGCGGGCAGGTTCGCCGCGCTGATCTTCACGATGGCGATATCGGTGCGATCGTCGGCTCCGATCAACTTCGCCTTGAACTCGCGCTTGTCGGTGAGCGTGACGTAGATGTTGTCGGCGTCGTCCACGACGTGCGCGTTCGTCATCACGTAGCCGTCGGCGGAGATGATGAAGCCGGAACCCACACCGCTGTTCTGCTCGCCGCCATCCCCGTTGTCGGACGGGTCGGGGCTGCCGCCTCGATCGCCGCGGTCGCCTCGACCGCCGCCGCGCGGCGTATTCGGCGCCTGCGGCAAGGGAATGCCGAAAAAGCGCCGGAAAAACTCGGACATGTCCCCGTCGCCGATTCCCGGCGGCGCATTGCGTTGGCCGCTCGCAGTGGAAACGCGAGCGGTCGTGCGGATGTTGACGACGGCCGGCCCGACCTTATCGACGAGGTCGGCGAAGTCGGGCAAGGCCGCCCCGGCCGGGATGGCCAACGCCGTATGGGGCGCGAACGACAGACACGCCATGGCCGCGGCGGCCGCGAAGAATTTGCGCACCGAGAGATTCGTCATAGGAAGGGCAGCAGAAGAAGCGTTACTTGGTAACTTTGTATTCTATGGCAGACGCGAAGCGCTGCAGCGTTGCTTGGGGCACTTCCCCCAGCACGGTCACCCAGTAATCGCGATATTTCGTGACTAGCACATGCGTGGCCCCGGTACTGCCCACGCCTTCCTTGCGCGAGCTTTTTTCGGCGGGCTCGACAAAAACGGAAATCGTCGAGAGTCCGTCGGAAAATACGGCCTGATCCACGGGGATCGGCGGCGCACCGGCCTCGCGAGCCGCCATCGGCCGGCGCAATTCACGGATTTCGTGAAAACCGGGGATATCGGGCTTGATGCGCCAGCCTTGCGCCTGCATGTCGATCGGGGAGACGGGCGGGCGCACGAGCGTCCAGCCGTTGGTGTTGCGCATGCCCGCGGCAATGCCCGACTTTTGCGCAGGCACGCCCAACCGCACCTGTGTAAAAGCCGTCTGCTCCAACACCTGCCCGGAGGCGTCGAGCGTCTGCACGCGCAGCAGCAACCCGGTCTTCGCCTCCGCCCAAAGCTTATAGGCGAAGCGGTAAGCGTCTTTCGGGTCGAGTTCGATGACCTGCGCGTCGAGGCCGGCGACGCGATCGCCGCTGAGCAGCTTCGGGTCGTACACCGACAACACTTGCTCGCCCTTCTCGCTCATCAGCGCCGGAAACGCGTCCCGGTTGAGCCGCTTTTCGACGACGCACAAATGCCGCTCGGGCACGAACGTATAGAGATCGTCGTCATGACGCAGCAGCTTGCGCGGCTGGCCGTCCAGGCTTTCGAGCGATTCGAATTCGCCCTCGCCGCGCACCGCGTAATGCGCGATGCGAGACGATTGAACGAAATTGCCGCGCTGATAGACGAAAACACCTTCGTAGTTCTCGCGTTGCGCGGCCTCGTGAATCCGATCGAGCCAGGCCGCGGCCTGCTGGCGGACCGAGGGATCGGCCTGGGCGACCGCGGCGCGCGGGGACGCCGAGAGCAGCGCAACCGCGCAAATCAGCCACGCCGCCCATTGCCCCCGGGCGGCGGCGCGCATCGAGCGCAAGGTTTGCATCGACTTATTGGCCTTCCGAAGTCTGGACAGCGGCGCGAATCAAGGGCATCGAGCCCGGCATCATCGGTTGCTGAGCGAATTGCTGATGGGCTTCGAGGTATTGGTCAAGGCTCGCATCGCGGATGATATTGGCCCCTTGCGCCCCGGTATTCTGTGCCAATGCGACGGTATGCACCACATCGGCTCGCCCGTTCGTCGATGCCGTTTGAACGGTGCCTTGCGAGGCGCCGCCGTGCTGCAACTGCGGCAGCACGATCCAACTGAGCGTGGCAGCCGCGGCCGCTACCGCGAGTGCCGGCGCGACACGCCGTCGCAGCAAGGACAGCGGTGTGCCGCTGCCCGCGCGAGCGCGAGCCGGCGCGAGGATGTGCGGCTCGGCCTCGAGCCGCGCGGCGAACCCGGCCAAAAATGCACGGCTCGTTGCCGGATGAACCGCTAAATCGTCGGAGCGCAACGCGTCGCCGATCAAGTGGTACGCCGACCATGTCGTGCGCTCGGCATGGTCGAATTCGGCCAGCAGTGTGTCGAACGACGCCGCGGCGTCGACCTTTTCCCCATCGACCAATGCGGACAAACGCTCGCTGCGCGAGCTTGCTTGCGACTCCATCGAGATCGACCCCATGACGCTCCCCATCTTACAAACACCCCGTAGTGATACCACTTGACCCGTTTCTCATCGCACAGCCGAGCCTTGCGCCGATGGCGGCAGGCGCTACCAGCGCTTGCCTTCCGGCGTATCGAGCAACGGACGCAATTTTGACGCAATCGCCTCGCGAGCGCGAAAAATTCGCGACCGAACCGTTCCGATGGGGCACCCCATCATCTCCGCGATTTCCTCGTAGCTCAAGCCTTCGATCTCGCGCAGCGTAATGGCGACCCTCAGTTCCTCGGGCAACAGCGCCATCGCGGCATTGACCGTCTGCGCGATCTGCTTGCTCATCAACATCGACTCGGGCGTGTTGATATCCCTTAGTTGATCGGCATCCGAGAAAGTTTCCGCCTCTTCGGCGTTTGCTTCGGTCGAAGTGGGCGCGCGCCGGCTTTGCGTCGCGAGATAGTTCTTCGCCGTGTTGACGGCGATCCGGTACAGCCACGTGTAAAACGCCGATTCGCCGCGAAACTGCGGCAGCGCGCGGTAAGCCTTGATGAACGCGTCCTGCGCGACATCCTCGACCTCGGCCGGGTCGCGCACGAGTCGCGAGATCAGCCGAATGATCTTGCGGTGGTATTTCGAGACCAGGAGTTCGAACGCGGCTTTATCGCCCTGCTGCACGCGCTCGACCAGAACCTGATCGATTTCTTTTTCGCTCACCTGTTGGGGTCCGTTCACTTGGGAGGGGTGCGTCGCGGACCGCTATTGTAACGTCCCCATCACACCGTCATGCGCCATGTGTAACCGCGGTTACGGCCGTTACAGATCGGTAGGCGCGTGCCGAGCGCCATGGAGCCCTCAATGCGCCGCGTGGCGAGCGCGCACGGCCAGTTCTCGAAACACCGCCGCGGGCACGGCGTCGGCGGCCACGACCAACGTGTCTTGCCGCCCATCGACGCCCGCGACGGCCAATACCAGCAATCGCCCCGCCCATTGCATCGCACCGGCGATACGCCCCTGCAGCAGCGCACGGCCGGTGTCGTCGAATGCCGCGATGCCCTCGGACGTCAACTCGAGCCACGCCGGCTGCCTGCGTTCGTACCGCATGAACGAGACGCCCAGCGCCGCCGAGGCCGCGACCGAGAGCCAAATGGCCGCGGCCGCGCCCATATGCGCGGCCACGGCGAAGTGAACGGCGGCCGTGCAAACGAGCGCGAAGGCCAATACGGCCAACCGCACGGCGAGCGAGCGCCGCAGCGCGATGCGCCACGGCATGCCTCGTTCCCGATCGCCGCCGGCAGCGTGCGTCAACGAGCCGCCCTGTTTCAGACGCGCTTGAAGACGAGCGTGCCGTTCGTGCCGCCGAACCCGAACGAGTTCTTCAGCGCGACGTCGATCTTCATGTCCCGCGCCGTGTTCGCGCAGTAATCGAGATCGCACTCGGGGTCTTGATTGAAGAGGTTGATCGTCGGGGGCGACACTTGATGATGGACCGCCAGCACGGTAAACACCGACTCGAGCCCGCCGGAGCCGCCAAGCAAATGGCCCGTCATCGACTTCGTCGAATTGACGACGACCTTCTTCGCATGCTCGCCGAGCGCGCGCTTGATGCCGGTCGTCTCGGCGAGATCGCCGAGCGGCGTGGACGTGCCGTGCGCGTTGACGTAAGCAACCTCGTCGCCGTTCATGCCCGCATTGCGCAACGCCGCGGCCATGCAGCGGCGCGCGCCGTCGCCGTCTTCGAGCGGCGCGGTCATGTGGTACGCATCGGCGCTCATACCGTAACCGGCAACCTCGGCGTAAATCTTCGCGCCGCGCGCCTTCGCATGCTCGTATTCCTCGAGCACCATGACGCCCGCCCCCTCGCCCAGCACGAAGCCGTCGCGATCTTTATCCCAGGGGCGGCTGGCCGTCGCGGGATCGTCGTTGCGCTGCGAGAGCGCGCGCGCCGCGGCGAAGCCGCCGATGCCGAGCGGCGAAACGGTCGCCTCGGCGCCGCCGGCCAGCATGACGTCCGCATCGCCGTACTCGATGAGGCGCGCCGCCTCGCCGATGCAGTGCAGCCCCGTCGTGCAAGCCGTGACGATGGCCAGGTTCGGCCCCTTCAGGCCGAACCTCATCGACAGATGGCCCGAGATCATGTTGATGATCGACGCCGGCACGAAGAACGGGGAAATGCGCCGCGGACCGCGGTTGAGCAGTTCCGTTTGCGTCACTTCGATCATCGGCAGACCACCGATACCCGAGCCCACCACGACGCCGGAGCGCTCCGCGTTGGCTTCGGTGATTTCGATGCCGCTGTCCTGCATCGCTTGGATGCCGGCCGCCATGCCGTAATGGATGAACGTATCCATGTGGCGGGCTTCTTTGGCCGGCATGTAGTCTTCGACGTTAAAGCCTTTCACTTCACCGGCGAAGCGCGTCGAGAAGTTCGTCGCATCGAACTTCGCGATGGTCGCGATGCCGGATTTGCCGGCGAGCAAATTGGCCCACCCGTCGGCAACATTATTGCCAACAGGCGACACCAGCCCTAAGCCTGTAACAACAACACGGCGACGGCTCACGGTAACCCCTTTTCCATAAATGACAAAAGCAAAAGCCACAGCGGCCACAGGAAACCGCCCCTGTGAGCCCTGTGGCTAAGAATTCGGCACCAGCATCGGCATCCGACGTGAAAACGCGTCAAACGCGGCCAGCGCAAACACGCTAGGCGCGCGAGGCGTTATGCCTTGACGTTGGCGCGAGCGTAGTCGATCGCTTGCTGCACCGTCGTGATCTTTTCCGCTTCCTCGTCCGGAATTTCCATGCCGAACTCGTCTTCCAGCGCCATCACGAGTTCGACCGTGTCGAGCGAGTCCGCACCGAGGTCGTTCACGAACGAAGCTTCGTTCTTGATTTCAGCTTCGGCGACGCCCAGTTGTTCCGCGACGATCTTCTTGACGCGCTGTTCGATGTTGTCCATTACCCCTCCGAGGGAAAAAGTTCAAAATTGCAAGTGCGCGCATTTTATCAGGTTTGCCTGGCCAAAAAGCGCGCTCAACCAAGGTTCAGGCTTCGCGCCGGAAGCGTTCGGCTACCGCCGGCGCGGATGGTAAACGAAATTCGTCAAGACATGTACATCCCGCCGTTCACATGCAACGTCGTACCGGTGATGTAACCGGCCTGGGGCGAAGCAAGAAAGGCGACGGCGTGGCCGATATCCTCGGGGCTGCCAAGACGGCCGAGCGGGATTTGCGTCTTGAGCGCGGCCTGTTGTTCTTCGGGCAGCACCTTCGTCATATCGGTATCGATGAAGCCGGGCGCCACGCAGTTGACCGTGATGTTGCGGCTGCCGATTTCCCGGGCGAGCGCACGCGTCATGCCCGCCACGCCGGCCTTGGCGGCCGCGTAGTTGGCCTGCCCGGCATTGCCGGCGGAACCGACGACCGACGTGATGTTGATGATGCGCCCGCCGCGCGCCTTCATCATCGGACGCAGCACGGCGCGCGAAAGGCGAAACACGGACTTCAGGTTCGTATCGATGACGGCGTCCCACTCGTCGTCCTTCATGCGCATCGCGAGCTGATCGCGCGTGATGCCGGCATTGTTGACGAGCACGGTGAGCGCGCCGAATTCTTTGACGAGCGTGTCGATGAGGGCATCGACCGCTTGGGCCTCGTTGACCTCGAGGACGACCCCACGCCCGGCCAAGCCCTCGGCCGCCAGCGCTTCGGTGATGCCGGCCGCGCCGGCATCGCTCGTGGCCGTGCCGATGACCGTTGCACCCTGCCGCGCGAGCACGAGCGCAATCGCCCGGCCGATGCCGCGCGAGGCGCCCGTCACGAGCGCAACTTGTTTATCGAGAGCTTTTTCCATGATGGTTCGGATGTTCCGCAATGACGCGGTGTGTTCGTGCAAATTGCGGTAGTTCTTCGCCTCGCCTGACGGCTAGCGCGCAAGCTCGCGCATCAAACGCCGAGCAGCTTCAACGTTTCCTCGAGCGAAGCCGGATCGGTGATGGCCGCCCCCACGAGATCGCCGTCGATGCGCTTGGTCAAACCGGCCAGCACTTTGCCCGGGCCGCACTCGATCAGATGCGTGACGCCTTGCTTGGCGATCGCCTGAACGCACTCGACCCAACGCACGGGCCCGGCGGCCTGGCGCACGAGCGCATCCTTGATGGCGGCCGGCTCCGACACGATGGCGACGTCGACATTGTTGACGACGGGAATCTGCGGCACTTTGACGTCGACGCTCGCCAGATACTCGCGCAGGCGGTCGGAAGCCGGCTGAAGCAGCGAGGAATGAAACGGTGCCGAGACGGGCAGCGGCAGCGCACGCTTGGCGCCCTTCGCTTTGGCCAGCTCGCAGGCTTTTTCGACGGCAGCCTTGTGCCCCGCGATCACGACTTGGGCCGGCGCATTGAAGTTGACCGCTTCCACTACGCCGGCGCTTTCGCGCGCCGCTTCCGCGCACACCGCGCGGACCGTTTCGTCGTCCAGGCCGAGGATGGCCGCCATGGCGCCGACGCCGACCGGCACGGCCGTTTGCATGGCTTGCGCACGAAAGCGCACGAGGGGCACGGCGTCGCGAAAAGACAGCGCGCCGGCGGCAACGAGCGCCGTGTATTCGCCGAGGCTATGACCCGCGACGAGGGCCGGCGCGGCCCCGCCGGCCTCGCGCCAGGCGCGGTACATCGCATAGGCGGCCGTGAGCATGACCGGCTGAGTATTCGTGGTGAGATTGAGCTCTTCGGCAGGACCTTCGGCAATCAGCTTGCCGATGTCCTGGCCCAGCGCGTCCGAGGCTTCCTGCAGTGTTTCGCGCACGACCGCGCGATCGGAAAACGCATTGAGCATCCCGACCGACTGCGATCCTTGGCCAGGAAAAACGAACGCAAATTTCATATCGTCCCCAAAATGTGAGCTGGTTGGCGCAAGCGGCGCGCACGGCCGCTCCGGCCGACGGCCGGACGCGGCGCCCGCTCGCTGCCGATCAGTAGCGGATGACCGAGGCGCCCCAGGTGAAGCCGCCGCCGACGCCTTCGATGAGCACGTTCTGTCCGCGCTTGATGCGTCCGTCGCGCACGGCGACGTCGAGCGCGAGCGGGATCGAGGCCGCCGACGTATTGCCGTGTTCGCCGACCGTGACGATCATGCGTTCTTGCGGCACGCCGAGCTTGCGGCAGGTGTGCGACATGATACGGATATTGGCCTGGTGCGGAATTAGCCAATCGACCTGGTCGGCCGACAGATCGGCCTTATGGAGCGCTTCGACAGCGACCTTTTCCAGTACGTTGACGGCCAACTTGAAGACCGCTTGCCCATCCATATGAAGGAATGCGCTACCCGCGACGATCCCGCCGTTGACGTGTCCCGGCGTGCACAGAATGCTGGCGTAGCTGCCGTCCGCGTGGAGCGCGCTCGCGAGCACGCCCGGCTCATCGGACGCTTGCAAGATCACGGCGCCCGCGCCGTCGCCGAACAATACGCAGGTGGTGCGATCGTTGAAATCGAGAATGCGCGAGAAGGTCTCGGCCCCGACGATGAGCGCCGTGCGATGCTGCCCGCTGCGAATCAGGGCGTCGACGGTCGCGACCGCATAGGCGAAGCCCGAGCATACAGCCTGGATGTCGAACGCGGCGCCGCCATTCTTGATTTGCAGTTTGTCCTGCAACAAGCAAGCGGTGCTCGGAAACACGAAATCGGGCGTGGAGGTGGCGACGACGATCAAATCGATGGCTTGCGGATCGATGTTGGCCGCTTCGATGGCGCGCTGCGCCGCGGCGAGCGCAAGCTCGCTCGTCGTCACATCGGGATCGGCGAAATGCCGCGCGTGAATGCCCGTGCGCGCGACGATCCACTCGTCGCTGGTCTCGATGCCGCGCTCGGCCAGCCGATCCGCGAGCGCTTGATTCGTAACGCGGGCGGGCGGCAGATAGCTGCCGGTGCCGAGCACGCGCGAGTAAATAGTCGATTGAGCCATTTATGCTTTCGGAGATACCGCGGCGTAAGGCTCGGCCGGACGGCCGGCGAGATTCGCGTGACCGGCGCCGCCCGCATCCCGCGCTACTTGCGCGAGCGGGGCCGCATTCTCTTGCATCGCTCGCGCCAGGCGTTCGAGGACGCCATTTTTGACGGCATCATACCCGCGTTTGATGGCCCACTCAAACGCATAGGCATCGGCCGAACCGTGGCTCTTGATCACGAGCCCCCGCAAACCGAGCAACGCTGCGCCATTGTACTGGCGATGATCGACACGCTTCTTGAAGCGCATCAACACAGGCATCGCGAGCAACGCCATCAGCTTGGTCAGCACGGAGCGACCGAACTCTTCGCGAATGATTTCGGAGAGCATCTGCGCCAAACCTTCCGACGTTTTGAGCGCAACGTTGCCGACGAAGCCGTCGCACACGATGACGTCGACGGTGCCCTTGTAGATATCGTTGCCTTCGACGTTACCGCGGAAATTGAGCGTGCTCGCGCGCAACAGCTCGCCTGCGCGCTTGATGGTCTCGTTGCCTTTGATGACCTCTTCGCCGATGTTCAACAGACCGATCGTAGGACGATCCTTGCCCTCGAGCGCGGAGACGAGCGCATGCCCCATCTCGGCGAACTGCAGCAAATGCTGCGGCTCGCAATCGACGTTCGCGCCGAGATCGAGCATCATCGTGTAGCCGCGCGAATTGGGCAGCGGCGAGGCGATCGCCGGCCGCTCGATCCCGGAGAGCGTCTTGAGCACGTAACGCGATACGGCCATCAGCGCGCCGGTGTTGCCCGCCGAAATGCACGCCTGCGCCGCCTCGTCCTTCACGAGGTTCAGCGCAACGCGCATCGACGAATCCTTCTTTTTGCGCAATGCGACTTCGACCGGATCGTCCATGGCAACCACCTCGGACGCCGGCACGACCGTCAGCGCCCGCTCATCGAGCGCCTTGCATTTCTTCAGTTGAGCACGAATCGGAGCTTCGAGGCCGACCAGCATCAGCTCGGCGTCGGCATGCGAACGAACGAAGCTGACGGCAGCGGGAACGGTCACGGCCGGGCCGTGGTCGCCTCCCATGCAATCTATCGTGAGCTTTATGGTCATGGACTGCGACGAATGTTCAGGCGCTGTGCACAGAGCCGGAGCCAGCGCAGACCCGCTGGTTCCAGTCCGAGCGCACAGCATGGGACCGGAGTAAGCGCGCCGCGGCGCGCCGAATCAGGGGCCGAGGCGCCCGGCCGGCTGCGACCGGAGCACCCGCTTGCGCTTGCGATGCCGCAAAGCACGAGACCTGCTCGAGCCCAAGCGCGAATGCTCGCCCAGCGCGAAGCGCCGACCCGGAACGAGGCCCCGATGCACGAACTCTGGCCGACGCAAAAAAGCGGCAGTTGAATGCCGCCTTTTCTGTTCGAGCCGGAAGAATGCCCAGCAAGCTGCTTGTCGCGCACAGATCCACCGGATTCGGCGGCGCCGCGCGCCGATGCACTTAGTCGTTCTTCGTCTTGACGATTTTCTTGCCGCGATAGTAGCCGTTCGGGCTGATGTGGTGGCGCATATGCACTTCGCCCGTGCTCGGCTCGACCGCGAGCGGCGTCGTGGCCAGGAAATCGTGCGAGCGGTGCATGCCGCGCTTGGACGGCGACTTCTTGTTTTGCTGGACTGCCATGGTAACTCCTAAAAATTTTCGGGATTCTAACACAGCCCGATCGGCGTAACGCCAGTGGCCAAACGGCCCGCGCGCCGCATCGTGCTACTCATGCAACGATCAATGTTTCTTGCCGCCGTCGCTGCCGTCGCCGTCGCGCTTGAGCGCTTCCAGCTCGGCGAACGGATTGGGCTTGCCGGCGTCGTCGCCCGGCTGCGCGCCGCCCAGCGACTGCTGATCGTCCTCGCCTTCGTCTTCGGCCAAGTCGACCGCATACTCGCCGGCCGCGCCCGAGACGAGACTCTCGTGCACGTCCGGACAGACGTCGTGCTTCGGCACGAGCGGCAACGACAACAGCAACTCTTCCTCGATCAGTTCGACAAGATCGAATTGGCGTGAACCAACGATCACATCGAGCTCTTCCTCGTCGAGGGGGAATTCCTCGGCTTGCGCTTCGGTCGCCACGATTCGGTACGCCGCCTCGATGTCGAACGGCTGCTCGTAAGGCGCGAGGCAGCGCTGACATTCGAGCCACGCCGAGCCGTGCAACGCCAGCCTCAAATAAGGCTGCGCCGCCTCGGTGCCGTCGTCTTGCAACTCGGGCTGCGTCGAGCCTTCCGCCTGCCACGTAAATAACGTGTCGCGATCTGGCGCGCCCGCCGGAACTTCGTTTAACATGCGCGGCAGTTGCGAGAGACGTACCGCACCGGCGGCCTGGCGGCCGCTGCGCGCAAATTCGAACACGTCGAACGCATGCGGATCGATCAGCCCGCTAGCCTTGCCGGAATGTTGGGACATATTGACTCCTCGCTCCACTCAAGCAGCCGTGTGCAGAAGGGCCAAGCCGCCGACAAGAGCCGTTTAGCCAGCAGAGCCGGCCGCGTTTGCCTCGGCTCGCTGCCGCTCGGCCCAGCGCTTGTGCCTTACTGCGCTTGTGCCTACTGCTTTGGCCCGGTCCGTTTGCCCATCCGACCACGAAAAGCCCGACACTATATTCGATTTACCGTTATCAGTCAATCACTTAAATGATCCGATGCGAACCGCCGAGCACGACTCGCCGGTTCGTCCCTGCCCTAATTCCCGCGTAAGACCATGCTCGCTTCCCCCACCCGGCCATGCCGGCTGATTCTCGCCTCCAGTTCGCCCTATCGCCGCTCGCTGCTCGAGCGGTTGCGCATTCCGTTCGACGTGTGCGTGCCGGACGTGGACGAAACGCCGCATCCCGGCGAAACGCCTGCCGACACGGCGCTTCGACTCGCGCAGGCAAAGGCGCGCGCAGTCGCCGCACGCGAGGCGGCCGAGCCCGTGCTCGTGATCGGGTCCGATCAAGTGGCCACTTTCGACGGCTTGCAGATCGGCAAGCCCGGCACGCACGAAAAGGCGTTGGAGCAACTGCGCGCCATGCGCAACCGCATCGTCGAATTCCATAGTGCGTTGTGCCTGTTCGATAGCCCGCGCGGCCTCGCGCAAACAGAGGACGTCGTCACGCGCGTGCGCTTTCGCGATCTGCCCGATGCGCAGCTCGACGCCTACTTGCGCGCCGAAACGCCTTACGACGTGGCGGGCAGCGCCAAATCCGAGGGCTTGGGCATCGCGCTGCTCGATGCGATCGAATCGGACGATCCGACCGCGCTCGTCGGCCTGCCGCTGATCGCGCTCACGCGCATGCACCGAGCGGCCGGCTATCCGCTGCTAGGAGGCGCGCGATGAGCGGTGTGCTCTATTTGATTCCGAACGCGCTGGGAGAAGGCGACGCCGCGGCGCTCGCGACCGTGCTACCCGCTAGCGTCATGGCGCGCGCGGCCTCGCTCGGTTATTTCGTCGGCGAAAACGCGAAGAGCACACGCGCGTTTCTCAAACGGGTGGGCGTCGCTCGGCCGATTCAAGAGATCGACATTCGCGAACTGAACGTGAACACGCCGGCCGCCGAAATCAAGGCGCTGCTCGCGCCGATCTTGGCAGGCGCTGACGGCGGGCTCATCTCCGAGGCCGGCTGCCCCGCGGTGGCGGATCCGGGCGCGCTGCTCGTGCGCCGCGCGCACGAGCACGGGGTCAAGGTCGTGCCGCTCGTCGGACCGAGTTCGATTCTGCTGGCCCTGATGGCCTCGGGCCTCGACGGCCAAAGGTTCGCATTTCACGGCTATCTACCCGTCGACCCGGCCGAACGGACGAAGACGTTGCGTGAGCTGGAACAACGCTCGCGCAAAGGACGGGAAACCCAGATCTTCATCGAGACGCCGTACCGCAACCGCACTTTGCTCGATGCGCTCGTCGCGACCTGCGCGCCCTCGACGCTGATCACGGTGGCCGTCGATTTGACGTTGGAGTCGGAGCGAATCGCCACCCGCACGGTCAGCGATTGGAAGAAAAACGCCAGCGCATTCGACATGCACAAACGCCCGGCAATCTTTTTGATCCTGGCGAGCTGAAGCCAACAGACGGGACACCCGGCGCCAATTGCTTTCGAGCGTGCGAAGAGCGCGAGCGCACCGGGGCATGGCCGCACCGATGCGCTCCGGTCGCATCAACGCACGGTCACCCCGCCGAGGGCGAGTGCGTGGACGGCGCCGGCCCCGACCGCCGCGCCGAACTTGCGCGCGATGCGATCGGAAATGCTCTCCTTCTCCGTGTAGTCGATGATGTCCGGCGCCTTGATGACGTTGCGCGCCACGTAGCCGGTATCGCCGAAACCGTCCGCAAGCCCGAGCTGGATGCTCTTCTCACCCGTCCAGAACAGGCCCGAAAAGAGGTCCGGCGTCTCATGCAACCGCTTGCCGCGGCCCCGCCGGACCGCGTCGATGAATTGCTGGTGGATTTCGTCGAGCATCGCCTGCGCATGCGCGTCCATGGCCCGCGTCTCGGGCGAGAACGGATCGAAGAACCCCTTGTTCGCGCCGGAGGTGTGCAACCGCCGCTGGATGCCGAGCTTGTCCATGAGGCCCGTGAAGCCGAAACCGTCCATCAGCACGCCGATCGAACCGACGATGCTCGCTCGGTCGACATAGATTTTGTCGGCCGCCGCGGCGACGTAATAGCCGCCCGACGCGCACATGTCACCCACCACGACATACAACGGCTTGGCCGGATATTTCGCGCGCAGCCGGCGAATTTCGGCGTTGATGATGCCGGCCTGCACGGGCGAGCCGCCGGGGCTGTTGATGTAAAGGATCACACCCGCGGAATCGGCATCGGCAAATGCCCGTCGTAGCGAGCGATCGATGTCTTTGGCGTTCGCATTCTTATCGGCCGCGATCTCGCCTTCGAGCGAAACGAGGGCGGTATGCCGCCCCGTGGCCGCAACCTTCTCGTGCGACACGCTGAACAGGCTGGCAATGATCAGCAGCACGACGGCGAGAAACGCAAACCGAAAGAAAATCTTCCAGCGACGGGCCGCTCTTTGCTCCGTGATGGCGGCAAGCGCGATGCGCTCCAACGCCGCGCGTTCCCAATGCGGCTCGCGCGGAGCGGCGCTGGCGCCGGGCTGTGGTTCGGAAGGTTGCTGCGGTTCGGGCGTGTGCTGATCGGCCATGGGCTCTCGGTCTTCGTTGTTATCTAAATAAAAAATATGGGCAAACTCACTCGGCGCTCGGTGCCGCCGGCTGTAAATCGTCATCGGGCAGCCAAAACACCGCGCGCCCTTCGGGCGTGTCGCGCTCTTGCACTTGCACGGGCCGCAAGCGCGCACCGCGGCAGGGGCCGCCGACGCAACGACCGCTTTCCGGAGCATAAATCGCGCCATGGGTCGCGCACATCAAGTATAAGCCGGACGAATCGAAGAACTGCCCCTCGAGCCAGTCGAGTTCCATCGGCACATGCGCGCACCGGTTCAGGTAGCCGTGCACCTGCCCGTCGTAGCGAATGAAAAATACGACGGCGTCACCATTCAGATAGCGCGCCGCGCGCCGCACGCCCAGGCCGCCGTCGACGAGTTCATCGGCAGCGCATACGCGCACGGCCTGCCGCTCCGCGCCGCTCATGCGTGTTCCCGCAGCCAATCGCCCAATCCGGCCACGTCAGCGGCGACGAAACGCGGCTCGAGCTTGACCAACGCGTCGGCCGGGTGTGCGCCATACGTGACGGCGATCCCGGCCGCACCGGCGTTGGTCGCCATTTGCAGGTCGTGGGTGGTGTCGCCGATCATGACCGTGCGCGCCAAGTCTTGTCCCAACTCGCGCGTGAGTTCCTGAAGCATGGCGGGATGGGGCTTCGAGAACGTTTCATCGGCGCAACGCGTGCCGTCGAAGACGCTCGTGAGCCGCGCCTCGGCCAGCGCCCGATTCAGCCCGACGCGGCTCTTGCCCGTCGCCACGGCCAGCAGGTAGCCAAGCGAACTCAACTCGCCCAGCAACTCGCGCACCCCGGCGAAAAGCTCCGTATGCGCGTCCTTGACTAAATAGTGATACCGATAGCGCTCGGCCAAGCGCGGATAATCGGTCGGGTCGAGCGAGGGCGCGGCAATCTGCAGCGCATCGCGCAGACCGAGACCGATCACGAAGCGCGCGGCTTCATCGGCCGGAATGGGCAGCCCCAGGTCGCGGCAAGCGGCTTGGATGCTGCGGGCAATATGCGCCGTCGAATCCATCAGCGTGCCGTCCCAATCGAAGACGATGAGGTCAAATTGCTGTCGGGGCATCGGGTTGCGCCTCGTTGCGCAAGTCGGTGAGTTGATCGAGGAAGCGCCGGCATTCGTCCGGCAGGGGCGCGCGGAGTTCCAGCGCTTCGCCCGTGATCGGATGCGTGAGCCGCAAGCGATGCGCGTGCAAGAACATGCGTTTGAACGAGGGCCGTGCGCCCGAGCGCGCGAGCGCCTTGTTCAGGGCGAAATCGCCGTATTTCGCGTCGCCCACGATGGGCAAGCCCAGGTGCGCCAAATGGACGCGGATCTGGTGCGTGCGCCCCGTTTTGAGTTCAGCCTCGATCAGCGCGTAGCCGGACCAGCGCTCCAGGAGGTTGAACACCGTATGCGACGGCTGGCCGTCGGCTTGCACGCGCACGCGCCGCTCCCCTTCCGGCGTCAGGTACTTGTAAAGCGGCTCCTTCACGGCGCGCCGCCGGCCCCAGTCGCTGGGCCATTGCCCGTGTGCGCAGGCGTAATAGCGCTTGTCCATCCGGTTTTCGCGGATTTGCTCGTGCAGGCCGACGAGCGCCGCGCGCTTCTTGGCGAGCAGCAAGACGCCCGAGGTCTCGCGGTCGAGCCGATGCACGAGCTCGAGAAACTTGCCGAGCGGACGGGCCTCGCGCATTTGCTCGATCACGCCGAACGCGATGCCGCTGCCGCCGTGAACGGCGACGCCGGCGGGCTTGTTGATCGCGAGCATATGCTCGTCTTCGAAGATGACCTCGAATTGCGCCGGCGGCGCGGCTATCGCCATGCGAGCCTCGGGCGCATCGGATTGCGCGACCCGCACGGGGGGCACGCGCACGATGTCGCCCGTCACCAGCCGATATTTCGCATCGACGCGGCGCTTGTTGACGCGCACCTCTCCGCTGCGCAGGATGCGATAGATGTGGCTTTTCGGCACGCCTTTGCAGACGCGCAGCAAGAAATTGTCGATGCGCTGGCCGGCGACCCCGTCGTCCACCTGTATCATCGAGACCTGGTCGGGTGCGACCGATTTCTGGGATATTTTGCCTAACTCATTCATTCTGAATATAATTTGCCCAGCCGTCCGTGCGCGCCGCGCTTTTTTTCGCGGCCCATCGCCCGGATTGCCCAGGGTGAAGCAAGAACCTGTTATTTTACTTGCTTGGCGTACCCAAGGGCTGGTTGCTCGCCCTAATTTAAGTAGCAACGAGTTGCACGCACGGCATTCATTGCGGCAGGGACGTCGCCCACAGGCGCGTTCGGTCCGGTCCATGCCGACGGTAACGGAATTTTGGTAAAAAAGAATTCATCAGGTGAGCCTCGGTAGTATCGCGCGATGTCGAGCGAAACCGGGCTCCGGATTGCGAAACCTACGGCGAGCGCCTCATGCGTTCCGCGTAAAGCGGAACTTTCGGCGACGTCAAACATTGGCGAGACACGCCGCGCGGCGGTCGAGCATGCATCGGGCTTCGCGCCGCCACACGCGGCGCGGCTTCCGCGATCCTGCACCGGCATCGAACGATGCGCCGGGCGCGGCGCGGCCACCCGAGCGCTCGGTGCGCGCCCCGTGCAACGCCGTTATTTGAAGCCGTGTTCGCATGCGCCCATGCGGCTCGCGGCCCCGTTCGGCCATCCCGAGCCCTTCCAGGCAATTCTCCCCGCCATCGTTCCCGCTCCAGCGTGCTGTTAAAAACAGAATAAGGACGCGGCGCGCCCCATCGCGTCGCCCGTCCGGCCTACACGCCGGACGGGCGCGCAGCGACGCCGCTCTGGAGCCGTTCAATGAAACGAATGCTGTTCAACGCGACGCAGCAGGAAGAACTGCGCGTCGCCATCGTCGATGGGCAAAAACTCATCGACATCGACATCGAAACCGCCGGACGCGAACAACGCAAAGGCAACATCTACAAGGGAGTCGTGACGCGCATCGAGCCTTCGCTCGAAGCCTGTTTCGTCAACTACGGTGAAGACCGCCACGGCTTTCTGCCCTTCAAGGAAGTCGCCCGCCAGTATTTCAAGGACGGCGTCGACATGCGCTCCGCGCGCATTCAGGACGCCCTGCGCGAAGGCCAGGAACTCATCGTTCAGGTCGAAAAGGAAGAACGCGGCAACAAAGGCGCGGCGCTCACCACATTCATCTCGCTCGCGGGCCGCTATCTCGTTCTGATGCCGAACAACCCGCGTGGCGGCGGTGTCTCGCGGCGCATCGAGGGCGACGACCGCCAAGAGCTGCGCGAAACGATGGCGCAACTGCAGTTGCCCGACGGCATGAGCATCATCGCGCGCACCGCAGGCATCGGCCGCAGCGCCGAAGAGCTGCAGTGGGATTTGAACTACCTCATGCAGTTGTGGCGGGCGATCGAAGCGGCCTCGCAAAGCGGCCAGCCCGGTCAACCGATGCTGATTTATCTCGAATCGAGCCTCGTGATTCGCGCGATTCGCGACTACTTCCAGCCCGATATCGGCGAAATCCTGATCGATACCACCGAAATCCATGACCAGGCCCGAGCCTTCATGGATATCGTGATGCCCGACAACGTCGGCAAGGTGAAGCGCTACCACGACGACGTGCCGCTGTTCTCGCGCTTTCAGATCGAGCACCAAATCGAGACAGCGTATTCGCGCACGGTGCCCCTGCCCTCGGGCGGCGCGATCGTCATCGACCACACCGAAGCGCTCGTCGCCATCGACGTGAACTCGGCGCGCGCCACCAAAGGCGCCGACATCGAGGAAACGGCCACGCGCACCAATCTCGAAGCGGCCGACGAAGTGGCGCGCCAGTTGCGGCTGCGCGACCTCGGCGGGCTGATCGTAATCGATTTCATCGACATGGAATCGGCCAAGAGCCAGCGCGAAGTGGAGCAGCGTCTGAAGGACGCGCTCAAGCACGACCGCGCGCGGGTGCAGATGGGCAAGATTTCCCGCTTCGGCTTGATGGAGCTGTCGCGCCAGCGTCTGCGCCCCGCCCTGTCCGAAGGCAGCCATGTCACGTGTCCGCGTTGCAACGGCACGGGCCATATTCGCGACACCGAATCGTCCGCACTGCAAGTGCTGCGGATCATTCAAGAAGAAGCGATGAAGGAAAACACCGCGGCGATCCACTGCCAGGTGCCGGTCGAAGTGACCGCCTTCCTGCTCAACGAAAAACGCCAAGAAATCAATAAGATCGAGTCGCGCTTCAAGGTGGGCGTCGTGCTCATTCCGAACAAGCACCTCGATACGCCGCACTACAAGCTCGAGCGTCTGCGCCACGACGATTCGCGCCTGGACGAGCCGCGCGCTTCGTGGAAGATGGCCGAGGAAGCCGCGCGCGAACTCGAATCGGAAACCGCATACAGCAAGCGCGCCGAAGACGTGAAGCCGAAGCAGGAAGCGGCCGTCAAGGGCATCACGCCCGAGCGGCCCGCCCCGAGCGCGCCCGTGCGGCCACAGGCGGAGGTCACACCGGCCGTCGTCGCCGCAGCGCCGCGCAGCGGTGGACTCTTCGGCTGGCTCAAGAGCCTGTTCGGTGGAGAGAGCGCAGCGCCCGCGCCGGCGCCGGAACCGGTCCAGCCCGCGCGCACGACGCGTGCCGAGCACGGTGAACGCAACAATGAACGCGGTGGCGAGCGCAACCGCAGCCGCCGTGGCGCTGGCGCCGGCCGCGAAGGTGCGGGTCGCGCCGAAGCGGCTGTCGGCGGACGTGCCGGCAGCCAACCGCAAACGCAACGCCCGGCGCGCGAGCAGCGTGAGGGTCGTGAAGCCAGGGAAGGCCGGGAAGGCCGCGATGGGCGGGAAAACCGGGAAGGCCGCGGCGAACGCCAAGAGCGCACGGAAGCGGTGGAAGCTTCGACGCGCGGGGAACGCGGCGAACGGCGCGAACGCACCGAGCGGCCGGACCGCGCCGAGCGCGGCGAGCGTGCGGAACGCGGTGAGCGCCAAGAGCGAGGCGAACGCCCCGAGCGCGGCGAACGGCGCAAACCTCAACCCGAGGTAGCGGCCGAAGCCACGGCCCGCGCCGAGACGCAGGCGGCGGAAGATGCGATCGCCGCCGGTGTACCGGCCCCCGAGCAGGAAGCGGTCGCTCGTGACGGTGAGGAGCGCCGCCGCCGCCGCCGCGGTCGTCGCGGTGGTCGTCGCGAGCGCGAAGAGGACGGTGTGAACGCGACGCTTGCCGCGGACGTAGCCGAAGCCGAAGGCGCCGCTGCTGCGGTGCAGCCGCAAGCCGCTCCGACGGTCTCGCAGCCGTCCGAGCAAGACGCCGCAGTCGTTCGAGCGCCGCTTGCACAAGAGCGAACCGAAGAGGTCGTCGCGACGCCGGTGCCGATGCACGCCCCAGCCGCCGTGCCGTTGCAAGAAGCACCGACGCGTGAAGCACCCGTGAGCGAAGCCCCGCTGAGCGAAGCCCCCGCGCCTGAGGCGCCGGTGACCGCGCCTGCGGAACTCGCACCCGCCCCGACCGAAACGATCGCCGCGCCGATCGAGCAACCGGCAGCCGTGCCGGCCGCCCCGGCAGCGCCCGCTCCCGTGGCGGCGGAGCCTGAGTCGAGCCTTGTGCACGCGATTCAAGCGGCTCCCGAGCATGCCGAGCCCGCGGCGGCCGTAACGCGCGCGCCGCAAGTCGCCGCCGCGCCGGTCGCGAGCGCAACGCCGGCTCCCATCGAGGCGGCCAGCGCCGCAACGGAAGTCACGCAACGGCCTGCTGCTCTGGAGGCAGCGGCGACGCCGGCGCACGCGCATGCGAACGGTCTGTCGATCGGGCAACTGCAGCCGATGCTCGAATCGGCGGGCCTCGTCTGGGTCAATACCGACGCGGAGAAACTGCGCGCCGCACATGAAGCCGCCGCGCAGGCGCCGGCCCCCGTGCGCACGCCCCGTCAACGCAAGTCTTTGCCGCCCGTCGATTCCACGCCGATGCAGCAAATCGAAACGCGCAAAGACGCTTGATCGACCGCGACTCGAGCAACGGGAGCCTCGGCGCCCGTTGCCGGGGAACAGCCCGCCCTCCGTGGCGGGCTTTTTCATGCCCTTTTGCGCTCCGTTTTTGACATGCGTCAGCGTTTCCGGCGTTACCCCCACCCATCGCACGGGCGATGCCGTCATGACGCTCGGCGTTCCGTTAGAATGGGCTTCTGCCTGTTTCGTGCTTCATCATGTCCCGACGCATCATTCCCGTCGCCGATCTCAGCGGGGCCCCCGATATCACGGGAGCGCCGGTCGCTGCACGCGGCGCGCTCGCCGATACGCTGGCCCGGCCACTGCGCGATTTGCGCATCTCGGTGACGGACCGGTGCAACTTCCGCTGCGTCTACTGCATGCCGCGCACGGTGTTCGGCAAGGACTACCCGTTTTTACCGCATAGTGCGCTGCTCACGTTCGAGGAGATCGAACGGCTCGCACGTGTGTTCGTCGCGCATGGCGTCGATAAGATTCGTCTGACGGGCGGCGAGCCGCTGCTGCGCAAGGACCTCGAGCGGCTCATCGAACGGCTCGCCGCGCTGACCACGGTCGATGGCCGTCCCCTCGACCTCACCCTGACCACGAATGGGTCGCTGCTCGCCCGCAAGGCCCGCAGCTTGAAAGATGCGGGCTTGACCCGCGTCACGGTGAGCCTCGATGCGCTCGATGAGGCCCTATTCAAACGCATGAACGACGCCGATTTCGCCGCCCGCGCGGTGCTCGACGGCATCGAGGCGGCCCAAGCGGCCGGACTTGCGCCGATCAAAGTCAATATGGTCGTCAAGCGCGGCACCAACGACCGCGAGATCCTGCCGATGGCGCGCCACTTCAAAGGGTCCGGCGTCGTCTTGCGGTTCATCGAATATATGGATGTCGGCGCCTCGAACGGCTGGAACATGGCGGAGGTGCTGCCTTCCGCCGAAGTCGTTGCGCGCATCGCCGAACACTATCCGCTCGTCCCGCTGGAAGCGCACAGCGCGTCCGAAACGGCGCAGCGCTGGGGTTATACCGACGGCGATGGCGAAATCGGCGTGATTTCCAGCGTCACCCGCGCGTTTTGCGGCACATGCACGCGTGCGCGCCTGTCGACGGAGGGCAAGGTTTACCTGTGCCTATTCGCGACGACCGGTTATGACCTGCGTGCGCTCGTGCGCGGCGGGGCCAGTGACGCCGACATCGCCACCGCCATTGCACGCATGTGGCAAGCGCGCGGCGACCGCTACTCGCAGCTGCGCGGCAGCGTCGCCGCCGACGCCGCGCGCAACGGCAACGCACGCGTCGAAATGTCTTACATCGGCGGTTAGCCGCAAGCGCCCCGCGATGAATTCCGATCTACGCTCGCGCCTTACCGGCCTCGTGCTCGCCGGCGGCCAAGGTATGCGGATGGGCGGGATCGACAAAGGGTTGCAACTGCTCGGCGGAGAACCGTTGGCGCTTCATGCCGCCGAGCGCATCGCTGGGCAAGTCGGCCCGTTGATGTTCAGCGCGAATCGAAACATCGATCGATACGGTCTGCTCGCCGAGCGCCTCGGCGCTCGCGTCATCCAGGACGCATCGAGCGACTTTCGAGGCCCGCTGGCAGGCATGCTGGCGGGGCTGCGCGAAACGACGACCGAGCTGTTGATTTGTGTTCCATGCGATACCCCCCGTTTGCCGTTCGACCTGGCGGCGCGACTCGTCGCGGCCCTCGATGACGCCCAAGCCGATGTCGCCGTCGCCGCCACCGTCGACGCGCAAGGCAAAGCGAGCGTGCACCCCGTGGTCGCGGTCATACGCGCGGCCCTCGCCGACGATTTAGCCGCCTTTCTCGATGCGGGTGAGCGCAAGGTCCGCGCGTGGTACGCACGCCACAAGCACGTCGAAGTCGCCTTTGAAGACGAGCACGCGTTTTACAATGCCAACTTCTTGCATGAGCTCGCCGATCTCGCACGGACATTCGGCGCCTAGGCGCGAACCATAGACCCGTCCCGATCCGAAGCGTCCGCATTTGCCTGCCTGCGTCGCTATGCTCGCAAGGCTTACCGGCGCGCTGGGCCGCGCCTCCTCTCCGATGACCACCGCCAACGAACTTTCCGCCTCGAACCCGCTTCCCGTCGAGACCGCCCGCGCCCTCATTCGTCGTGCAATTGCCCCGGTGACCACGATCGAACGTGTCGCACTGCGCACGGCGCTCGGCCGCGTGCTGGCCGAAGACGTCGAGTCGCCGATCGACGTGCCCGCCCATGACAATGCCGCGATGGACGGCTATGCATTCGACGGCGTAATGCTGCCGGTCGCGTCGGCAGCGCAAGTCAAACCGGTGCCGCTCACGCTCGCCATAGCCGGAGAAGCGCGCGCGGGCCATCCGTTCGACCAGGTCTGCCTGGCAGGCGAATGCGTCAGAATCATGACGGGTGCGCCGATGCCCGCCGGCTGCGATACGGTCGTGCCGCAAGAGTTCGTTGCACGTAGCGGCGCGAGCATCACGTTCGACGTCGATCGCATCGAGCGCGGCGCGAACTGCCGCCGCGCCGGAGAAGATTTGGCCCGCGGGCAAGCGGCGCTCGCAGCGGGGCGGGTAGTGCGTGCGGCCGATCTCGGGCTGCTGGCCTCTCTCGGTGTGGCGGAAGTCGGCGTGCGCCGGCGCCTGCGCGTCGCGTTCTTCTCCACGGGAGACGAACTGCGCTCGGTCGGAGAGCCGCTCGAGAGCGGCTGCGTCTATGACAGCAATCGCTATACGCTTTACGCCATGCTGATACGCATGGGCGTCGAAGCGATCGATCTCGGTGTCGTGCGCGACGAGCCCAAAGCACTCGAAACCGCGCTGCGCGCAGCCGCGGACAGCGCCGATGTGGTGCTGACGTCGGGGGGCGTATCCGTCGGCGACGCCGATTTCACGGCGCGCATGACGCAAACGTTCGGGGACGTTGCATTCTGGCAACTGGCGATGCGCCCCGGGCGCCCGCTGGCGTTCGGTCGCATCTGGCCCGGCGAGCGCGGCGGCAATGCGCATAGCGCGCTGTTTTTCGGTTTGCCCGGGAACCCCGTTGCCGTGATGGTCACGTTCTACCAGCTCGTGCGCGACGCGATCAGCGCAATGTCCGGGGCGGACACGGCGCCGCCGCTACAATTCGCGGCCGAAAGCGGCACGCCGATCCGCAAGCGCCCCGGCCGGACCGAATTCCTGCGCGGCGTTGCGACGCGCGATCCCGCCGGAAAGTGGCGCGTGACACCCACGCGCTCGCAAGGGTCGGGCGTACTGAGTTCGATGAGCGAAGCGAATTGCTTCATCGTCCTCGCTCATGAGCAAAACGACATCGCCGCAGGCACCCCTGTCGAAATCATGCCCTTCGATGGGCTCATTTGACTTGCGTTCGCCGTACGGCAACGATTTTCCGGACCGCACAACGTCTCTCAACGAGGCTTCCCAATGAAAAAACAAATCTTGTCGATCGCGCCGGGGCAAACCGCGAAGGCGCTCATCCTCGTCTATTTGACCTTCAGTATGCCGATCGTGTTGCTCGGGATACTCGTGGCGTTCATCCGCCATGGTTCGGTTGAACTCAGCACGATTTTCAGCGCGCTACTGTTGAACGCCATTCTCGGCTTCGTACTGCTCTGGATCGCTTGTCACGCCTATAACTGGGTGGCGGGGCGTTTCGGCGGCATCGAAATCGTCTTGTCGGACGCGCCGGAGGAAGCGTGACGGCCGATCTCATTCGCGATGCCGCACCGCGCGATGTCGGCGCCATGATCAGCCTGATGCGCGAGCTGGCCGAATACGAGAAGCTCACCCATTTGTTCGTCGCCACGGAAGATTCGCTGCGCGAAGCGTTATTTTCCCCGCGGCCCGCGGCCGAAGCGCTCGTGGCCGAGCGCGAAGGCCGTGTCGTCGGTTATGCGCTGTACTTTCACAATTTCTCGACGTTCCTCAGCCGCCGCGGCCTCTATCTCGAAGATTTGTATGTGCAGCCCAGCCTGCGCGGCGGCGGGCTCGGCACAGCGATGCTGCGCCGGCTCGCGGCGATCGCCGTCGAACGGCAATGTGGGCGCTTCGAATGGTCGGTCCTCGACTGGAATCAAAGCGCCATCGATTTCTATACGAAGATGGGCGCGACCGTCATGCCCGAGTGGCGCATCGTGCGCGTGACCGACGACGCATTGACGGCGCTCGCCGGCACCGCCTGAAGTGCGCGGCCGCGGCGTTGTCCCGGCCCGGTCCCGGCTTGGCCGATAGGCAGGCCGCCGCACTTGCATCGATAAACGACGAAACGACTCACACGTCGGGCTCCTGCAAGCCCGCATAAGCATCACCGAGCATCCCTTCCGTTTGGTCGCCGGGCAGTGCCTCGACCTCGCGCAACTTGGTGCTCATGACGCGTGTGCGGCGCTCGGCCGCCTCGATCGAGCGGGTGACCGTTTCGAGCTGCGATTTCGTCTTCGCCAAGACGTCGCCGAACTTGCCGAACTCGGTCTTGACCGCGCCCAGGACCTGCCATACCTCGCTCGAGCGCTTCTCGATCGCCAGCGTGCGAAAGCCCATCTGCAGGCTGTTCAACAGCGCCGTCAGCGTCGTGGGGCCGGCGATCGTCACGCGATAGTCTCGTTGCAACTGATCGGTTAGCCCCGGACGGCGCAGGATTTCCGCGTACAAGCCTTCGGTCGGCAAGAACAGCAATGCGAAATCCGTGGTGTGGGGCGGCGCCACGTATTTTTCCGCGATCGTGCGCGCCTCGCCGCGCACGCGTGTTTCCAGTGCGCGCGAGGCTTCTTCCACGGCAACCGGATCGGCCCGCTCCTGCGCATCGATGAGGCGCTCGTAATCCTCGCGCGGAAACTTCGCATCGATCGGCAACCACACCGGAGTGGCCACGCCCTGCCCGCCGCCACCTTCGAAGCGGCCCGGCAGCTTGATCGCAAATTCCACGCGCTCGCCGCTCTTGGGCACCGTCGCGACGTTTTTCGCGTATTGATCGGGCGTCAGCATCTGCTCGAGCAGCGCTTCGAGTTGGACTTCGCCCCACGTGCCGCGCGTTTTGACGTTCGTCAGGACTTTCTTCAGATCGCCGACGCCGGCCGCCAGCGTCTGCATCTCGCCCAGCCCGCGATGCACTTGCTCGAGCCGATCCGAGACGAGCTTGAAAGATTCTCCAAGGCGCTGTTCCAGCGTGGCATGCAGTTTTTCGTCCACGGTTCGCCGCATTTCCTCGAGCTTCGTCGCGTTGTTCGCTTCGATATCCTTGAGCCGAGCCTCGATCGTCGCGCGCACTTCGCCGAAACGGCGATCGTTCGCCTCCACGAGCTGGGCCAGTTGCTGCGCGAGGGTATCGCCAAAGCGCTTGAGCGCGGCGGACTGCTCGTCGCGCGATTCGTGTGCGTGCCGCTGCAAGCTGTCCCGCATGGCATCGAGTTGCGTCGCGTTCGTCTCCGTCAACTGCGCAAGACGCATGGCGAAGCCGTCGATCTGCTGGTTTTGCACGGTGGCTACGCTCGTCAATTGCGCGGCAAGCGTTTGCTGAAACTGCGCGAAGCCACCGCCCAGTTCGGCCCGCGATAGACGTGAAGTTTCCGCGATCTCGGCGCGCAACTCGCGCTCGAGCCGCTCGTACGCGCGAACCTGCGCCTGCGCGGCCGTCTCGATGCACTCGCCCAATTCGCCGAGCGCGGCGCGATCGTTCGCGCGGGTGGCGCTTCTAACGGCCAGCGCCAGTGCCACGGCCAATACGACGACCGCCAGCGCGAGCGCCGCAATGAGAATTGTCGTCATGAACGCGTGCGTGTCAGTACTTCAGGGTTGATCGGATTGCTTGGCCGACCGGCGTTGGGTCCCTCGCCGAGCGCTGCAATAAGGTTGTCGGCCGCGAGGTTGGCCATCGCCCGCCTCGTGGATTCGGTCGCACTCGCAATGTGCGGCGTGAGCACGACGCTCGGCGCCGACAAAAGCCGCGGATGCACCGTCGGTTCGCCCTCGAAGACGTCGAGTCCCGCTGCCGCGATGCGCCGCTCGTGCAGCGCATCGGCCAGCGCCGCATCGTCGACTATGCCACCGCGCGCGATATTCGTCAGCGTGGCCGTTCGCTTCATCAGCGCGAGCTCGGCCGCGCCGATGGTGTGATGGCTCTGAGCGCTGTACGGCACCACGAGCACGACGTGATCCGCCTGCCGCAACAAGTCCTCCTTGGACAGATGCTGCGCGCCCAGTTCGGCCTCGATCCGCGGCGCCACGCGCGAGCGATTGTGATAGACGACGCGCATTGAGAACCCACGCGCGCGACGCGCCAGCGCCTGACCGATGCGCCCCATGCCGATGATGCCGAGCGTCGAGCCGCAGACGTCCGCGCCGAGAAAGCCGTCGTAACGCCAGGCGCCCCACTTGCCCGCGCGCAGCCAGTGCTCGCTCTCGGTCACGCGCCGGGCCGCCGCCATCATCAGCGCCCAGCCGAAATCGGCCGTCGCTTCGTTGAGCACGTCGGGCGTATTCGTCGCGAGCACGCCCGCGGCGTTGAACGCGTCCATATCGAAATTGTTGTAGCCGACGGCCATATTCGCGACGGCGCGCAACCGCGGGGCGGCGGCGAAAACCGATGCGCCGATCGGGTCGCCGGCCGTGAGGGCGCCGTTCTTGTCGACGAGCCTGCGCGCGAGTTCGTCGGGCGGCAGCGCCGGCCCGTCATTCCAATCGACGTCGAAGTACCGCTCGAGACGCTCGACGACATCGGGAAAAATCGGACGCGCGACGAGGATCTTCTGCATGAAATGTCTCCCGCAATCAAAAGAACAGCCAAGTGGTGAGCGCAAACACCGGGATCAACACGGCGCCGGCCCACCCCAGATAGCCGAAAAAACTGGGCATGCGCACGCCGCGCGCCTCGACGATGGCTTTCACCATGAAGTTCGGCGCATTGCCGATATAGCTGTTGGCGCCCATGAAAACGGCGCCAGCCGAAATGGCCGCGAGTGTGGTCGCGCCGGTGCTCATCAGCGCATGTGCGTCGCCGCCCATGAGATTGAAAAATACGAGGTACGTCGGCGCATTGTCGAGAAACGACGACAGCATACCCGTTGCCCAAAAATACATGGCGTCGATGGGCTGGCCGTGCGCATCGGTGACCCGATGCAGCACGGCGGCGAACGCCCCGCGCTCGCCCGCGCGCAACATCATGACGACGGGGGCGATCGTGACGAAAATGGCCGCGAACAGCTTCGCGACCTCCTCGATCGGCGCCCAATTGAACGCGTTGCCGGTGCGTGCGGTGCGCGGCGTGATGGCCAGGGAGACGAGCGCCAACACGACGAGCGCCGCATCGCGCACGAGGTTTTGCAATTCCAGATGCGCGCCGAGCACGTCGAAGACGACGCCCGGCTTCCATAGCCCGCTCATGAGAACGAGTGCGATCACGAGCCCCAGCAGCACGAAGTTGCGCTTTCCTTCGATGGCGATGCCGATCGAATCCGGCGACGGATCGAGCGCCGCCGCGCGCTCTTCGTCGCCGCGCCGGTAGAAGTGAGTATCGAGCGCATAAAAGAGGACCAGTAACAGCGTGCAGACGAACAGCATCGGCAGCGCGAGATGGCGCGTCGTCCAAAAAAAGCTCACGCCGTTCAGAAACCCGAGGAACAGCGGAGGATCGCCTAGCGGCGAGAGCGAACCGCCCACATTCGCCACCAAAAAGATGAAGAACACGAATACGTGGACGATATGCTTGCGATTGTCGTTCGCGCGCAAGAGCGGCCGAATCAGCAACATCGCCGCGCCCGTCGTGCCCATGATGCTCGCGAGCACCGTGCCGAGGGCAAGCAGCGCCGTATTGACGCGCGGCGAGCCGTGCAGGTTGCCGCGCACGCAGATGCCGCCCGCTATCGTGTACAGCGCCGTCAGCAATACGATGAAAGGGATGTATTCGGCGACGATCGCATGCGAAAAGGCGTGCGCGGCTGCGCCGAGCCCGAATGCGTAGGCGAACGGCGCGAGGAAGGCGATTGCCCACGCGCAGGCCACCTTGCCGAAATGCCGATGCCAGAAGCCCGGCGCGATCAACGGAAACAGTGCGATCGACAGCAGGATACCGGCGAACGGGATGGTCCAGTGCGGCCCGAGCGCGGCGCCATCCGGCATGACCGCAGTGGCGGCCGATGCGCCGGCGGACCAACTCGCTATCGTGAAGATGAAGGCGATGGATGCAAAAGCGCTCGCCGCCCGTCGAGTGCGGGCGGCACGTCGTTCAATCATTAACTTCCTCTTTTTTGGCTAGCGAAGACGCTCGGTATTGTTCACACGAGCCCGGCTCACGCGCCGCGCACGACGATCACATGGACCCGGTATGGGCCATGGGCGCCGAGCACGATGGTTTGCTCGATGTCGCCGGTGCGAGACGGTCCCGACACGAAGTTGACGGCGCGCGGCAGCTCGCCGCGCTCGGCGCGCATCAGTGCGAACGCCTCCTCGTGGCCCGCCACGATGCGCGAGGCGGGGACGACGGCGATGTGGGTCTCGGGCAGCAACGCCATCGACGCTGGGGTTTCAGGTCCCGACAGCAGCACGAGCGAGCCCGTCTCGGCGGTGGCGCAAAAGCACCCTGTGATACCGACGAGATCGCCGCTCTCCGGCTTGCGGAACGCGACGGCGAGCCCCGCCTGCGCCCACGGCAACGCGCCGAGCGCCGCCCAAGCGACGGCGCTCGGCGCCACGCCCAATTGAGCGAGATAGCGCGCGGCAGCCGCCGGAACGTGATCGAGCGATTCGACCTGCTCGACCGTGCTCGCCATGAGCCGCGCTTCGTCGACGAAGCGCGCCGCGATGCCTTCGAGATCCGTGGGCATGGCAGGACGCGGCCCCGGCGGATGACGCTCGAGGTAATCGGCGACCGCCTCACGCTCGCCGGGCTGCGGCTCGGCCGCCCGCCCGGACGCCGCGCGAATGCGTGCCAAGATATTGCGCCGCGCCGCCGATGTATCCATTGCGCCCCCAACAAGAATGCGAGTGAATCGCCGATTATACGGACGTTCTTTTTTGGGATACATCGGCCGTTCGGCCGAAGAAACCGCTCAATCGGCGCCGTTCTCCACGGGGGTTTCGATGCCGAAGACTTGCCGCAGATAAGCGAGATAAGCCTTGTCGTTGCACATGTTCTTGCCCGGCGAATCGGACAGCTTGGCGACGGGCTGCCCGTTGCAGCGGACCATCTTGATGACGATCTGCAGCGGGCTATAGCCGAGGTCGTTGGTGAGGTTGGTGCCGACGCCGAAAGCCAACTTGCAGCGTCCCCGGAAACGCTCGTAGAGCTGCATCACTTTCGGGATATCGAGCGCATCGGAGAACACGAGCACCTTCGTGCGCGGGTCGCAGCGGTTTTCTTCGTAATGGCTCAACAACTGCTCGCCCCACTCGAAAGGATCGCCCGAGTCGTGGCGCGCGCCGTCGAACAGCTTGCAGAAATACATATCGAAGTCGTTCAGAAACGCCTTCATGCCGTAGACATCCGATAGCGCGATGCCCAGATCGCCGCGGTATTCCTTGGCCCAGACCTCGAAGCCGTACGTCTGCGAATCGCGCAAACGAGGGCCGAGCGCCTGACACGCCTGCAGGTATTCGTGGGCCATCGTGCCGAGCGGCGTCAAGGCGTGCTTTTGCGCATAGAAGACGTTGCTGGTGCCCGCGAATTGCTCGCCGATGCCCGACATCAGCGTGAGGATCACCTCCTCGTGCCAGCGTTTCGAGAAGCGCCGGCGGGTGCCGTAATCGGCGATCTTGCAATCGGCGAACTCGGGCCGCGCACCGAGCAGCTGAATCTTCTCGCCGAGCCGCTCTCGCCCGATCGCGTAATCGGGCTCGCGCTGCGTGTTGCGGAAATACACTTCGTTGACGATGGCGAGCACCGGGATCTCGAACAGGATGGTATGCAGCCAAGGCCCTATGATCGCAATCTCGATTTCGCCGTTGCCCTTTGCGGAGGCCTCGATCGCGATGTACTTCTCGTTCAAATGAAACAGCGCGAGAAAATCGACGAAATCGCTCTTGATGAAGCGCATGCGCCGCAGATAGTCGAGTTCGTCCTCCGTGAAGCGCAGCTCGCACAACTGGCGCACTTCGTCGCGAATCTCCTCGACGTACGGCGCGAGGTTCACGTTCGGCGTGCGACAGCGGAAGCGGTATTCGACGTTGGCGGCGGGAAACTGATGCAGCACGACCTGCATCATCGTGAACTTGTAGAGATCGGTGTCGAGCAGCGAAGTGATGATCATGATGTCGATCGAGACGCGCGAGCGGGCGACAGGCTCGCGCCGCCTTCAAGGATGACGGATCGCCGCATGTTACCGCAACGGCCGCGCCAGGAGGCGCGTGCGGGCGCGGCGGCGCGCGGCTTTCCATAAACTAATCACCAATCGATCTAAACGACACTAAGACCCTCGGCGCATCGGGGCCAGGACGTTCAGTTACAATACACGCTTTGCCAATTAGGCGTTTTCCGCCCGATATCCCTGCAGGAGTTTGAATGACTCACGTTGTGACCGAAAGCTGCATCAAATGCCGCTATACCGACTGCGTCGACGTCTGCCCGGTGGACTGCTTTCGCGAAGGTCCCAACTTCCTCGCGATCGACCCCGATGAATGCATCGACTGCGCCGTGTGCGTGGCCGAATGCCCGGTGAACGCCATCTACGCCGAGGAAGACGTGCCCGGCGATCAGCAACAGTTCACGGCACTCAATGCCGAATTGGCGAAAAGCTGGCCGAGCATCACCAAAACGAAGTCGCCGCTGCCCGAAGCCGACGAATTCAAAGACATCCAAGACAAGCTCCAATACCTCGAGCGGTAAGCTAGAGGCCCCGTCCACGCCCAGCGGGCCGAGCGTGATCGGCGGGCCGCCTGCGTCCCGGGCCGTCGCGAACATGCCTCGGGGTATTGACAGGCTTGGAGCCGGTCCATAGAATCTCGCTTCTCTGCTGTTGTTGTTCCCCGATAGCTCAGTCGGTAGAGCGCCGGACTGTTAATCCGTAGGTCCCTGGTTCGAGCCCAGGTCGGGGAGCCAAAGAATGAATGGAAAAGCCCGTTCGTCATAACGGGCTTTTTTACGCAGTATCGATTTTCACCGTAGCACGTTGTTCCCCGATAGCTCAGTCGGTAGAGCGCCGGACTGTTAATCCGTAGGTCCCTGGTTCGAGCCCAGGTCGGGGAGCCAAGAGCTTCATGCAAAAAGGGCCCGTCGAGTCGTCGACGGGCCCTTTTGCTTTTGGATTTTTGCCTTTCGTCGCTTCGCGTTACCCGCTTCACGGCGAGATTCGGGGACACGTCCGATCGTCGTTTCCAGCTCGGCCGCCCGGCCTGGGACCTTGTGATACCGTGTCGCTTTACGTCCCGTCCTACCCTTTCGCGTGGCCAATCGCCGCAGGACCATCACTTCGCCATGAGCCGCTTCGCCCCTTCGCCGTTGCCGATCGTCGCGCTGGCCTGCGCTGCGCTGGCCTGTGCCGCAACGCCTGCCCGTGCGCAGGAGATCGGTAGCGTCAACACGAATTTCCACGTCACAGGTTCCGACCGCGTGGTCGTCGAGGCCTACGACGATCCGGCGGTGGCCGGCGTGACCTGCTACGTCTCGCGCGCTCGCACGGGCGGAATCAAGGGCACGCTCGGCCTCGCCGAAGACCCGACCGAAGCTTCGATCGCCTGCCGCCAGGTCGGCCCGATCAAGTTCGCCGAGCCCCTGAAGCGGCAGGCCGATGTCTTCACCGAGCGCATGTCGCTGATCTTCAAAACGCTGCATGTGGTGCGCATCGTCGATCAAAAACGCAATGCACTCGTCTATCTGACCTACAGCGATCGCGTCGTCTCAGGCAGCGCCAAGAACAGCGTCAGCGCTGTCGCGTTGCCGGAAGGCACCGCGATCCCGCTGCGCTGACGCGCCGGCACACCGCTTCGCCATTATGTCGATGCCGCCCGTCGATCCGCCCCGCTTCCGCGATTGCGCGCGTTATTGGCGCTCGCCGTTGCTGCCCGGCGCCGACATGCTCACGGCCGAGTACCGCGAACACGAGTTCTCGCCCCATTGGCACGAAGCCTATGCGGTGCCCGTGATCGAAGCGGGCGCAGAGATGTACGCGTACCGAGGCGGCCGGCACGTGGCGGAAGCAGGAACCGTCCCCGTGATCAACCCGGGCGAGGTGCACACGGGCTCGCGCGCAATGGAAGTGGGCTGGCGCTACCGCGTCTTCTACGTCCCCGTCGATTTCATGCAACAGTTGGCCGGCGAAATCGCCTCGGCGCCGCAGCCCATGCCATGGTTTCCGGTGGATGTCATCCGCGATCCGGATCTCGCCGTGCGCGTCGCCCGCGCTCACCGGCTGCTCGAAGGGCACGTCGATGGAGCCCCGGGAGACGGATCGGATGAAACCGCCCCGGACAGCGACCCGCTCGCCGCCGAGATGGCGCTCATCGACGCCTTCTCGACGCTGATCGCCCGGCACGCGCTCAGCCATCCGGACGCGTGCCGCCCCAAAGCCGATCCGCCGCGCGTCGCATTGATGAAAGCGCGCCTCGCGGCCGATCTGATCGAACCGCTGAGCCTGACGGAGCTTGCCGCGGAGGTCGGTCTCTCGGCGTTCCACGCCGCGCGGCTATTCACGCAGGCGACACGCATGCCGCCCCACGCATGGCGCAACCAATTGCGGCTGCAGCGTGCGCTGGCCCGCCTGCGCGAAGGCACGCCAGTCGCCGATGTCGCCGCGGCCTGCGGCTTCACCGATCAAAGCCATTTCACGCGCCACTTCCGGCGCATGTTCGGCGTACCGCCGGGCCGCTGGCAGACCGGCGAGCGCGCCCGCGTCGCGGGGGGCCGTGCGTGAATCACTGCCCGGGCTAGGCGGGTCAGGCCGGACGGGGTTTGGGCCGAGGCATCCAAGCGGCCCAAACAGCCCAAGCAGCCCAAGCGTTCGCGTTGCCGCTCCGCGCGACGGCCAAAGCAAGAACGTACAAGCGCCCAGCATCGCCCGGCCGCTATCCTGCGCTTAGCAGGAGGATTTCCTTTTGAAACCACGCACCCCTTTCAATGAATTCATTGACGGCGCCCGCGACACGATTCCCATGATGGTCGGCGCGGCGCCCTTCGGCGTGATCTTCGGCACGCTCGTGACGGCCGGTCCGCTGCACCCGTGGCATGGGCAATTGATGTCGCTCGCCGTGTTCGCCGGCTCGTCGCAGTTCATCGCGCTCGGCCTCATCGCCTCCCATGCCGGCTTTGCGGTGATCTGGGCGACGACGCTGATCGTCAACGTGCGCCACGTCCTCTACAGCGCGACGCTCGCGCCCTACGTCGCCCGCTTGCCCCTGCGCTGGCGGCTTGCGCTCGCCGCGCTGCTGACCGACGAGGTGTTCGCCGTGGCCTATGCCCACTACCGCCACGCGCCGCCGGGGAAAATCGGACCCCATTACTTCCTGGGGTCCGGCGTCGCCATGTACGTGAACTGGCAGATCTGGACGTTGGCCGGCCTGCTGTTCGGCGCCGCCTTCCCGCGACTGCAGTCGCTCGGTCTCGATTTCGCGATGGTGGCCACTTTCATCGCGATCGTGGTGCCGCAGCTCGTTTCGCTCCGCTACGTCGCATCGGCTGCTACTGCGGGCATCGTCGCGCTGGTGTGCGCCGGCTTGCCGTACAAGCTAGGCTTGCTGGCGGCGGTGGCGGCCGGCGTCGCCGTCGGCGTGGTGCTGTCGCGGCCTTGGACAACGCGCGGCGGCAAGTCGCAAGGGGCCCGCGAGAGCGAACAGGCCAAACGCGGCGCGCGAGCGCGGCAAACGAGAAGCGCCGCGCCGGCCGGTAGCGTCAAGCGTGACGCGACGGCCCGCGCCGCCGATCGCAGCGCGGAGGTCACGCGATGAACTATGTTCTGCTGATCTTCGGCATGGCGGCCGTGACGTTCCTGATCCGCTCGACAGTCTTCATGCTGGGCGAGCGGATCGCGTTTCCACCGCTCGTGCGCACGGCGCTCGGCTTCGTGCCCGTGACCGTGCTCACGGCCATCATCGTGCCGATGGCGGTCACGCCCCACGGCGGCGCGCTCGAACTGACCTGGCGCAACCCTCAGCTCATCGGGGCGTTGGCCGCCTGCGCGGTGTCCGCGCTGACACGCCGGCCGCTTCTGACCATCGCCGTCGGCTTGGCGGTCTTCTTCTTGTGGCAGGGCTTGATCGTTCACTAATTGCCCAATCATCTAACGACTTCGTCCCGACACCCTCAAGTTCCGCGTCCATTCGCCGTTATTCAGTCGAAGCGCGTTTTTTGGCCGCGCGGCGCGGGGACGCGCCGGCGCCCGTCGTCGGTAGCGGCCCAAATCACGCATGCGAAAACCGTAAAGCCGATTCCGCGCCGGGCCGCCCACTTGCACATCGAACCCGGCTGGACCGGCGGCGGCTCGCGGATGCCGCTGCAGCATGCGGCCGGCCGGACGAGCGATCAGGACAAGCCATGGGTCAAATCACCCTTTCTCTTCGAGACGAGACGATCTCTTCGCTGCACAAGGACTTCGAGGCCTTCGTGCGCGTGTCGCTCAAGCTCGACCCACAGTTCGCGACGCCCTCGTTCGAAGACTTCCTGCGCGCCAAGCTGCTCGACAACATGGTGCCGTTGACCGAGCACGCCGTGCAGCGGATGTTACAGGGAGGCCAGTACGCATGGGCCAAGCGCACGCTCGAAAAAGAATTTCCGGACGTCGTCGCCATCCTCATGCGCCAAGCCGAGGAATTCGGCTTCAGCTTCGCCGTGCGCTCGGAATGGACGCCGGAAGAACTCGCCAAAGCGGCGCGAGACTGGGCGTCGGCCATCGTCAAGGAAGCCGGTGGCGAGCCCGAATTGGTCGATCCGCTCGCCGCACAGATCAAGTCGACGGCGCGCGACATTCAATCGCTCGAAGAGAAAATGCAGACGCCGGCCTGGCGGCTGGCCGAATCGCTGCGTCAGCGGGTGTACGAGGCGAAGATTGCCTGCGAGACGAGCATCGGCAGCACGGCGCGCGAAAAGCTCGGCGAACTGCGCGGCCTGCTCAAGCTCGGCCTTGCGCACGGCTCGTTCCAAAAGCAGGAAGCGCAGCAGATCATGGAGTACATGCGTTTGCTCAAGCCCGAGATTTTCGTCGAAGAGCCGTACGATATCTTCACGCGCATGGCAGCCTGGATGCGCAACTTCTTCATGCCGCCCGCCCGGCCCGCTCAGCCTCGCGTCGAGCCTCGCCGGCCGCGCTAGAGCCACCACGGCCACTACGGCCGCACAGCCCCCCAGCGCCGCTCGAGCCTGAAGTCAATCCCACATCGCCTTCAGTTGCGCGGCGATGTCGACGCGCGCCTTCGCCGCGGCCGCGAGCCCCGTCGCTGTCGGCGGCGCCGCGGGCGCAACCCGCGGCCATGCGTGCGCGTCGAACAGTGGGAGCAGCGATGCGGGAATGAACCGCGTGCGCGAGGCCCAGACGTGCCGATCGCCCTGCGCGCTCTGATGGTGGACGTAAAACCGCTGCGGCACGACGATATGCAGATCTTCCTTCGCTCTGGTCATCGCCACGTAAAGCAAGCGGCGCTCTTCGTCGATTTCCTCTTGGCTGCCCGTCCCTAGGTCCGACGGAATGCAACCGTCGACGCCGTTCAGCACGAACACGTTGCGCCATTCTTGGCCCTTGGCCGAATGGATCGTCGAGAGGATCAGGTAGTCCTCATCCACGAGCGGCACGCCAGCCTCGCCGCTCGTCGCATCGGGCGGATCGAGCGTCAACTCGGTCAAGAAACGCTCGCGCGAAGGAAAGGTCGCAGCCAGGCTTTCCATCTGCAGGATATCGGCGTGGCGCATGGCGGCGTCTTCGTGATTGCGCTCCAGATGCGGCTCGTACCAACGCCGCACTTGCTCGAATTCGGCCGGCCAAGGCGTGCGCAATGCGCCGATTTCGCCCATCAGCAGCGCGAAGTCCGGCCATTCGGCATGGGCGCGCGCCGGCGGATCGTAGGCGAACAACGGAGCCGGCAGCTCGGCCGCCGCGGCCACCGCGTCGAGCACGCGCGCGGCCGTCGCCGGCCCTACGCCAGGCATGAGTTGCAGCACCCGAAAACCCGCCACACGGTCGCGCGGGTTTTGCGCCCAGCGCAACACCGCGAGCACATCCTTCACATGCACCGAATCGAGAAAACGCAGCCCACCGAACTTCACGAACGGAATGTTGCGCCGAGCGAGCTCGATCTCCAGCGCAGCGCTATGATGCGCGGCCCGAAACAAAACCGCCTGCGCCTTGAGCTTCATCCCCCCTTCACGCGCCTCGAGCACCGCTTCCACGACGTAGCGCGCCTGCTCGATCTCCCCCGCCACCGACACGAGCCGCGGCCGCTGCGCCCCGGCTTTGTCGGTCCATAAGTCCTTCGTGAAGCGCTCGGCAGCCAAACCGATCACGGCGTTCGATGCCGCCAAGATCGGCGCAGTGGAGCGGTAATTGCGCTCCAACGTCACACGCTCGGCGTTCGGCTCGAATTGCGACGGGAACTCGAGAATGTTGCGCACGGTTGCGCCGCGGAACGAGTAAATCGATTGGGCGTCGTCGCCCACGACGGTAAGCCCTCGCCCCTCGGGCTTCATCGCGAAGAGAATCGCGGCCTGCAAGCGGTTCGTGTCTTGGTATTCGTCGACGAGCACATGATCGAAGCGCTGGTCGAGGTCCGAGGCGATCGCCGGCTCCGACGCCATGCGCGACCAATACAGCAGCAGATCGTCGTAATCGAGAATGTTCTGCGCCTGTTTCGCGGCGACGTAAGCGGCAAACAGCGCGCGCAGATCGCGCTCCCATTCGCGGCACCATGGAAACGCCTGCTCAAGCACCTGCGCGAGCGTGACGCCGGTGTTGACGACACGCGAATAAATGGCGAGACACGTACCCTTCACGGGGAAGCGCCGTTCCTTCGCCGACAGCCCGAGCTCGTGCCGGACGACGTTGAGCAAATCCGCGCAGTCTTCCCGGTCGTTGATCGTGAAAACGGGAGAGAGCCCGATCGCGTCGGCGTATTCGCGCAGCAGCCGCGCCCCGACGCTGTGAAACGTCCCGCTCCATGTCAGCGCCTGCGCCAAGTCGGCGCGCGTGCCGAGCGCTTGCGCGGCGATGCGCGTCGCGCGCCGGGTCATGTCCTGCGCCGCGCGGCGCGAGAACGTGAGCAGCAACAGCCGTCTCGGATCGGCCCCCTTGACGAGCAGATGCGCGACCCGATGCGCGAGCGTATTGGTTTTGCCCGAGCCTGCGCCGGCGATCACGAGCAGCGGGCCGCCGGGGCTCGCACGCTCGCCCACGCCGTACTCGACCGCCGCGCGCTGGGCGGCGTTGAGCTTGTCGAGATAAGGCGCTTGCGCCTGGGACGAACCCGAGAGAACGGCGGTAGACATCGAGGACACGGCGCGATCATGCATCTTCAAAACCACTAGGCAATGTGGCGAGCGCCGCACTATCTCGAAAGCGACAGCGGCGGCCATGCGTACTGTATAGGCATACATATGCGCCGTGCAAGTCCTGCACAAAGGGCGGCATCGACGAAATAGGCGGCTTTCTCTCTTCGCGCCCGGCAGCCCGGTGTCTTATGATGCGTGCCCTAGTCGCTCATTTGCCGCACGCCGGCTATCAACATGGCCAATCTCAATTTCACGCTCACGGGCGATCACGTCGAACTGCACAATCTGCTCAAGCTCATGGGCCTGGCGGACAGCGGGGGCACGGCGAAGCTGCTCGTCGCCTCGGGCGCGGTCACCGTCGACGGCCGCGTCGAGTTGCGCAAGACCTGCAAAATCCGCGCGGGCCAAGTCGTCATGCTCGGGGATACGCGCATCGCGGTTCACGAGCCGGGGTGAGCCTCGGCCGGTTCCGCCAAGCGCGCCGAACGCCGGCGCCGGCGCGTGAGAGATCCACGAACTTGCGTCATCGACAGCCGCGCGCGGAAGCAATAAGCTCTTTCTTTCCGACGAAAACAACATGGGCCGCGCGCGTTGCGCGCCGACACGCCCGCTGCGCCTCGATCGCCTCGCCATGTCCGAATCCGCCGTTTCCGGGGCCGCCGCCAAGTCGCCCCCGCCGCCGCTGTCGCGCCACGCCGCCGATACCGCTCGGCTAGCCGCGCCGCTTGCCATCGCACAACTGTCGCAGATGGCGATGGGCGTCACCGACACGATCCTGCTCGGCTCGCTGAGCGCCGACGCGCTCGCCGCCGGCGGCCTCGGCGCGGGCATGTTCTTCGTCATCGTCACGCTGCTGCAAGGCGTGCTCAGTTCCGTAAGCGTGACTGTCGCCAATGCGCGCGGAGCCCAAGCCGAGCATCGCGTGCCGCATATTTATTGGACGGGGCTCACGCTGTCGGTGCTGCTCGCCGTGCCCGCGTTCTTGCTCCTGTCCTACACCGAACCCATTTTGCTCGCCTTCGGCGAGCCGCCCCAACTGGCGCGCGACGTCGCGGCCTACACGGGCGTGCTGCGCTTCGCCTCGCTCGGCAGCCTGATCGGCATCGGCATGATGCGCGCGTTCTTGCCCGCCATCGGCGCGGCCAAGCGCTTGCTCGGGGTCTCGCTCATCGGCGTCGTGTTCAACGGCGTGCTCAACTATGGGCTCATACACGGCGTCCACGGCCTGCCTAGGCTCGGCATGCTCGGTTCGGCTGCGGCCACGACCATCACGATCTGGCTCAGCGCCATCACGCTCGTTGCGCTGCTGCATGGGCGGCCGCGTTTCAGGCATTTCGTGGCGGCGAAACGGCCGACGATGCCGCTCATGGGCGAACTGTTCGCGATCGGCTGGCCCGTCGCGATCACCTATGGCGTCGAATCGATGCTGTTTCTGTGCACGGGCCTGTTCATCGGTTTGATCGGAGAAAAACCGCTCGCCGCGCATCAAGTGGCGATGAGCGTGAGCTCCGTCACGTTCATGGTGCCGCTGGCGATCGGCCAGGCCGCCAACGTCCGCGTTGGCTATTGGATGGGCGCCGGCGATCGCGTCGCCGCGCGTCATGCGGGTTTCGTCGCGCTCGCGCTCGGCGTCGTCTATATGTCGTTGACGGGGTTGCTGTTCATCCTCGCGCCGCACGCCATCATCGGCCTCTACCTGCGCTTGGATGATCCCGCCAACGCGCAAACGATCTCGATCGCGGCCTCGTTGCTCGGCGTCGCGGCAGTTTTCCAAATCGTCGATGGCATGCAGACCATCGGCTCGGGCTGCCTGCGCGGGCTCAAAGACACGCGCATCCCGATGCTGGCGGCCGCCTTCGGCTATTGGGCCATTGGCTTTCCCACGGGCTATGTGCTCGCTTTCCATGCCGGGCTCGGCCCGCGCGGGCTATGGTGGGGACTGGCGGCGGGCTTGGCCAGCGTCGCCGTGTTGATGACGCTGCGCTTCGAGCGGCGCACTCGATAACCAAAGCATCCTTTATTGGTTGGACAAGACTCGCCATCGGCCTACGATAACCCTCGACTCTTCGGACAGGGTGCTCGGCTCGTCACCACGGCGGGCCTCTTTTTTGCCTATCGCGTATCGGACGCGCCTCAGCGCTCGGTCGTGTGCATGCGCAGCGGGTAATTCGCGCCGGCTTCCCATAAAATGCCTGTATTGGTGCCGGTACATGCGTCCGCTGGCCGCGGTCCGCCCTGAGAGAGGATGAGTCCGACGTGTTCTATGAGCCATGGATGAGGCTTTGGGCCGCATCGCGTCATTGCCTGCGCCGCTCGTTCGCCAGCTTGCCTCCCGCGAGTCTGCGATCGTCCCCGCGCACAGCGGCCTTCGACCCGGCGCGCTGGGCGGCGCTCGTCCTAGCTGCGTGCCTCGCCGCCTGCACGACCCTGCCGCCCGCCAAATCCCTCGAGCGCCCGGCGTCGCATGCGCTCGAACATCCTGAAGCCACGCCGCTCGGCCAGGCGCTCGCCCCGCTCGTTGCCGCGCATGGCGGCCAATCGGGCTTTCGTCTGCTCACCGACGGCACCGATGCACTGCAAATGCGGATTGCCCTGGCGCGCGCGGCCACCAAGACGCTCGATCTGCAGTACTACATCGCCGCCGAAGACACCACCGGCCGGTTGCTGCTCGCGGCCGCCCTGTACGCTGCCGATCGCGGCGTGCGCGTGCGCATGCTCGTCGACGATCTGAATTTCAACGACGTCAAACGCCTGATGGCGGCCCTCTCGACGCATCCGAAGATCGAAGTGCGGGTCTTCAATCCGTTCGGCAGCGCGCGCTCGAGCGTGTTCGCGCGCACGGAGACCTTCGTTACCCAACTCGATCGCTTCACTCACCGCATGCACAACAAGGCGATGATCACCGATGGAGAAGTGGCGATCGTCGGCGGGCGCAATCTCGGCGACGAATACTTCAGCGCAAGCCCCAAACTGCAATTCCGCGATTTGGACGTGGTCGCCGCTGGCCCGATCGTCGAGGCGGTGTCCAAGAGCTTCGATGCGTTCTGGAATAGCGCCGGCGCGTACCCGCTCAGCGCGGTCGACAAGCATCACTTCGCCGAGACCGACCTGCATGCGGCCCGCGAAGCGCTCCGTGCGCATTGGCGCGAGCAAGCGGACGCCGTCGGCGCAAAGCCGCTGCGCGGCGCTCCGCTCGCGGAACAAATCGCGCACGGACAAATGAACCTCGTGTGGGCGCACGCGACGTTCAGCGTCGATTCGCCGAGCAAAGTCACCGCCCCGGACGACGATTATCGCAGCCCGCCGATGCACCGGCTGGCCGAGTTGCTGCGTGACGCGCAACACGAAGTGCTGCTGCTTTCGCCTTACTTCGTGCCCCACGAGGCAGGCGTCAAGCTGCTCGCGGACCTCACTCGGCGGGGCGTGCGCGTGGCCGTCGTGACGAACTCCCTGGCGTCGACCGATGCCGTCGCCGTCCAAGCCGGCTACAGTCCTTATCGCATCCCGCTGCTGAAGAACGGTGTCGAGCTCTACGAATATCAACCGCTGCAGCGGGAGAACTCACGCTTCTTCGCCGGCTCGCAGTCACGCGCCAGTTTGCATGCGAAGGCCTACGTCATCGATCGCCGCACGCTCGTGATCGGGTCGCTGAACTTGGATCCGCGCTCCGCGCATCTGAACAGCGAACTCGCGCTGTTCATCGATAGCCCTGTCCTCGCAGATGCCGTCGCCAAGTTGATCGTTCAGTCGATGTCACCCAGTGTCAGCTATCACGTGCGGCTCGCCACGCCAAGCGAAGAGGCGTATTTGCGCGCCCAGGGGGCGCCCGTCTCGGGCCTCATTTGGACCGGCGAAGCGCCCGGCGCCACCGGTCCCTATTTGCGCACGTGGTCGCTCGATCCCGACGCCGGTTTCGTACGGAATCTGCTCACCGGTCTATTCTTGTTCCTGCCCATCGATTCGCAACTGTAGCGGCTAAGCCGAAAGCGCTGCGTGTAGCCGCGGCGCCAAAAGGCAAGCCAACTCTTCAACCACGTAATTCCCGCATCGGAGTCCAAGCACCATGACCGAAGACCATCGCATCGAGCGCGACACGTTCGGCGAAATTGCCGTGCCGGCCGCGCGCTTGTGGGGCGCTCAAACGCAACGCTCGTTGCAGAACTTCAAGATTTCGACGGAAAAGCAATCACCCGAACTCGTCACCGCGCTGGCGCTCGTGAAGCGGGCCGCGGCCGAAGTCAATCTCGAACTCGGCGTGCTGCCCGCCGACAAAGCGCGCGCAATCATGCAAGCGGCCGACGAGATCATCGACGGTCTGCACGCCGGCGAATTTCCGCTTGCCGTCTGGCAGACCGGATCGGGCACGCAAACGAACATGAACCTGAACGAGGTGATCGCCAACCGCGCGAGCGAATTGCTCGGCGGCGAGCGTGGCGAAGCGCGCAAAGTTCATCCGAACGACGACGTCAATCGCGGCCAGTCGTCGAACGATGTGTTTCCGACGGCGATGCACGTAGCCGCGGCGAGCGGCATCGTCAAGCATCTGCTGCCGGCGCTCGCCACGCTGCGCGCGACACTCGAGGCAAAATCTCGCGCATTTGCCGACATCGTCAAGATCGGGCGCACGCATCTGCAAGATGCGACGCCGCTCACGCTCGGGCAAGAATTCTCCGGTTACGCGGCGCAGCTGTCGCACGGCGTCGCGCATCTCGAATCCGCGCTGCCGCATCTGTACGAACTGGCGCAAGGCGGCACGGCGGTCGGCACGGGTCTGAACGCGCATCCGCAATTCGCAGAGCGCGTCGCGGCGGCGATCGGCCGCTTGACGGGCCTGCCGTTCGTTACGGCGCCCAATAAATTCGAAGTGATGGCGGCGGCGGACGCGCTCGTTTTTGCGCACGGCGCGCTCAAGACGCTCGCGGTCAGCCTGATGAAAATCGCCAACGACATCCGCTGGCTCGCAAGCGGTCCGCGCTGCGGTTTGGGCGAAATCTCGATCCCGGAAAACGAGCCGGGCAGCTCGATCATGCCGGGCAAAGTCAACCCGACGCAGTCCGAAGCGGTGACGATGTTGTGTTGCCAAGTATTCGGCAACGACGTTGCGATCAACGTCGGCGGTGCGAGCGGCAACTTCGAACTGAACGTGTTCCGGCCGATGATCGCGCACAACGTGCTGCAGTCGATTCGACTGCTAGCAGACGGCGCGCAAAGCTTCAACGACCATTGCGCCGTGGGCATCGAACCGAATCGCACGCGCATCGATACGTTGCTGAACGAATCGCTGATGCTGGTCACCGCGCTCAATCCGCATATCGGCTACGACAAAGCCGCGCAGATTGCGAAGAAGGCGCATAAGGAAGGCACGACGTTGAAAGCGGCCGCGCTCGCGCTCGGGTATGTGACCGAGGCGCAGTTCGAGGAATGGGTCAAACCGGAGCAGATGACGGGGCGAGGCGCCGGGTAGAGGCGACGGCCGTTTACGGCACGGCACGTCACGCCGAGCCGGTCCGGGCGAACGAGCGTCGGACCGATGAATGCTACCTTGCGCTGGGAAGAACGCGGGCCGTGCGGCTGCGTCCGCGCACGGCTGTTCGAAGATGAAATACTCAGCTCCGTTCCAAAACGCTCGTTAAGCTCGAGATCAACGTGCACCCGCATGTCGCTTTGTCTCCATGCCGAGCAATCGGAACGCCCGCGTCGGTCATCGATGAGTCACCATCAAGAATGACATTAGGTTTGACATCCTGGTGACGCGGGCATGAAACCTCATCGCCCTTGCGCGCGACAAAACGCCCGTCGAAACGCATCGTCGTCGAGGCGGTGATGACCTTGCCTCCGTGGTCCGTATCGTCGTCCAGGCGGATGAGATCCATCATGGGTTGGGGGTTCCCTTGAAATCCGTTACGGGCGCGCTTTCGCCTCGCTCAGCGCGATGTCCTTGGTACGGCCGAGTGCCGCTGCGATAGCAACGGGTTTGAAACGGCGTGTGACGCCCGTCCCGTTAGTGATGGGCGGCTTGGACCCACTTGCTGCGGGCTGATCGTCGACAGAATCGACGTACTGCCATTCATCGTCAGGATGCGCCGCGAGTAGCGCTTGAACTTTCCTCATGATGTTCGGCGGTATTTGCGCCTCATCGAGCACGACCTGCTGACGTGCGGGGCCTTCCTCGCTTGCCAGACGCGAAAAGAAGAGCCCCACATCGCCGTGCATCAATGCGGACTCCTTGGTGTAGCCCGCGTTGAGCATGGCGAGTCCCTCACTCTCGCAGCGAGATTGAACAGCTTGGAGGACGGCGTCATTCGGCGGGGAGGGCTGGCCGTTCACGTTGGACATCGAGTCTTCCAATACACCGGGCCAATTGTCGCCGTGCTGCAAGCCGAAGAGCGGGTAAAGCCGAACGCTGTAGCTTGGGCAAAACACACGCGGCGGTATGTAGCGCGTGTCGGTGCCGGTCCCGGCCCAAACGAGTTCGTCGTGGCCGTAAAACGGGCGCTCCATGGATTCCAAGAGCGACCGTTTGACCCATGTGGTTGTGCTGTGCCGCATCTCGTCGAATTTCGAAAAGGCGATGGAAAACGTAGGGCTCAAGACAAGCGCGACGAGAAAAAGTCCTGCGCAAACGAGCCACTTCTTCATCCACGAAAGCCTCGGTCGGCCTCGCATCAAGCGATCGGTGTCGAAGTACCAAACAGGAAAAGTCGCAAAAGCCAAGCTACCGAAGAGACAAGCGGCGGCCAGCGTATCCAATTCGACCGAGCCGAATTCGAGTTCGTGGTTACCACGAAGCGCAAGGTTGAGCAGCATGACGACCGTACCTGCAACGCCGATCAATGCCGGCCAACGCGGCGAGGTTCGCTTCGATGCGGCACGCCAGGTCAAAAGATCGGCGATTACGGGTTGTTCTGATGACATTGAGGCCCTCTCTAAGGTTTTTCTGTTATGACGTGCATTCTGCCAAAGGGCAACCGCAATACGGCACTCGATTGTGAAGAGCCCATTCGCATTCTCTTCATTGCAAGCACAAGAACGCTTGATGCGCTCCCTGAGCGCAGAGCCCCATTCTATAGTTGGTTAGCATAATCAGGCGACAACGCATTGTTTTGACTCAATAGCGAAAGAACAGAATACCAAGAGCTCCCGGGTCTCCCGGTTTCTTGCTCTTCTTGGTTATCGCAGGCAAGTCGATGTTTTGAACATCCGGCCAGCCGAAGACTCGAAATACTCCTTCCGCGAGGCGTACGAACCCCATAAAACGCATTGACGTTCTGTAGGCGATAACGCCATATGTCAGGGCCAGGGCGAAACTTGCTGCCAGCGAAACAAGCAGAAACGGAACGACCTCAACCAGAGGTAACGATTTGGCGTACATGACTATCGCGCCCAATAAGAAATTTGCAATCAGCAACGAGCCAACGATCTTCACAAACCACGAAAAGGACGCCTTGTAGTGCGCATAGCGCCCCCGGCTGCAATGCGGATGCAGCGCGACGATACCATCGCTGATGCGTCGAATTCCGTAGCCCAGCCAAATGTCGCCATTGGGCTCGGCGACGAGTTCAATCTCGTCGCCCTCTCGGAAGACGGAGACCCATAACCAAGCTCTAATCGCTTTACCGTCGAGTTCAAACTCGACAAGATCTGCCTCCTCGGCGGTGTCCATCGCCATTCCGCCAAGCCCCGCAGCGACTCCACCGAGGCCCGCTAGACCCGCAGCGACGGCTGTCGCGCCCATCTTAGCGCGGTCACTCTCCGTAAAGAAGAAGTCTCGACGGCACCGCTTTTTGCGCAGATTCCGAATACAGCCGCGCAAAAGCTGTGCATTCCCTTCAGTAGATTCATTCGTCATTCTGCTCCTCCTTCGGTCTGAAGACAAAATCCCTTCAAAGCCTTTTCGAATCCTTCATGCTGCTTGCCCGGGGACCACGGCGGATCGTTCCGAGATTTGCCAAACGCACACTTCTGCATCCACAACTGCAGGTCATCGTCTTCCCAATACGCGATTAAAAGCTGGATCACCGTGATGACGACCGCTACCTCCCATCCAGATAAGAAGAGAATAGTGCGACCTAGCAGTAGCAATGCCGCGCGGTCTGCAATCAC
>Ga0157369_10000250_pt1 | contig 73944 bp, 57 predicted proteins | sample C25metaG_FD_113461 | JGI IMG/M metagenome (GOLD analysis project Ga0157369, IMG submission 113461) | Corn rhizosphere microbial communities from Kellogg Biological Station, Michigan, USA - C2-5 metaG | ecosystem: Host-associated > Plants > Roots > Rhizosphere > Soil | place: USA: Michigan... | reverse complement strand
GCTTTGATCTCGATTCGGTTTATGGACGCGGTCCCGATGATCAGCCGTATCTCTACGAATCCGACGGTATCCATCTGCTGCAGGGGACGCGGCAGCTAACGGGCAATCCGCACGATCCGAATACGTTCGATCTGCCGCGCGACACGCGCGCCACCGGCGAGAGGCGCGCCATCATCGGAGACCCGCGCAACGACGAGAATGTGATCGTTTCGCAGTTGCAGGGCATCTTCATCCGCTTCCACAACCACATCGCGGATCTTCTCGGCGCTGGCGCGACGTTCGCGGACGTGCAGCGCACCGTGCGCTGGCACTACCAGTGGGCCGTGCTCCACGATTTTCTGCCGACGATTGCGGGCTGGGACATGGTCCGCTCGGTCCTGCCGCACGTGCGCAAGGACGGCAAGGACAAGTCGCCATACGACGATAAGCCTGACCTCCGCTTCTTTCATTGGCACGTGGCGCCGTTCATGCCGATCGAGTTTTCAGTGGCAGCGTACCGCTTCGGGCATTCGATGGTGCGGCCGCAGTATCGCCTCAACTCGACGCTGCCAGATCCTCGCTTTCCGATCTTTCCCAATCTGCGCGGCTTCAACGAGTTCCCTTCGCCGTGGGCGATCGAGTGGCCGCTCTTCTTCCACATCAACTCCGGCGCTCCAGACGTCGGTCCGACGCGTGTGCAGCCTGCCTACAAGATCGACTCGTCCCTCGTCGATCCGCTGCGCAATCTGCCATTCATCACCGACGGCATCCCGTCACTGGCGCAACGCAATCTGCTCCGGGGTCAGAGCTTCGGTTTGCCGTCCGGCCAAACGGTGGCGCGTCACATGTGCATCGAGCCGATTGCGGACGACGATCTGCGCGTCGGCAAGTTGACGGAAGAGGACTTCCCGAACAACAAGAAGATCACCGACGTCAACCCCGCCTTCGCCAACAACGCGCCGCTCTGGTACTACATCCTGGCCGAGCCGCAGTTGCAGTTCGAAGACGACGACACGCCGATCACGCTGGGACCGGTCGGCGGCCGCATCGTCACCGAGGTCATCGCCGGCCTGATCCTCGGCGACAACCATTCCTATCTGGCGCAGCAGCCCTGCTGGCGTCCGATCAAGGAGCTTACCCGCAGCGGGCACTTCGGATTTGCGGAGTTGGTGCTGGTGGCAACCGGCCAATTGCCGTAATCGATCGAGGCGCCGCCGCACATTTGCGGCGGCGCCTTTACAAGGGTGAAGAGTGAAGGGTGAAGAGTGAAATTCGCCCATTTCACTCTTTACTCTTCACCCTTCACTCTTCGATGTTCACAACGTGAACTGGCCGGCTTCGATGAAGGCTTTCACTTTCGCCATGAACTGATCGGCGACGGCGCCGTCGATCAGGCGGTGATCGAAGGTCAGCGAGAGGATGCACATGGAGCGGATGGCGATGAAGTCGCCTTCCTTGGTCTCGACTACGACCGGGCGCTTCTTCACGCCGCCGACGCCGAGGATGGCGACCTGCGGCTGGTTGATGATCGGAGTGCCGAACAGGCCGCCGTAAATGCCGGGATTCGTGATCGTGAAGGTGCCGCCCTGCACGTCGTCGGGCGCGAGCTTCTTCGTGCGGGCACGCTCGCCGAGGTCGTTGATCGTTTTCGAGAGGCCGAGGATGTTCTTCTCGTCCGCGTTTTTGACGACGGGTACGATGAGGCCCCAGTCGAGGGCGACGGCGATGCCGATGTTGAGGTCGCGGTGGTAGATGACCGAGGCGTCGTCCATCGAGGCGTTGATGATGGGGAATTCGCGCAGGCCGGCCACGACCGCCTGGATGATGAACGGCAGGAAGGTGAGCTTCGTGCCGCGCTCGACGTACGCGTCTTTGTACTGGCGGCGGAGCTTGTCGATGGCGGTGAAATCGACTTCGAAAACGGTAGTGACGTGCGCCGAGGTCTGCTTCGACAGCACCATGTGCTGCGCGATCTTCTTGCGCATCACGGATAGCGGCTCGATGCGGTTGTTCTCGCCGGACGCGAAGGTCATCGCGGGCGGACGCGGCGCGGGCGCCGGTTGCTGCTGTTGCGCTGCCGGTTGTGTCGCTGCGGCGGCTTTGGGCTGTTGCAGGAAGTCGAGGATGTCGTTCTTGGTCACGCGGCCGGAGACGCCGGAGCCTTGCAGTTGGGAGATGTCGACGTTGTTTTCCTGCGCGATCTTTCGGACGAGCGGGGAGGACTTGGTGCGGCGGCGCTCGTCGAGCGAGGCGACGTTTTCGTCCTCGTTCTGCTCGGTCGCGGCGGCCGTCTGCGCCGGCGGCGCTTCGACGCGCGTTTCGGGACGCTGCGTGTCGATCGGCGATGGAGGTTCCGGTACGGGCGCGGGAGCCGGCTCGGGTTTCGCGGCGGCAGGTTCGGGTTGCGGCGGCGGTGCAGCGGCAGCAGGGGGCGGTGCGCTCGCGCCGGCCGCTTCGCCATCCGCTCCGATGCGGGCCACGACGCTGTTCACGCCGACGGTCTGCCCTTCCTGGGCGATGATCTCGGTCAGCGTTCCGGACGACGGCGAAGGGATCTCGGCGTCGACTTTGTCGGTGGAGATTTCGAGAAGGGGCTCGTCGCGCTCGACTTTGTCACCGGGCTTTTTCAGCCACTTGACGATGGTTCCTTCGGCGATCGATTCGCCCATCTGGGGCATGACGACATCAATAGGCATTGCGGGGTTGCTCCTGATTAATAGGCAAGCAGTTCTCTTGCCGCGGCCAGAACTTTATCGCGATTCGGCAGATAGAACGCCTCCAGCGGCGGCGAGTACGGCGTCGGAACGTCGAGCGCGGCCACGCGTTTGATCGGCGCGTCGAGGTAGTCGAACGCTTTCTCGGCGATGCGCGCTGCGAATTCGGCGCCCGCGCCGCCGGTCAGCGGCGCTTCGTGCAGGATGATGACGCGGTTGGTCTTGGCGACGGAGTTCAGGATCGCTTCTTCATCGAACGGCAGGATCGATCGCAGGTCGATGACCTCGGCGGAAACGCCGTCCTTTGCCAGTTCCGCCGCGGCGTCGTCGGCGACGTAAATCATCGAGCCCCACGTGATGATGGTGAGGTCTTTGCCGCTGCGGCGAATGTTGGCCTTGCCGATGGGCACGATGTAGTCCTCGCTCGGCAGCTCTTCCTTGATGCGGCGATACAAGTACTTGTGCTCGATGAAGAGCACCGGATCGTCGTCGCGGATGGCGGCCTTCAGCAATCCCTTGGCGTCGTACGCGGTCCCCGGCGCGACGATCTTCAATCCCGGCCGGTTCATGAACATGGCCTCGGGATTGAGCGAATGAAACGGTCCGCCATGCGTTCCGCCACCAGCCGGTCCGCGCACGACGATCGGGCACGAGCTCCCGACGCGGTACCGCGAGGTGGCGGTGAAGTTGACGAGCATGTCGTACGCACAGGTGATGAAGTCGATGAACTGCATCTCGGCGATGGGCCGCATCCCCATCAGCGCCGCGCCCGACGCCGCGCCGACGATGGCCACCTCGGAGATCGGCGTGTCGACGACGCGCTCGGCGCCGAATTCGTCGAGCATCCCGTCGCTGGCTTTGAACGCGCCACCATACGCGCCGACGTCTTCGCCGATGAGAAAGACGCGCGGATCGCGCCGCATCTCCTCGACCATCGCCTCGCGAATGGCGTCGAGGTAGGTGGTTAGCGGCATGGGCAGCTCCGATTTCCAGTCGTCCCGAGCATCAGCAGCACAGACAAGAGTGTCTGTGCCACATGCATCCTGCCGTATCTGCGATTGCTGTTAAGCGGGAGAGCCAGTGTGGCACAGACACTCTTGTCTGTGCTTTTGCAAGCTGAAGCGGCTGAGGTTCGCATCATCGCTGCGCCTCCCAATATCCATCTCCCGCGAAGAGGCCGAGGGATGCCTCCTCGGGATTCGGCATCGGCGAGCGCTCCGCTTCATCCGTCGCCGCGTCGACTTCGCGCTTTGCGCGCGATTGGATCGCTTCGAAATCAGCAGTTGCGGCGATGCCGGCCTCCACGAGCGCTTTTTCAAATCGCACGACCGGATCTTTCGCCGACCACTCCTCGATCAGCGACTGCGGCACGTACGACTGGTTGTCGTGCTCGGCGTGGCCTTTCATCCGGAACGTCTTCGCCTCGATCAGCGTCACGCCTTCGCCGGCGCGGGCGCGATCGACGGCGCGGCGGGCGGCGGCGTACGTGGCCAGGACGTCGTTGCCGTCCACGGTTTCGCTGGCGCATCCGAACGCGTGCGCTTTGTCGGCCAGCGAGCGAACCGCGCTCTGTTTCGACGTCGGCGTCGAATACGCGTAGCCGTTGTTTTCGAGGACGACCACCAGCGGCAGCCTCTGCACGGTGGCGAAATTCATCCCTTCGTAAAACGCGCCGGTGGATGACGCGCCGTCGCCGATGAAGGCCATGCCGACGAGATTCTTTTTCTGCATGCGGCCGGCGAGGGCGATGCCGGCCATGACCGGGATCATGTCGCCGAGCATTGAGATCTGGCCGATGAAGCCGTCGCGCGCGGGATGGCCGAAGTGGATGTTCAGCTCGCGGCCGCGCGTCGGTGAATCGCCCTTGGCCATGTACTGCTTGATGATGTCGGACGGCTTCGCACCGGCGACGAGGATCGATCCCATGTTGCGGATCAGCGGCTGAACGACGTCGCCCTGCTTGTAGTCGAGCGCGTACGCCGCCGCGACCGATTCGCCTTCCTGGCCGAGGGAGCGATAGAGACCGCCGATGACTTTGGATTGGCGGAAGAGCGCGACGAGGCGTTCCTCCAGCGTGCGCGTGAGCCGGAGGTAGTAGTCGATGTCGAGAAGTTGTTCGCGGGTGAGCCCGTAGGTTTCCATGCGGCGACGGTCTTTTAATGGATCGCCGCGGGGTAAGCAAGTTGACCGTATGCTTCCGGCGTGGAATTGGCGGGAGCGCTGCTCGATCGCGGGCAACTGTGGATCGGCGACAACTGGCTGTTTTTGCTCATCGTCATCGCGGCGGTCGCGGTTCCGCGCAGCGTGACCTGGCCGGAGAAGCTCGATCGATTTGCAGCGCCGCGGTTCGTCTGGATGCTCGTGTTCGCCCTCTCGCTCGCCGTCTCCCTCGGCAAAGTCGCCCGCGACGGCGTGACGCCGCCGCGCTATCACGACGACTACGGCTACCTCCTCGCGGCGAACACGTTCGCGCATGGACATCTGTCGTATCCGACGCATCCATTCGTCGATCACTTCGAGACGATGCACGTCCTGCAGCGGCCTCGCTACGCGGCGAAGTTTCCGCCCGGGCAGTCCTTGCTGCTGACCGGCGGAATGCCGGCGGTCTGGCTGATGACGGCCGCCGCGTGCGTCGCCCTCTGGTGGGCGCTTCGCGTCTGGCTCGGGCCGCGCCTCGCGCTCCTCGGCGGGCTGGCCGCGGCGTTGCACCCGACGCTGTTGCGCTGGTCGCAGGCCTACACCGGCGGCGCGCTGGCCGCGTTCACCGGCGCGCTGCTCTTCGGCGCGGTGGGCGTGCTGCGCGTGCGACCGTCGTGGCGCGCGGCGTCGCTGGCCGGCGTCGCGCTTGCGCTGCTCGCCGTCACGCGGCCGTACGAAGGACTCGTGCTGGCTGTGGCGCTCTTAGCCATCAGCAGGCCGCGCTTCGATCGCGCGCACGCGATTGGCGCGATTACCCTTCTCGTCGCGCTCGTGCCGCTCGCGCTGTACAACCGCGCCATCACCGGGAGCGCCTTCGTCCTGCCGTACTCGATCTACGAAAAAAAGTACGACCCGGTGCCGAACCTGCTGTTTCAATCGCCGAACCCGATCGCGTCGTGGCCGAACGAGGAGATGACCTACAACTACAAGGTCGTCTTCTATCGCTACTACCTGCGCGAGCTGGCGCGGCCGATCGACGCGATCGCGAAAAAAATCGACGTGATCCGGTTCGCGCTGTTCGGTCCGGAGTCGTGGCTGCCGTCCGCATGGTGCATTTTGCTCCTGCCGCTCGTGGCGTTGCCGCGCGCACTGGCGCGGCGCCGCGAAGCGCGCCTGCTCGCGCTGGCGCTGCTCCTCTTCGCCTTCGCGCCATTCTCGGTGAGCTGGTGGCTGCAGTTGCACTATCTCGCGCCCGCCGCGGCGCTCGCGGCCGCGTTCATCCTCGTGCTGTGGGATGAGCTGGCGTCGATGCGGCGCGGCGGTCTGCTGGCGACGGCAGTGCTCGCGATGTTCGTCGTCAACGCGATCGGCTCCTGGTGCGCGCCGCCGCTGCAAACCGGCCTCGAGCCGCAGCGGCAGGCCATCGCGCGATCGCTCATCGCGAAGGGCGGACAACACGTCATCTTCGTCGCGCCCGACGTCTTCGACGCTGTCTACAACCTCGGCGCCATCGACGCGCAGCCGGTCGTGTGGGCGCGCGACCTCGGACCCGCACGAAATGACGCGCTGCGCTCCTATTACAAAAATCGCGGCGCGTGGAGACTCACGCGCCGCGATGGGGGAGTGGCATTGTCTGCCTACTGATGGATCGAGTGTCCCGCCACGTCCTCGGCCGCTTCCATCATGGCCTCGGAAAGCGTCGGGTGCGCGTGGATGGTCTTGGCGATCGACTCGCTCGTCGCTTCGAGCTCCAGCGCCGCGCAGGCCTCGGCGATCAGTTCCGTCGCCTTCGGACCGACGATATGGACGCCGAGCAGCTCGTCGTATTTTTTGTCGGAGACGTACTTCACCAGCCCGCCCGCTTCGCCGAGGATCTTCGCTTTCGAATTCGCGGTAAAGGGGAACTTGCCGATCTTGACGTCGTAGCCGCGCTCCTTCGCCTTCTTTTCCGTGAGGCCGACCGAGGCCACCTCGGGATCGGTGTACGTGGCGTTCGGAACGTGGTCGTAGTTGATGGGACGCGGATCGAGTCCCTTCATGTGCTCGACCGCCAGGATCCCCTCGGCCGAGGCGCAGTGCGCGAGGGCGGGAGTGGGGACGATGTCGCCGATGGCGTAGATGTTCGGCTCTCCGGTGCGCATCATCGGATCGACCTGCACCATGCCGCGCTCGAGTTTGACTTTCGTCCCTTCCAGTCCGCAGTTCTCCGTGACGCCGCGGCGTCCGGTGGCGGAGAGGACGATCTCGACGTCGAAGGTCTGCTGCTTCCCTTTCGAGCTGACCACGACTTTGACGCCGCCGTCGCCGACTTCCGCCGATTCGACTTTCGCGTCGGTCAGGACTTCGATGCCCTTCTTCTTGAAGATGCGCGTGAACTCTTTCGAGATCTCTTCATCTTCGATCGGCAGGAGGTGCGGCATGACCTCGACGATGGTGACCTTGGTGCCGAAGCGGGCAAAGATCGAGGCGAACTCGCAACCGACCGCGCCGGCGCCGATGACCAGCATCGACTTCGGCACTTCGCTGATTTTGAGGATGTGATCGGAGTTGATGATGCGCTTGCCGTCGGCCTTGATGTGCGGCAGGTCTTTCGGCACCGAGCCCATGGCCAGGATGACGTTCTTCGTGTTCAGCTTCTTGCCGTCGACATCGACGATCCCTTTGCCGGCCAGCTTGCCGAAGCCCTGAATCCGCTCGACCTTGTTCTTCTTGAAGAGGAACTCGATGCCCTTCGCATTGGCGTCGACGACGCCCTGCTTGCGGGTCTGGACGACGTTCCAGTCGAGATGGACGTCGCCGACGGTGATGCCGAACTCTTTCGACTTCTGAATCTTGGTCCAGACGTCGGCATTTTCGAGAAGCGATTTCGTGGGGATGCAGCCGCGGTGGAGACACGTGCCGCCGAGGAACGGATCCTTCTCGATGACGGCCACCTTCATGCCGAGCTGCCCGGCGCGGATTCCGGCCACATAGCCGCCCGGACCGCTGCCGATCACCACCACGTCGTACTGTTGTTCTGCCAAGGAAACCTCCCGTGATCTAACGCGCGCGCATTATATGCAGGTCATGAGAACAGCAATCGCGTGCGTTCTCTTCATCGCGGCCTCGGCATTCGCGCATCCGAGCGTGAGCGTCGTCATCGATTCGAAGGGCAACGTCTACTACAGCGATCTCACACAGGTTCTGCGCATCGCGCCGGATGGAACGCAGACGGTCGTCGTGCCGCACGTGCACTCGCACGAGCTCTGGGTCGATGCCCACGACACGCTCTACGGCGAAAATGTCTGGTACAACGGCGAGTCGCTGAACACATGGGGCAACGCGGTGTGGAAGCGCACGCCCGACGGCCGCATCTCATTCGTCCATCCTCCTCGGCCCGGCTTCAACACCGATTTCAGTTTCGTGCGCTACGCCGCCGGCAATCAGTACTTTGCCATTCACGACAAGGGCGAGATCCGCCGCAAGTCGCCGGATGGACGCGTCGTAACGATGGCCCGCGCGCCATTCAAAGACATCCGCTGGATGACGGTCACGCCGAACGGCACGGTCTACCTGATCGACCTCCTCGATCTCGTCCGCATCACGCCGGACGGCAAGGTGAACACGATCGCCCGCAACCTCGCCTCCCACGCCCTCATCGGCGACGAACGCCATCGTGTACAAGGCCTCTGGACCGATCGCGCCGGAAACGTCTACGTGGCCGCCTCCGCCGAGCGACTCGTCAAACGTGTCACGCCAACCGGCCGCGTCGACGTCGTGGCGCGATCGACGTTTCCATGGTCGCCCTCGGGCGGCGCAATCGCGCCGAATGGGGACATGTGGGTGCTGGAGTACGCCGTGACGAACCAACAACGCGTAAGAAACGTTGGAGCGCCTGCGTCCCGGCCGACTCGACGCATCCGACGGTAGGGGAAGCTGAAGAACAGCGCCCGAGGACTAAAGCGCTCAGTCATCCAGCATCTTTATGCATGTACCAGGAATGGCCGCAATCTTTGCAATAATCATTTTTGGGGCTATTCGGTCGGTACCCTCGGCAGCTACACGCCTTGCATCCCCCCGACCCGCCGACTGGTCCAGTCTCGTTGGCTGATATGACCGGGCCCGCTTCCATACAACCCTTGGCTTTCATGGCTCCTCAACTTCCGCGTAGTGCAGTGTGCAGCGCGTCGTGAAGTCTCTTTGCCCAATCCAAGCTACGCCGCTTGATGTAAATGGATTCACCGGAATGGAAGGTTACCGCAACGACAAAAGTAGGGTTCTGAAGTTCGTTGTAATCGTTATACAGATTGAATCCACAGACAGCAACGGCCAACAGACCGCCGATCAAACACACCGACTTGAAGCTAAGAATACCAGCGAGTCCGGCTACGGCTCCGATGATGTTTATTACAAATGACTTAACGTCGAACGGCTCTTTGAAAAACACGACCGACTTTATCGTGTGCAGCTGGTAATAGCTATTTCCGTGTACTAGCTGCGAGGCCGTGACGATCACGTCGCCTTCACGAAATATCGCTTGGTCAGTCATCAGCTACGACCACGGCCTATCTGAGAGTGTGACGGCACAGCGGACAGTGCACGTGCCTCTCAGCGCAGGAGTGACAAACAAAATGGCCTTTCTCGCAGGATTTGCCGCCCGCTGTATCTTTCGTTTTGCCGCAATTGTCGCATGTGCGTGCACTCATGGTTACTCCTCCTTGTGTCGTTGCCATTGCTCACTCGGTATAGCGAGCGTTCAGTGAAGCTACGTAATTGCTGAAGTGAGTAATAGATTACGTCCGCCAACCGTGCTCGTCAATAGTGAGTACCGCGCAGGCGACGCCGGATTGCGTCCCGTACGGTAGACACGGACGCGCAGTTTTCCGACCGCGGCAGCGGTCGCGGAGGGAATTCACGCCGTCTGGTATTTGATACGCGACCCCTGGCCGGGGTCGGGTTCCATTCGCGATCCGCGTGTCCGGTGGTCTCGCGCTTCGCGCGCGACCACCGGCTACCGTACGTGACGCCATGCGGCGTCGGGATTGCGCGATGTTTCACAAAATCGATCGATACGGTATTCGCCATCCGGCGCCGTAAAACGGTGCGCCGCAAAACACGGCGCACCGTTTGTTACTCCGAGGGCACGTACGTCGGGTCCTGTGTCGCGGCGTCGATTACGGAGCCATACGCGGTTACGCGGCCGGTCCCGCTTAGCACCTTCACAGTGATCCTCGCGTTGTAGACGGTGCCGAGGCCGAAGCTTTTCAGGATGTCGTTGAATTGGATGAATTGGTTGGCGGCTAGAGACACCTGCGTTTTCGCGGTGACTTTCGAGTCGGGGGGGATGGCGGTGATCTCGACGGTGACCGGGCTGCCGTTCGTTTCGACGAGGCCGACGTTCGTACGCATCTTGTCGGAGGATTCGAGCTGCAGGATCTGCAGGACGCGATTGTCGGAGAGGCCTACTGATCCGGCGGGAGTCACGGCGGGGATGAACTGGCCGTAGGTTCCGTTCGAGGTCTGGTTGTAGGTGCGCGCGGTGACGGTCAGCTTCGAGCTCGAGGACGTCGTCACGAGGAGCGAGCCGCCGGAGTTGGTCAGGGCGAAGAGTTGCTGGAGCGCGTTGTCGACCGGGAGCACCTGGCCGGCGGAGATCGTGATCTGTTTCGTGCTGCTGGCGCCGGCGTTGCCGGGCTGCGGGAAGTAGGTGAGCGTGGCCGTGACGGACGTCGTCGTCGGGTTGAAGAAGCGGATGTCGCTGCGCCAGCTGGCGAAGCCGTTGTTGATGTCCGCGACGCCGGGGATGACGTAGCGCGTGGCCGACTCGCCGCCTTTCAGAACCGGGAAGACCATCAGCGGATCGTTGGTGAGGTTGTCGATGACCGAGGCGTAGGCAGTGACTTTGCCGGTAGCGGAGACCACTTCGACTTCGAAGCGGCCGTCGGTGAGCGTAATGCCGTTTTCCGCGAGGAGGTTGCGCTGCTGGTGCTCGCCGGGCAGCAGCGAGATCGAAATGGCCGGCGCGACTTCGGTGCCGGCGTTGTCGAAGATGTGCACGAGGACGTTGGCCGGTTCGCCCGCGCCTTCGACGATGCCGAAGTTCGTGCGGTAGGCGGCTGACTGCGCAATCTGCTGCAGCGACAGGATCGTCTTCGGCGATCCGGCCGGCGCCTGGGCGATGAACTGCGAGAAGGGGATGGCCGGGATGTACTGGCCGAAGGTACCGGTGGGCGTGGAGTTATAGGTGCGGCTGGAGGCGACGGTCTGGACGCTGACCGGCGACGAGAAGTTGCTCTGCGTCGCGGTGAGCGGACGGATTTCGAGGACGCCGAGGGCGGTGGAGTCGCCGGTGCCGAAGAAGCTGGTGAGGATGTCGTCGAGCGCCATCGTGGCGCCGGGATCGACCTGGATCGTCGTCGACTGTCCCGACTGCGTGGCGTCGGTGTGCGTGAGCGTGAAGAAGAGCTGGTACTTCATCGCCTGCGCCGAGGTGTTGGCGATGCGCACGTCGGATTCGAAGAGCGAGTCGCCGATGCCGGCAGCGTGGCCGACTGCGGGGATGATCAGCGAATTCGGCAGCGGCGTGTTCTTTCCCTGCGGCGCGACCGGCGTGACGGTGGTGACCGAAACGGGAACGGTGACCGGCGGCGTGGTGTCCTGCGCGGTGACGCCTTTGCCCGCGGCGCCGATGGTGAGGATGACCGTGGCGGTGTTAGTGCCGAGTTTCAGCGCGGTCGGATCGGAGAGGACGGTCAGCGTGACGCCGGCCGGACCGAGCGTGCCGGAGGCGGGCGTGACCGTCGCCCACGGTTTGTCCGCATGCGCGGTGAAGGGAACCTCGGGTGTCCGTCCCGGGATGAAGATCGTTTGATGGACGGCGCTCAACGTGCCCACTTCCACGCTGGTCTGCTTGCGCGGCGTCTCGGGGATGACCGTGACGATGACCACGCGCGAGTACGGGCCGCGATCGTCGTTGCAGCTGCTGATGGCGCGGACGCGGTAGAACCATCTCTGCGCGGTCGTTGAGGCAGTGTGGGTGAACGCGGCGGAGAGATCGGTCACGACCTGCGTGGCGGCGCCGGTGAAATCGCTGAGCGCCGACTCCTGAAGCTCGTAGCTGGTCGCATTCGGCACGGCACTCCAGCGCACGTTGTAGGTGCTGCCCGAGGCCACCTGCGCCGGCGCGTTGGCGCGAGGACGATCGGGCGTCGTGCACGGCGGCGGCGTGGCCAGAACGGTGAAGGTGCTCGTCGCGGAATCGAGCGCGGGACACGAGTCGAAGAATGCCTGGACGTGCCAGTGGATCGTTCCGCCGGGGACGTTGACCGTCAACTTGTTGACTGCCGTCGTGCCGATGACGCTTTCGTCTTCATCATCGACCGCGGCCCACACTTTGTAGCCGGTGGCGTTTTTAACGTGGGACCATTCGAAGTGCACCGGCGAGGCGAGGCCGGTGGCGCCATCGGCCGGCGACAGGGCGATGGGACGGGTGTCGTCGCAAGCGGTGTCGGCGATGGTGAAGGATTGATGGTTCGACTCCACCGGCGGACATCCATTGAAGAACGCCACGACCCACCACTCGTTCCGTCCCTCAGCGACCTCCCGGGTGACCGAGGTGCGAGTGGCGGTTTCGGCGAGCGCGGTGGGCGCGCCGTCTTTGTTGCGGATGAGCAGGACGTAGCCGACAGCGTTGCTGACCGGGTTCCAGTCGAAGCGGACCGGCGAGGTGAGGTTCGCTTCGCCATCAGCCGGAGCGATGAGCACCGGCGGATCGTTGAGGCACGTTTGCGCCGGCAGGACGGTGAAGTGCGATTTGACGGAGCGCGTGGCAGGGCAGCTGTCGAAGACCGCTTCCACGCGCCATTCGACGGCACCCGGAGGCACGAGATGCGTGATCGACGTGGCCGTCGTCTTCAGCACGTCCATGTCGTTGCCGTTGAGCGTCCAGTGCACGCGATATTCGATCGCGTTCGGAACGGCGCTCCAGACGAATGCGACCGGCGCGGTGGCGGTCGTGCCGTCGAGCGGCGCGATGATCTGCGGACCGGCGGTGGCGCAACCGGCGGACGGAATCACGAACGTCGCTCGGGCCGAGTTGACGGAGGGGCAATTCTCGAAGAATGACTCGACGAACCACGTGCCGGCGCCGGTGAGCGTGCCGAAGTCATGCGGCAGTTTCGTGTCTTTGGTGAAGCCGATGTCGGTGAATGGCTCGCCGTTGAGCGAGACCCAGACGCGATAGAGGACAGCGGAGGAATCGGTGGCGGTCCAGGTGAACGTGATCGGATTCGAGGCCTGCGCGCCGCCGATGGGCGAGGTGGGCGTCACCGCTTGATGCGTATTGCAATTGGCGGCCGTCGACACCGTGAAGCGCCGATGCGCGGAGAAGGTGGAGTCGCAGCCGTTGCTGAAAAGCGTTTCGACGTACCACTCGTCCACGCCGCTCGGCAGTTGCAACTGCTGCGACGTTCCGCCGATGCTTGCGCGCGCGGCGAGAATCGGCGAGCTGCCGTTGACGGAGATCCAGAGCCGATAGCCGGTCGCCCCCGTGACGGCGCTCCACGACAGCGTGACCGGCGACGTCACCGTCGCGTTGTCGGCGGGGGAGTTGAGCGTGGCCGTGGCGCCGCAGATCGTCTGGGTGCCGCTGGTGAATGTCGATTTCGCGGAGACGACGTCGGGACAGCCGGCGAACGTCGTCACTACCCACCACGTCACTTTGCCGCCGGGCACGAGCCGCGTCAGAGAGGTCGACGTGGTCGCGCCGGCGAGATCGCCGGAATCGTCGTCACCTTCGGCGATGTAAAGCTGGTATCCGGTAGCTCCGGCCACTGCGGTCCATTGGAACGTGACTGGCGACGTTAGCCCTGTCGCGCCGTTGGCCGGCGAGAGCAGCGTGGCGGGATTGGTGCTGCACGTCACCGGCGTGGCCGACGTGAGCGTGAAGATCTTAGAAAACGTCGATGACGGGCAGTCGCCGAAATCGGCTTCGACGTACCAGGCCAGCGGGCCTTGCGGCACGGGGACGGTGACGTGCGTTCCGCCGGTCTTGCCGAGGACGAAGCGGTCGTTGCTGCTGGTCGTGCTGGAGGTGAAGCCCCACACCACGTAGTTCGTTGCGCCGGGGACGACGTCCCACTCGAAGCGGACAGGAGACGTAAGTCCGGTCGAGCCATTGGTCGGCGTGAGCAGCGTTGGCGATTGGGGATTGGTGGGACAGATTCCGGCGCTGACGACGTTGAACTGGCCGTGCGCGGAAGCGAGCGAGTTGCACTTATCGGCGCCGGTCTCCACCCACCAATCGACCGACGCACCGTTGGGAAGATCGCCCTCGTAATGCGAGTCGCGCGTGACGGCGATGACCGAGGCCGCGCCGCCGTTGATCGACGCGAAGACTTTGTAGAACGTCGCACCGGAGACGTCGCTCCAATCGAAGCTCACCGGCGTGTTGACGGTGGTGTTGTTCGCCGGCTTGATCAGCGTCGCGGCCGCGGTGGGACAGGCCGCCGCGGCGACGGTGAAGCTGAAGACGTTGCTGGACGTTTTCGCCGTAGTGCAGTTTGGCGGGAAGGCATCGACCGACCAGTAGTAGGTTCCGGCCGGCAGCGCCTGCGCGAAGGTGAAACTGGTCGAGCTGCTGTTGACGACCGGATCGCTGGCCGTCGGCGCGGGCGGGTTCTGCGTGCCGATGTGGAGCAGATATTTGTCGGCGCCGGTGGATGGGGACCAGGTCAGCGTCGGCGTCGAACTGGTCGTGCTCTTGTCGGCCGGACCGGTCAGGTTGAACGACCCCGGCGCATTGCAAGCTGCGGCAGCGGTCTTGAAGGTAGCGCAGCCGCTGGCCGTGGCCGGACAACTGCTGGTGGCGCTCTTCTTCGCGACGACGCGCCATTCGTACGTCGTGCTCGGCTGCAGAGTGCTCGGATTGAAGCTGGTGTTCGACGTCGTGAATTGTCTCGTGCCCGTGCACGCTCCCGATCCCGACACGCCGAAGTAGACGTCGTACTGGCTGGCGCCGCTGACGGGACTCCAGGTCAGCGTCGGATTGAAGATGTTCTGCGAACCGTCCGACGGCGACTGGATGCTCGGCGCGCCGGTCAGACAGTTGACGGTGAATTGCTTCACGGCGGACGTCAGCGAGCAATTCGCGAAATTCGCGCGGACGACCCAGGTGTACTGCCCCGAGGAGAGGCCGGCGGCCGGACCGCTGCAAGAGTTCGTGGTCGTCGAGCAGACGAGAATGGCCTGCGCGGTTCCGTTTGCGGCGAGTACGTCGTATCCGGTCACGCCGGTCGTCGGCGACGGCGACCAGCTGAAGGTGATCGGCGTGTTCTCGTTTTGATTCGATCCGATCGGAGACTGCGGGACGGGCGCGACGCCTGTCGCACATTGTTGGTCGGCAAATGCGTGTCCGCCGAACGCCGCGATGGCGCACAGCAGTAGTGCAAATCGAGCTCTCATGTCGATCCTCGGTGGTTGGTTAGACGGCGCGAAGCAATGGGCGTTGACGCGAAGGTATCGTGCACTCGTTTTTCCCTGGGTGACCTCGCTCACGTCAATGGTACTTATTGCCTCCAGTGCTGAAGAGCACCACGGCCTCATCTGTGCGAATCCGTCCCTCGGCACGCAACGTCCGCAGCGCCAGCAGCGCCGCTCCTGCCTCGGGGCCGGCATCGATGCCTTCACTGGTCCGCAGTTCTGCCGCGGCCGTTTCGATCTGCGCTTCATCCACTGCAATCGCGCCGCCGTTCGAATCGCGCAGGGCGCGCAGCATGAGGCGATCGCCGATCGCGCGCGGCACGCGCAATCCCCACGCGCCGGTCTTCGGCGACTCCCACTCCGGCGCGGTTTCCAGCCTTTCCTCGAACGCGCGGACGACCGGCGCGCAGCCGTTCGACTGCACGCTGAACATGCGCGGGCGCTCGGAACCGATCCAGCCGAGGCGCTCCATCTCGTCGAAGGCCTTCCACATGCCGATCAGGCCCGTGCCGCCGCCGGTCGGATAGAGGATGACGTCGGGCAGTCTGCCGAGGTCTTCGAGCAGTTCGTATCCCATGATTTTTTTGCCTTCGACGCGATACGGCTCTTTCAGCGTCGAGAGATCGAAGCCGCCGTTTTCGGCGATGTACTGAGCGACTCGTTTACCGGCATCGGTGATGACGCCCGCCACGAGCTCGACCTGCGCGCCGTAACCGCGGCATTCATCGACGATCGACTGCGGCGTGTCGCGCGGCATGGCCACGAACATCGGCAGTCCCGCGCGCGCGCCGTACGCGGAAAGCGCGGCGCCGGCATTGCCGGCCGTCGGTGCGGCCAGACTCCGCGCGCCGAGGCGTTTGGCCATCGAAACGGCGGCCGCCATTCCGCGCGATTTGAATGAGCGCGTCGGATTCTTCGACTCGTCCTTGATCCAGACGTTGTCGTGATGCTGTGACTTCAAAAGCGGCGTGATGCCTTCGCCGAGGGTGACGATCTCGCTCTCGTCGTCGATGGGAAGCACTTCGCGATACCGCCACATCGTGGCCGGACGAGAGCGAATCTCATCGCGCAACTCCGGCGATTTGGCGATGTCGTAACGAACGAGCAGCGGCGCTGAGTCGTTCGGACAGAGGTTCATCAGCTTGTCGATGGCGAACGTTGCGTCGCATCGGGAGCAGGCGAGTTGAGCAGGGAAACGGCGTGTGGTCATCGAGGCGAATCGTATGACAACAACAAAAAGGGCCGCCAAACGGCGGCCCTTTCAAATCCAATCGCGTAACGGTTACTGCCCCTTCTTCGCGTCCGCTACCGCTTTGTCGAGGCCTTTCTGCATCTCGTCCATCGACTTCTGCGCGTCGCCGGGCTTCTCTTCCCACTTCGCCATCTCGTTGCCGAGCGCGTTGAGCGCCCCGTCGTACTTGGCGATGAGCTGCTGGTTGTAGGCAACTGACGGCGAGAGATTCGCGGCCGAATCCTTCTTCATCTCGGCGCGCTGCTTGTCGTAGTTGTCCATCATCTCTTTGTACATCTTCTTCGACTGGTCGTCCTTGGCCTCGTCGTACGACTTCTTCATCTGCGTGTACGCGTTGTCGAACGACGCATTCGTGGCCTCGGCCATCTTCGACATCATCGCGGCGCTGCTCGCGGCCAGGACCTGCGACTTCACCCAGAGATACTCCTGCGTGTTGTAGCCGAGGTCTTTGGCGGCGCGGATGTCGGCGGTGAGCATGTCGGCGGCCGAGCCCATGGTCTTGAAGCCTTCGATCATGCCGGCGATCGACTTGTCGCCCGCCTTCTTGGCGGCATCGGCGTGGGCCTGCGCCTCTTTGCGCGCGACCTGCGCGATGTCCTTCTCATGGCCGCGGACTTTGAGGTACATCTGCATCTGCCCGTCGGTGAGTTTTCCGTCCGAGGGCGGGGTGTACTTGTCTTTCGAAACGTCCTTCATCAGGTCCATCGTGCCGTGCTTGTCGAGGTCCTGAGAGATCTTCGCTTTGTCGAATGCTTCCTTCGCTTTGCAGCCCACGAGGGCCATGGACAGCATGAGTACCGCGGAAAGAGTCCGGCGCATTTGTTTCCTCCAAATAAGATGTTGGGCGATTGTAAATTGAGTGGCGTTTGCTGGCAAGTCAGGATTCGAGCAGCCGGCGCAGCCGCGAGGTGAGATCGCCAAGGTCGCGAACGATTTCCTCGATCTCGACACGGTGCGACTCGCGAATGGAATCGAGCTCCGACTCCAGCGAGGTCACCTTCTGCTCGAGGGTGGCGATGCGATCGTCGGCAACCGGTTCATCGTTGACCGGCGTTTCTTCGACAGCCACCAACGCCTCGGCATCCAGCTCCTCGACGTCGTCCATATCGACCGGCACGGCCACATTTCCCGACATCGTGGACGGACGTTCGCGCCCCTCGGACAGCAACTGTTCGAGCGAGACTTCCTCCATCCGCTCGTAGCTGCTGTCGACCTGCGACTCGGGGAAAGGAACGGAGTCGGCGAACGGATTCGGCGCCTCCTGCTCGGGCTCCGGTATCGGTTCCGGTTCGGGCTCCGCTTTCGCCGCCGGCTTCGCCTTCTCAACCGGAATCGGCTTCCCCTGCAGCCGCGCGTACAAGTGCTTGGCGGTGATCTTGGAGACGAGATGGAAGGTCTCCATGACGCCCTCGCCCTTGATCGCAGCGGCCTCGGTGTACGGATAGCCTTCCAGCCCGAGCGCTTCTTGCAACTCCTCGACCGGCAGGACGCCGGGGATGTCGCGCTTGTTGAACTGGACGATGATCGGCGTGTCGTTCGGATCGATGTTGTTCTGCTCGAGATTCTCGAGGAGGTTCGCAAAACTCTCGCGCGTGGAGTCGACCATCGACGGCTGCGAGTCGGCCACGAATACGACCGCGTCCGCGCCCTTGAGAACGAGCTTGCGCGTCTCGTTGTAGAAGACCTGGCCGGGCACGGTGTAGAGCTGGATCTTGAGGTTGAACGCACCGACGCGCCCGATGTCGACCGGCAGCAGATCGAAGAAGAGGGTGCGGTCGGTCTTCGTGGCCAGCGACAGCATCTTTCCCTTCTGGCTGGGATCGAGCTTGTCGAAGATGACCATGAGGTTGGTCGTTTTTCCGCAAAGGCCAGGACCGTAGTAGACGATCTTGGCAGTCATCTCGCGCGTCGCGTGATTGAAAAGGACCATCGGTATCTCGGGTCCGAAAGTATCGCACACCGGAACATACGACGAGGTGGCACAAGTCGACGCGACCTACTCGTCGGCGTAGCCGGCGTGAGATCCGTAGCCCCCGGCTTTTGAGCCGGGGGACTTCGAAGGCGGCGCGATTTGCGAGCCCGTTTTAACGGGCGAAAGAAAGCTTTCTATCGCGCGCTAAAGCATGCTCCCAATTTTGCGCGGACCGAGTTTCCCCCGGTTAAAACCGGGGGCTACGGCTCTTACGCCGGCTAACGCCGACGGAAAACGCCGCCATCGCGGCTGACGATTAGAATCGCGCAGTGTCCGAAGAGCGCGACGACGCGATCGAAATCCCGATCACCGACACGCTCGACCTCCATCCGTTTCGGGCGAATGAGATCCGCGACGTGGCGCACGAGTACCTCCGCGAAGCGCACGCGCGCGGATTTCGTCAGATTCGTCTCATCCACGGCCGCGGGATCGGCATGCAACGCGAGAACATCCGCAAGCTGCTCGCGTCGCTCGATTTCGTGGAAGCCTTCCACGATGCCGACGGCAGCGGCGGCGGGTGGGGCGCGACGGTGGTGGTATTGAAGCCGGTTTCATGAGCCTGGATGTTAGGATGACGCAATGAAACGGATAACCGCGGAGCAGGCGCAAACGAACCTCGAAAAAGTGATCGAGGATGCGTCGGCGTCTCATGAACCTGTCGGTATCGATGGCGCGAAAGCGCAGGGCGTCCTGGTACCGCTCGCCGATTGGAACGCCATGCAGGAGACGCTGTACCTTCTCTCGATTCCGGGTATGCGTGAATCGATTCGCGAAGGAATGGCGGAGCCGCTCGACGCCTGCTCGGAATCGCTCGACTGGTGAGCGATTCCTGGCGCGTCGTTTTCACAAAGATGGCCCAGAAGGATGCGCGCAAAATCAGCGAATCCGGACTGAAGAGAAAGACCGAGGAGTTGCTCGCTGTCCTTGCCGAAGATCCCTTTCGCACGCCGCCAACATACGAAAAACTCGTCGGTGATTTGACGGGCGCCTATTCGCGACGTATCAATCGTCAGCACCGTATCGTGTACACCATCGATCGCGTCGAACGAACGGTGAAAATCCTGCGGATGTGGACGCACTACGAATGAGAAATGGCTTTGATTTCGCTATTTAACGGAACAGCATGTCGACCCTTTTTGAAGAACTGAGCCGCGTCAAGACGTACGAATACACGGAGGAGGACGTCCGTGGGTTCGAGTCGCTGCATGACGAGATCCGGGCGCTGAAGAAGGAGCGCAACGCGGTCATCGTTGCGCACAACTATTACCGTCCGGAGATTTTGAAGGTCGCCGATTTCGTCGGCGATTCGCTGGAACTGGCGCTGATGGCGGCCAAGGTGAAGGACGCCGACGTCATCGACTTCTGCGGCGTTCATTTCATGGCGGAGACGGCGAAGATCGTCAATCCGTCGCGGACGGTGCTGCTGCCGAACCTCGCCGCGGGATGCCAGCTTGCCGACTCCGCGCCTGCCGAGGATTTGAAGAAACGGATTGCGGAACTGAAAACGGAATTCGACGACCTGGCCGTCGTCAGCTACGTCAACACGACGGCGGCGGTGAAGGCGTTGTCCGACATCATCGTGACGTCCGCGAACGCGGCGAAAGTCGTCCGCACGCTGCCGAACAAAAACATCCTCTTCGTTCCCGATCGCAATCTGGCGCGGCACGTGGCCGAGCAGGTGCCGGAGAAGAACATCATTCCGTGGGAAGGCTTCTGCTACGTGCACCAGCAGATCACGCCGCACGAGGTGGCGCGCATCCGCGAGGCCGATCCGGAGATCGAGATTCTGGTCCATCCCGAATGCCGCGCCGACGTCGCCGCCCTCGCCGACGCCGTCCTCTCCACCTCGGGGATGGTGAAGTACGCGAAGGAGCGGCCCGCCAAACGCTTTCTCGTTGTCACCGAGTGCGGTCTCTCCGATCGTCTGGCGATGGAAGTGCCGGACAAGACCTTCGTCAAAGGTTGCAAGCTCTGCACGTTCATGAAGGTGACGTCGCTCGAAGACGTGCGCGATTCGCTGAAGTACATGCGCTACGAGATCGAAGTGCCGGAAGAGATTCGCGTCCCCGCCGATCGCGCGCTGCAGCGGATGTTCGAAGCGACCGAGGGCGGAACGCTGCGCAGCGAGATTTTCCGGAAGTAGCTGCCGAGTGACAGCTACTTCCGGCATCAGCTATTCGCTTCTTGTCTTCCAATCCTCTTTGTCGACCTTCCAGGCGCCGCCTTCTTTGATCATCGTGATCGTGCCGTTCGAAGTCTGATCGCCGTCCTTGCCGGTGGCCAGCAGCGTCGCGGTATTGCCGTCGACGGAACCTTTGGTGACCTTGATGTTCTTCGGCTCCATGGCCTGGATGAGCGGGAAGAACTTCTTGAAATCGGGATCGGACGACGCTTCCTTCGCGCGGCTCGCGGTGACGCCGCCGAGGAAGGCTTTCATGTCGCCTCCGCCGAGGAGCTTGAGGTAGGCCATGTAGGCCTTGCCGGGATCGCCGCCGCCGGCCGGCAGCGGAGTTCCTTTGAGAACGGGCGGCGGGGGCGGACCGGCGGGCTTGCCGACCGGAAGATCGAACGTGGCGCTGTACTGGAACTTCTCGTCGAAGAAGTCGTCCATCTTCGGCATCTTGATGCTGCCGGCGACGTGCGTCGGCGTCATCGCGGTCAGGTCGAGTTTCTGCGTTCCGACGCTGGAGAACTGGTGCATCTTCTTGAACGCCGGACTGAAGACGGTGCCGCTGATGATTTGCTTGTCGTCGTCGATCGTGGCGGTGAATCCGCTGAGCTGCTGCTTGTCCTGCGCCTGCATCAACTCGATGTCATCGGACGCGGCGGCAGGGGAGAGCTCCTGGTCGGTGAAGGTGAGTTGCAGGACCTGCTTCTTCTTGTCGAACGGACTCTTGCGCATCTGCGCGTAGGCATGTTTGAGCGCGAACGTCTTGCCGTTCGCGCTGAGCGAGCCGTTGACGGTGCCATCAGCGGCGAGTGCGGGGAGGGAAACGGCGGCGAGAACGAGCGCCAGGGACGAGCGGAATCGATGCATGCTCAATGACCTCCGGTTTTGGTTTGCGATCTGAGAGAGTGCGCAAGATATGGCATCCGCGGGGTGGGGAACTGTGATGGGGGGCACGCTCCGCGCGGTTTGTCCGGCGACGACCTTCCGTGAAAAGCGAATGTTGGATGGTGAATGTTCAATGTTCAATGTTGAATGAAAGGGACGAGGAGCGAAGCCCATTCAACATTGAACATTCGACATTGAACATTCAACATTTGCTTTTGACTCTCCGTCGCTGCGCTCAGACCAGTCCCCGCTCGCGCAGCTCCCGCTTCACGAACGCGTACAGGATCGGCGCCATCACCACGCCCGCCACTCCGAAGGCCGTTTCGCCGAGCAGGATGGCCATCAGGATTTCCCACGCTTGCGAGTCGGTCTCGCCGCCGACGATGCGGGAGTTCGTCAGGTACTCGAGCTTGTGGATCACGATCAGAAAAACGAGCGACGCGATCGCGATCGCGGGGGAGATGCCGAGGGAGAGGATCACGATCACGGTGTTGGAGATCAGATTGCCGAGGACCGGGATCAGGCCGCAGACGAACGTCACGAAGACGATGGTCGTGGCGAACGGGATGTGCTGGCCGAACAGCGGCAACGCCAACAGAACATAGACCGCGGTGAGCGACGTATTGAGCAGCGAGATTTTCACCTGCGCGCTGGCGATCTGTGCGAAGGCGCGCGCGAAGCGCTCCATCTTCTGCTCCAGCGCGGCGCTGAGCGAGCCCGGAACGCGGTCTGTGTGGTGCGTCACGTGGCGGAAGAAGACCAGCACGGCCAGCAGCATGCCCATGACCATGTGCACGAGGCCGATGCTGACGCTGCCGCCGGCGAGCTTGAGAGTCTCGGCATGCTGCTTCAGCCAGTCGGCCAGCGCCGTCTTGATCGTGTCGGCATCCGTCATGACCTCGGGGATCAGCTCCCGGCCGTACCCGCCGAGCCAGGCCCTCGTCGAGTGCAGGATGTCCGACATCTTCGTCATGAGGGCGGGGATGTTGTCGACGTGATGGCGGAGGAACGAGACCAGCAACGCGATCACGCCGACCATCACGCCGCCGCCGACGAGCGTGACCAGGATCAACGCCAGCGGTCGCGCGGCGGTGCCTGGCATCCGCTTTGAGAATGATCGCGAGAGGCGGTCGAGGACGAGATAGAGCACCAGCCCGCCCACCACGCCGGGCACGAGGTGCCGGAACATGACGAAGAGAAAGAGCCCGGCGAAGATGATCCACGCGGCGATTTCTTCGTTGGACGGCCGCGGACGCGGCGAGTCCTTCTGCGTTTCGGGAACCTCGTCCGGATCGGGCGGGACGAGTGGGAACGGATTCGTGCTCATCTGTTTCTCGATTGTAGAGGGCGGGTCAAATCGAACGCTTCGTAAAGATACGGCGTAGTCTGAGCACTGTTTCCGACGGCGACGTGATGGTCGACTTTATCGAGATGCCGGAGTTTCCCCGCGAGATCGCGGACGCACTGCGCGATGAGGCTACGCAATGGCCGCAATCGATCGGCGAGGACGAATCGCGTTCGCTTGCCGTACATGGAATGTTGCCGCTCGTCTTTCGCCTCAGCGCCATCCCCTCGCTTCGCGAACGTGCGCTCGAGGCCGCGGTCATCGAAACGCTTCGACTCGCGGACTTGCGCGAAGTTTTAACAGCGCTCGGCAGCGCTGCGCTGATCATGAAAGGAACCGCGCTGGCGTATTCGATTTACCCCGCGCCGGAGTTGCGGCCGCGATCGGATACCGATCTGCTGATCGAGCGCGGCGAGATCGATCGCGTGCGTCGCGCGCTCACCTCGATCGGATTTGACGAGACGCCTACCAGCGGCGACGAGCTCGGCGTTCGCCAGCATTCGTTCTCTCGTTACGATCGTTTCGGGGTGCGACACATTTACGACGTGCATCTCGACATCGCCAACAATGCCGTCGTCTCCGATGCGCTTCGTTATAACGAGCTTCGCGCGCGCGCCGTGGCGCTGACCGCGATCTCGCCGGATGCGTTCGGACCGTGCAATGCTGACGCGCTTCTCCATGCAGGCATTCATCGCGTCGTCCATCATCACGACAGCGATCGTTTGATCTGGCTGTACGACATTCATCTCCTTCGTGAGCGGATGACGGACGACGAACATCGGCAGTTCTGGGAGCTCGCTGCCGAACGGCGAGTGACGGCGATCTGCGTGGCGAGTGTGGAGGCTGCCAATCGCGCGTTCGGCGGAGCCGCGTTGCCTTCCGGATTGCGAATAGAGACCGATGAGCCGTCGTCAGCATTTCTCGATCGCCATCGGCGGTACAGCGCGGTGATCGCGGGCGACCTCGCAGCCCTTCCGGGTTGGAGGGCGCGGTTCAAACGACTGCGTCAGCTGGCATTCCCGCCGGCGAGTTTCATGATGCAGAGCTTCGGCGCGCCGTCGCGCGCATTGCTGCCGCTTCTGTATGCGTACCGCGGATTGCGCGGTGTGAGGCGAATGTTCCGGCGGATCGCATGAGAAAGCCTCCGGGAGATTCATGCTCATCCGTTTTGGTTGTAGACGGCAGGTCAAATAACACGCATCATGTGTGTACAAACGGACACTCCGGGGTTGCCGCACGCACATCGACGTGTGACAATGCCGGCGGGTCCAGCGTAACGACAATTGAATATGGATAGACGAGTGTTCGCGCACCGTGGTGAGTTTGCTCTGCGGCAGGTAGGCAGCGAGAGCATCCTCGTGCCGATTCGAAATCACGTCGGCGATCTCGATGCCGTTTACGTCTTCAACGCCGTCGGAGCACGGATCTGGCCGCTCCTCGATGGCAACCATGACGTCGAATCGATCGTCGCCATCATCTGCGATGAGTACGACGCGGAACCGTCCGTCGTTCGCGCGGACCTCAAGGAGCTTCTCGGCTCGCTGGAAGCGGCAGGCCTGATCGCCGCGGCGGTCGAGGCAAAATCATGAGCGCAATCGAAACCGGAACCTATACCGACTTCAGCCTGATCGTTCACGGCAGAGCGCAGACGACGCGCGTCCCCGTCAACGGCACGATCGAAGTGACGAACCGCTGCCCGCTGGAGTGCAAGCACTGCTACAACAACCTGCCGATGAGCGATTTCGTGGCCCGGGCTCGCGAGTTGACGCTCGACGACTACAAGCGGCTGCTCGATGAGCTGGCGGACCTCGGCTGTCTCTGGCTGCTTTTCACGGGCGGCGAGATTTTCGCCCGGCGCGACTTCCTCGACATCTACGCCCACGCCAAGCGGAAGGGCTTTCTGATCACGCTCTTTACGAACGGCACGATGATCACCGAGAAGATCGCCGATTTCCTCGCGGACATGCGGCCGTTCACGATCGAGATCACGCTCTACGGCGGAACGAAAGAGACGTACGAGAAGCTGACCGGGATCCCCGGCTCTTACGACCGCTGCATGCGCGGAATCGATCTGCTGCTGGAGCGGAAGCTGCCGTTGAAGTTGAAGACGGTGGCACTGTCGATCAACAAGCACGAAATACCGCTGATGCGGCAGATGGCGGCGGACCGCGGCGTGGAGTTCATGTTCGACGCGATGATCAATCCGCGGATCGATTGTTCGTCGAGTCCGCTGGCGGTTCGGCTCAAACCGTCGGAGATCGTGGAGCTCGATCTCGACAATCTCGAACGCGTGGCGGAGTGGCGGCGCCTCGCCCGCGATCATGCGCCGGTACCGTATGTGGAAGGGGAGTCGCGGCAGATCTACCAGTGCGGCGGTGGCATCAACTCCTTCGCCATCGATCCGTACGGCGACCTGTCGATCTGCGTTCTATCGCACGTCGACAAGTACAACATCCGGGATGGGTTCCGCGAAGGGTGGGAGCAGTACCTACTCGACGTACGCATGCGCGAGATCACCCGCCCGACCAAGTGCACGGCGTGCGGCCTCAAGTCGATGTGCGGGATGTGCGCGGCCAATGGGGAGCTGGAGAACGGCGATGCGGAGTCGCCGGTCGATTTTCTCTGTCAGGTCGCACACTTGCGCGCGGAGACGCTCGACATTCCGGTGCCTGCGCACGGTGATTGCGAATATTGCGCGGGCGGTACGGGACATCATCTCGTTCGCTCCGCGGCCGAGGCGTTGAAGTCCGGCGAGGCAGCGCGGATTGCAGCCATTCCGTACGAGCCTGCGCACCCGGCTGTCACAAGCGGATGCGGTACGGGCGGTTGCGGCAGTTGTTCGGTGGCGGGCGCGGTCGCGCCTTAGAAAGGGGAACGAATGCAACAGCAGCAGGGAAACACAAAGAAGAAGTACGAGAAGCCGGAAGCGAAGCGCTTTCCGCTCCGTCCTGAAGAAGCAGTCCTCGGCTTCTGCAAGACGAACGCGGCCAGCGGGCCGACAGGCCTCGGTTGCCGCGGCGCGCAGGCCTGCAGCCTTCCGGGCTCGTAGTGAAAGGCTCTGCTGCCCCCGAGGTCGTTCGGATCGCCGGCATCAACGTCGGTATTCGTTATGCGGATGCGTCGCTGCATCGGCCGTTTTCCGAGACCGTCGGCCGCTTTGCCGTTGCGTCGGACGACGTCGACGTCGACATCACCGTCGAGGCGATGACCCTTCCGGTTCCCCCTGCCGGACGCCTGCTCTTCGACTCGGGCGCCGTCTGGCGCGCGTACGACGATGGCGGCGGATTTCGCATCGACTGCTTCAGCGAGGTCTTTGGCGATGTTCCGTACAAGATCGCGTTCTTCGATCGCGAGTTCCGTAACGGGCGCATTCTCATGCGGCCGGACGTTCTCGGCGATTCGATGCATCCGCTCGATTACCCGCTCGACGAAGTGATCGTCGCCCATCTCCTCGGCCGCGGACTCGGCGTGGAGTTGCACGGCTGCGGCATCATCGACCGCGACGGACGCGGACAGCTTTTCGTCGGCCAGTCGGGAGCGGGAAAGACGACGACGGCGCGGGTGTGGTTGTCCGAGGGGCATTACGAGATCGTCAGCGATGATCGGGTCATCGTCCGGTTCATCGACGGTGAGTGGCGCATGTTCGGGACGCCGTGGCATGGGGAAGCGGAGCTTTCCTCGCCCGTTTCCGCACCACTCGGAGCGATTCATCTGCTCGTGCAGGCCTCGCGTACCGAGCTGGTTTCTCTTCCGCCGGCGCAGGCTGCGGCGGCGCTTTTCGGATGCACGTTTCCGCCGTTCTATGACGCCGAGGCGCTGGCATTCACGCTCGAATGCCTCGACCGTATCGTCCGCGACGTTCCCGTTCGCGCGCTTCGTTTTCTGCCGGACCGCAGCGTGATCGATTGCATCCGGAGCGCCGCGTGAATCAATTCGAACCGACGCTGCGCGCGCTTCTGGCGGCCGGTCACGGCGCGCGATTCCGGGTCGAGGGCGACAGCATGCACCCGGTGATCCGGAGCGGTGAATACGTGAAGGTCCTGCCGTGCGCGTCATCGAAATTACGGCGTGGCGACGTCATTCTTGCGGCTACCGGGCGCGGCCTTACGGCGCATCGCATCGTGCGCATATCGGAGCGCGGCATCATCACCCGAGGGGACAATTCGCTGCGCGCGGACCCTCTGGTCGAGCGGGGCAACATCCTAGGCAGGATCGCCGAAGTCGAAGAAATCACAGGGGATTACCGTATCATTGACAGCTCAGTGAAAATAATTACGTTCGCAGGGGCGTTCATGAGGCTTCTGCGAAAACGGTTTCAGCAGTAAACCCATCGGTCCGATCACAACAATTGAGAGCTGGACGGACGTCGCACGCTTGCGCGTGCACGGACGTTTGAGGGGGAGTCGTCCATTGCGAATCAACATCGGCGCGCGGCCTGACGCAAATGTTCTTCTTAGGACGGGGTGGGTGAAGCTACTCCTGTTGATCATCCTGCTGGCTGGAATCGGAGGGCAGGCTTCGGCACAGACGCCGCCACTCTGGAATGGCGGAACACCGGTCAGGTGCAACGGGAACCTTCCCGACTGCGACGGCAGCGCCGCCATCAAGCCGGCGCCATGGCCAGCCACCTCGCAGTGGGTTGCCTACTCTTGGGGAACGACCTACCCGGACGCGACGACCGCCGACAAACACCCGGTCCGCGATCAACGCGTTCAGGATCCGTCCAATGGCGGCACCACGCCGCAAAACTATGTCAACGTCAGTTCCGGCTGCTCGGACCAGAGCCTGCCCAGCATTTACTACTACTTCGATCCGACCGGCGACAACGGGAACGGGATCATCTTCTTCCGGTGGCGCGTCGAACAGATCGCCAACAACTACGCGACCGGACCAAGCGCAGGTGCCTACAGCAGCAGCAGCCCGTGGAACTCCGCCTTGTGGACCGTCTTTCTCGACACCAACGGCGATGGCTATCGCGATTTCGCCATGCATCTCGATGGGTCGAGCGGCTCTCCGGCCAAGTTGATCGACGTCCTTCGCTCGATCTGGAGCCAGCTCAAGAGCAATTCGATCGATTACGTCGCCGATTCGGCGAACATCCACAGTCTCTTCACGAATCCGACGTCCTTTGCCACCGGGAACGGGGGCTCTCTCTACCAGTTCGACGGGAATGCCGCGCCGGCGGCGATTCAGTGGCCGAACGGCGCCAGTGAGACGAATTGGGATTACGGGACGACGCGCTCCATCAACATCAGCACGGGGTCGTGCAGCGAGTATTTCGTCGACTACCAGATCCCGTTGCGTATGCTCAACGCCGCGGCCTTCTCCGGGCCGGCGATGACGATCTACTCGCCGTTCCAGTTCCTCTTCGCGACGGCGAACAGTCTCAACAACCCGTTCCAGAAGGACATTGTCTGGGAAGGAAACTTCGTCTGCGACGCATCATCGCCCGGCCCGTTTGGCGACGCGGTCACGCTCGCCGGCGGCATCATCCCGCAGCCGATCGTGACGCAGTTTACGGCCGGTTCGGCCACGAGCTGCAATGTGCCGGTCACGGCGCAGATCATGGACGCGCTGAACGTCAACAACTGTCAGTCCATCAGCCAGCTCGTGAGCGCGCAGTTCAAGTACTACTACGACATCAACGGCGACGGACAGGACAACGACGGAGGCCAATGGGTCGACATCGGCAATCCGACCACTCCGGTCGCGACCATCGTCACCGCGAACTGGAACATTCAGAACCTGATCCAGGGCCAGTACCTGATCGCGCTCGAAATCACCGACACGCGCGGTCACACCACGCAGACCTGGATGGGCCGGACGATCACGGGGCCGACGTCGATCACCTCGCCATTCGGAACCGACAATAACGGCCCCGGCGGCGCAACGCGAAATCTGTACACCAACGTGCCGCCCTTCGACGTCTACACCCCGCAGAACTACGTCGGACTGGTCAGCAGCGGCGCGAAAAAAACGCTCGGCATCAACTACCAGATCGTCAACGTCGGCGGCGCGTGCGGCGCAGCACCCCCCACGGCCACCAAGACCGCCAATCCCGGCAACCCCACGCAGCAGCTCAACGTGCAGCAGGGCGACAACGTCACGTACACGGTCACCGTCAAGAACACCTCGGGGACGATCATCACCGTCTCCTCGATCAGCGACACATTGCCGCTCGGGTTCTCGTACGTGAGCACGGGCGCCGGTACGCTGGGAGCACCGTCTACGACGCCGTCCGTCGGCGATACGGGCACCGTGACGTGGACGTTCCCGGCCGGAACGCAGATCCCGGCATGTTCGGGCACTCCGTGTGTAGCCTCGCGAACGTTTGTCTTTACCGTCAAGGCCGGACAAGGCGGAACGTTCTTCAACAATGCCACCATCACGACGAATGTCGGCGCGCTCAATGCGCCCGACACGGTCGGCGTTGCTGTCCGTACTGCCGCGCTCACCATCTCGAAGTTCACTGCTCTGGCCAGTGCTCCCGGTGTGCCGCAGACTCTGTACAACCGCGGCGACAGCGTCCGGTTCGAGATCACGGTCACGAACAATTCGCAGACGACATGCAACAACGTGCAGTTGACCGATCCCTTGCCGGCGGGCTTCCTGTATCAGAGCGCCACGACCGGAGTGGCGGTCACGGCGCCGACCTCGGCTCCAACGGTTGGGACCAATGGCACAGTTGCCTGGACCGGCGCGACCGGAATCACGCTCGCCACCGGTCAGTCCCGCTCGTTCTACATCGTGGCCACGGCCAACCAGGCCGGCGCGATCATCAATACCGCGACGACGTCGTCGCTGCTCGAAGCACCTCCGGTGAGCGCCTCGACGACGTTGTTCGTCTCCGGGCCCGTTCTGACGCTCGCCAAAACGGCGAACACCTCCGTCCTGACTCCTGCGACGACGGTCAGTTACACGATCGAGTACGCCAACGTCGGCAATCAGACCGCCACGCTGACGACTCTCACCGATACGGTCCCGACGGGCTTCACCTTCACCGGTTTCACCGCGGGCACGGCGCCAACACCGGCGAACTGTGCCTCGGCGGCCGGCCTCGTGACCTGTAATTTCACAGGGCCGAACAATACGCTCGCCGCCGGAGTGACCGGAAGCGTTCAGCTCAACTTCAATGTCGCGGGGACAGCCGTCGATCCGTCGGTGAACGTCGCCACGATCAATGCATCGAACGCGAACAGCGCCACGGCGAACTTCAGCGAGACCATCCAGCTCACGACCACCTGCACGCCCTCGAATTACAACTTCCTGACCACGCGCGGGTCGGTCTCGACCGGAGCTAACGGTTACGCCGTCGGCTATGTGTCGGTGACGAATGGCGGTTCCGGCTACACATCCGCTCCGGGCGTCTCGATCACGGGCGGCGGCGGATCGGGAGCGGCGGGAACCGCGGTCGGAAACGCAACGGGTCAGGTTGCCGGCGTCAACATCACCAGTGGAGGCAGCAACTACACCTCGGCGCCTCTCATCGGAATGTCAGGCGGCGGAGGGACGGGCGCGACGGCCACGGCCTTCCTCACGAATGACCAGTACCTCGCCAGTACGACTGGAACCGGCGCCGATGTTCCGTTTACCAAAACGGTCAACACCCTCGCCGAGGTTGCCCGCTTCTATTCGGATCCGGTCAATGGCACGACCGACCAGCTTCTGAGCACGGCCAGTGTGACGACGCGCTGGGATGGCCCACTTCCGAACGGAACCAAAAACAACTACCAGATCGATCTCGCCGACTTCGATACCGTCACCAACGTACAGACGCCGATCGCCAGCGTTACCGCGAACAGGAACAACGGCGGCACGTTCGTGGACACGTTCACCGTCCCTGCGAACACGATCCTGAAAATCGGTCATCGCCTGGTCTGGATCATTTCCGCCAAGGATCCGAACGGCAACGCCAACACGACGATCTCCCTCCACATCAATGACGGCACCAGCTTCGGAACCGTCTGTCTTCTCCCGGTCCGTATTTCGCTCCTGAAGAGAGCAAACAAACTGGTGATCAGCTCCACCGGCGACACGATCCAATACACGATCAGTTACATGAACGCCTCGACGGTCGCCATTCCGAACGTGGTCATCGCCGACACGATCCCGGCAGGGATGACGTTCGTTTCCACCGTCCGCTCTCCGAATGTGGGAATCATCACGCAGCCGGGAGTGGGCGGGACCGGCCTGATTTCGTGGGCTGTCGGCACCGTCGCGGCCGGCGGTTCGGGCGCGCTGACGATCAACCTCACTACTCTGAATACGATCAGCGGTCCGACCGCGACGAACAACGCCACGCTGACCAATACGTTGACCTCTCCGGTCACGGCATCGGTGACTACCCCGATTGCAAATCCCAACGTGCTCATTACGAAGCGCGTCAATGGCACGACGACGACCTTCGTGCCGAACGACACCTTCAGCTACACGCTCGACGTCTTTAATGCCGGCACCGGCACCGCCACAAGCGTGGTGGTCAGCGATCCGCTGCCGGCCGGTCTTCTTTACAACAACAGCGCGACTCCTGTGCCGACCTCAGCTCCGTCTGTCGGCAGCGGCGGAACGGTGACGTGGAACGTCGCTTCGCTGGCGGCCGGCGCCAGCACCTCGTACACCTTCAGCGTGAAAGTGGGAACGACCGGTCTCGTCGCCGGCCAGAATCCGATCACCAATACCGCGCAGGTGACCGACTCCAGCAACCTCGTGCCGCGTACCGCCTCGGCGACGGTTACAGTCACGGCGAATCCTCAATTGACGCTGAGCGAGACGGCGACGCCCTCCGCGAATCGCGTGGTGTTCGTGAACGTCACCAGCGGCGGCTCGTATACCAGTCCTCCGACGGTCTCCATCAGCGGTTGCTCGACCCCTCCGACCGCAATCGTCAGCACCTCGCCATCGGCCGGCGTCAGCTCCGGCTCCTACAGCGTGACCGGCGTGACGATTACGAATCCCGGTTCCGGTTGCACCGGTCCCATGCTCGTAACCTTTACGGGACCTGGCGCCGGCGGCGCCGCAGCGACTCCGATCGTCGGACCTGCGCCCGGCGACACGATCACATATGTCCTGACGCTGGCGAACGTAGGGTTCGCTGACGCGGCAGGATGCGTCATCAACGGAACGATTCCCAGCTACACGACGTGGACCAGCGGCGGCACCTTCGGCCTCGGCCAGACTTCGTCGAGCGTCGGCACAGTTCCGGCCGGCGGCAGTGCCCAGTTCACCTATACCGTCACCGTCGATTCGGCCCTCCCATACAGTTACTCGTCGCCGTTCGGCGCGACTTCGCTTCCGCAAACGGGAACTGCGACGTCATCCAATACGGCCGCACCGGCGCCGGTCAACGCCACGCTCACCACCGGCACGTCGCCGCGATACACGATGACGAAGACCCCCGACGGCGATCTGATCGGCTATCCGCTGACAACGCTGGCGGCCAACGCCAACGCCACGACATCGCTCCTGGTCAGCTCAGGCACGCTGATCAACGCCGGCGATTACATCGCCGTCCTGAACGGCAGTACCTGGAACGTACGCAAGGTGACGGGTGTCAGCGGCGCGATCGTCACCATCGACAGCGCTCTCACGGCGCTGGCGGGCGCGAACGTCGTTCCGGTCGAGCTCTACACGCTCAATTACGCGAACGCCGGCGGCGCTTCCGGCCAGAACGTGACCGTCACCGACATCCTCCCGGGCAATCTCCTCTTCGGAGGCATCGTTTCCAACGGCTCCACGACGCGCACCGACTCGACTGCGATCGGGAGCAGCGGAACGCTCGCCTGGAGCGTCGGTACACTCGGCAACGGTTCGAGCGGAACGATCCAGTTCCTCGCTTTCCCGAACGCCGCGGGCACGTATACGAATACCGCCGTCGTCAGTGACGGTACAGCGCTGAACACGCGCAATAGTTACGACACCGCCGTCACCACGTTTGGCGCTTTGAATCCGACGAAGGCGACGTCGACGCCGAGCGTGATCGCGGGAAGCGGAATTGCGCATTACACGATCACCGTGCAGAACCCGCTGCCATCCACGTCGGCATCGAGCGTGGTTGTCACCGACAACCTTCCGATTGGCTTCACGTACGTCAGCGGCACGACGGTCGTGAAGGTGAACGGCTCAACAACGTCGACCGCAAATCCGAGCGGCACTACGAATCCGGTGTGGTCGGGCGTTGCACTGAACATTCCGGGCGGCGGCACGCTGACGATCGATTTCGACGCCAGCGTCGGCGCGAACGTACCGACCGGCGTCTACGACAACGAGATTCTCGTCTCGGCATCGATTCCATCACTCGTCTTCGACTACACCGCCACGACCGCGGAAGACGTCCGCGTCTGTGCGGCGGCATCCAGCATCATTCCGCTCGCGCCGGCGTCGGCGTGCGCCAATTCGACAGGCAACATCCTGTCGACGGCGCTGCGTCCGCAGGCGACCTACACCTGGTCGATCACGAACGGTACGATCACCAGTACATCCGTCTCGACGGTCAACAGCATCACGATCGGAAGCGGTGGCAGCGGATACGCGAGTGCTCCGACGGTCACGATCAGTGGCGGCGGCGGCACGGGCGCGACGGCTACGGCCACGGTCTCCGGCGGAGTCGTGACCGCGATTACCATCACCAATCCAGGCAGCGGTTACACCTCCGAGCCGACGGTCAGCTTCGGTGGTCCCGGAACGGGCGCGACCGCGGAAGCAGTGCTTGGCACCGGCATCATCTATACAGCCGGCGCGACAGCGGGCGCGAATGCGACGACGGTCTCTGTGACGGTCACCGAGGGAAGCTGCTCTGTCAGCACGAGCCGGAGCATCACTATTCTGGCGGCGCCGGTCATCACCGCGCAGCCGGTTGACCGGACAATCTGCAGCAATGCGAACATCACCTTCAGCGTGACCGCCACCGGCGCGTCGACGTTCCAGTGGCAGGTTTCCACGGACGGCGGCACGGTCTGGAACAACGTCACGACGGGAACCGGCGGCACCACCGCCACGTACACGTACACGCCGAACACGGCGGTCGACAACGGAAAGTTGTTCCGCTGCATCATCACCGGTACGAGCGGCTGCAGCGTCATTTCCAATCCTGCCACCATCGTCGTCAGCGGATCGTGTGTGCCTGACCTGGCCGTGGAATCCGATACCGACACGCCCGATGCCGTCGTGGCCGGCAACACGATCACCTACTCGCAGACGATTCAGAATGTCGGCTCCGCGAACGCTCCCGCAGGCGTCGCCACCCCTCTCACGGTCACGGAAACGATGCCCACCGGCACGACGTTCGTTTCCATCACGCCGCCGGCAGGCTTCACGTGCGCGGCGCCCGCGGTCGGCAGCACCGGCTCCTTTACCTGCACGCGCACGACCACGTTGAACGCCAATACGTCGGCGGGCACGTTCGTCTTTGTCGTCAAAGTCGACCCGAGTGTGGCCGACGGAACGACGGTCACCGATACGGTCAGCATTGCCTGCGCCGGTTGCACGGCCGGCAATACGGAAGCGACGCTCACCAACAATTCACTGAGCGAACCGACGACGGTGGTCCGGCGCATCGATGCGCAGACGCTGAAAGACGACAACGCCGTTCAGTCGCAGTACGGCGCGCACTTCATCTATCCGGGCAATCCGCCCGCTCCGCAGAATCTGACCTGGAGCATCACGGAAACGAATGCCGGTCCTTCGCGCACGAACGATCTCGTCATCACGGACGTGATGCCCTTCGGCTTCACGTACAACTCGTCGACGATCACGCCGGCCGCCGGCAACACCTGTACGTACAACTCCTCGCAGACGACGCTGACCTGTACGATCACCTCACTCGATCCGACGCCGGTCGTTGCGTTCAGCGGCGGTACCGGCGGAACGTCGGCCACCGCGACCGTCTCCGGAGGCGCAGTTACCTCGATCGCCGTCAACACGGGCGGCAGCGGCTATACGTCAGCGCCGACGGTGTATCTGTCCGGCGGCGGCGGTTCCGGCGCAACGGCAACGGCGACGGTGAGCGGCGGCGCGGTCACAGCCATTACCGTCACGTACGGCGGCACGAACTACACGAGCGCACCCACGGTCAGCTTCAGCGGCGGCGGCGGTTCGCCGGTGGCTGTGGCCACCGTTGGCGCGAGTGGATGCAACGCCGGGACGAGCGGTGTGATCACGAAACTGACTCTCAAGAGCGGCGGCAGCGGCTACACGTCCGCGCCCACCGTGGTCATCATCACGGCGGGAACCGGCAGCGGCGGCACTGCAACGGCAACGGTCTCCAGCGGCGCCGTGAGCGCGCTGAACCTGACCGCCGGCGGCACGGCCTACGCCAATACGCCGGTCGTCTGCGTCCTCGGTCTGACCTCGATCGACACGACGCGGATCATCAACAACGCCACCATCAGTTATGCCGAGACTGACACGAACACGGCGAATGACGCGCACAACGACGCCGTCACCGTCGTCGCTCCCACGGTCGTGAAGATGCTGACCATGGACGCCACGCAGTGGAAGAACACCGCGACGATTACATGGCGTACTTCCTACGAGCAGGACAACCTCGGCTTCTACGTTTGGCGCCAACTCGCCGACGGCTCGCGGCAGAAAATTACGGACCGCATCATCGCCGGCTCCGCGCTGATCTCCGGCCGCAAGATCACCGACGGCCGCAGCTATCGCATCAACGACAACAACGCGCCGGCCGGCGTGCAGTACTACATCGAAGACGTCGATTTGAGAGCCGTTCACACGATGCACGGCCCGATCACGCCGCGCGCGGGCACGCCCGGTTCGACCGGCAGCGGCGCCACGACCGACACCGATCCGTCCATCGGATCGGTCGGCGGCATCTTCACCAATGCCCCGGGCATGGGTGTGATCCCCGCGGCTCCGGCCGCGCCTGACACGCAGCGTTTGAGCCAGCAATGGACCATCGCCAGCTCCACGGCGGTGAAACTCGTCGTGACCCAGGACGGCTGGTATCGAGTCAAGAAGAGCGACCTGATCGCCGCCGGTTTCGATCCGGGCAACGCCAGCAGCCGGGTCTCGGTGTTCACTGACGGTATCGAAGTCCCGATCTCGATTCCGGGCCCGACGTTCGGACTCAACGACACGATCGAGTTCTACGGGTATGGTCTCGACACCCCAAGCGCGGGCGGCCGTATTTACTACGTCACGACCGCAACGGGACGCGGCCTGCGCATCGACACGTCCAACGTTTCGGGCGGCGGCGCGGCGGCACCGGCCGGCTATCCCTACACGTTTACCCGCACCGAGCGAATGCTGTGGTTCTCGGCGCTCGTCGACGATGGATCGCGCGACAATTTCTATGGCCAGCTCGTCTGGACGTGGCCGAGCGTCTAGACGCTGCAGGTCGGCAAGATCGATCCGAGCGGTGGCGATGCCACGCTCGAGATCGTGCTGCAGGGCGTGACCGACAACTACGATCACGTGGTCTCGGCAGTATTCAACGGTCACGAGCTCGGACCGATCCGCTACCGCAGTCAGGTCCGCGACGTCAGGCGCTTCTCGGTGCCGCAATCGTGGCTCGTGGCAGGGGACAACAACCTGACGCTGACTGCGACCGGCGGCGATGACGATGTCAGCGTAGTCGACTACGTGCGCATCCTCTATCCGCACAAGTACGCCGCGGAGTCGAACGCCCTTTCGTTCACGATGCCCGGCGCGACGGCCGGAACGGTGACCGGATTCACCGCGAACGCCTCGGCGATCCGGGTGATCGACCTGACCAATCCACAGGCGCCGGTGCAACTGGCCGTGAACGTCTCCTCGGCCACGGACGGGACGAAGTCCGTTTCGTTCACGACGATCGGCGGCGGCACGCGCACGCTGCTCGCAATTGCGGACGACCGCGTTCTGGCGCCCGCACAGGTCGTGCTCAATCAGCCGTCGAAACTGAACGCGACGAGCAATAAGGCGGACCTGGTCATCATCACGCACAGGGATTTCACCGCCGCCGCGAACACACTCAAGGCCGCTCGCGAAGCCCAGGGCATCACCACGATGGTCGTCGACGTGCAGAACGTCTATGACGAATTCAGCTACGGCGCCCATGGCCCCGCGGCGATCAAGGCCATGCTGAAACAGGCCACCACGAATTGGGTGAAGCCGCCGAAGTACGTCATCCTTTTCGGCGATGCATCGTGGGATCCGCGCAACTACATGGGCTTCGCGAATATCGACTTCGTACCGACGAAGCTCGTTCCCACGGCGTATCTCAAGACTGCTTCCGACGACTGGTTCGTCGACTTCAAGGACGATGATTCGCCAACGATCCCGATCGGACGACTGCCGGTGCAGACGGCCGAGCAGGCCGCGGCTGTAGCGAACAAGCTGGCCCGCCGCACGGCTCCTCCCACGGACACATGGGCGAAGACGGTGGAGATCGTCGCCGATCGTCCGAGCGAGGTTCCGTTCAGCAAAGGCGGCGATGCGCTCGCGTCAGTCGTGCCGTCGTCATTGACGACCGACCGGATCGATATCGGTACGAACAGCGATCCGACGTCGGCAATCCGCAATGCATTCAATCGCGGCTCGCTCCTGACGAACTACCTTGGCCACGGCTCGGTGGAAATCTGGAGCGACTACGTCTTCGATTCGAACATGGCTGCCGTTCTAACCAACGGCGACAAGCTGCCGTTCGTCGTGACCATGAACTGCCTCAACGGATACTTCCACGACATGTTCACGGAGAGCCTGGCCGAGGCGCTGCTGAAGAGTCCGAACGGCGGCGCCATCGGAGTCATGGCCTCGTCGGCCCTCACGTCCCCCGATCAGCAATTGCTGGTCAACGTCGAGCTGTACCGCCAGATCTTCAGCGGGACTTCGCCGGCGATCGGCGACGCCATTCTGAAGGCGAAGCAGGCGACAAAAGATCTCGACGTTCGCCGCAGCTACATCCTCTTCGGCGATCCGACGATGAAACTGCGCTAGTACTTTCGGGGCCGCCCATTTTGGGCGGCCCCTCTTTCTCCGAACGCGCGAGGTGCCTGTGAACGTCGTGATGAAAACCGCCACGCGAGCAATCGCATGTGCTGCCGTCGCTTTGCTTCCGCTTACAACGCAGGCTCAGTTCGCGATGCACCGTCCCGTTTCCCTCGGCATCGCACCTCCGCCGTTTACGGGGCTCGGCGTAAACGGCTCCGTGTTCGCATCGCCGGATGGCTTTGGCGCCGCGCGCGCGAAGACGCAGGATTCCGCCAGCTCGACGCAGTACAAGCAGCAGCTCGATCTCGCTGCCTCGGCAGGTCTGAAGATCTATGTGTCGCAGGAAGGGTGGCAGCGCGTGACGCGCGCGTCGATGACTGCGGCCGGCTTCGATCCGGGCTCGGACAGCCGCGCGATCTCGCTTTTCATGCTCGGAAACGAACAGTCGATCGTCGTCGATGATGGCGGCGACGGGAAGTTCGACGCGAACGACGCCATCGAATTTTACGGCTATCCACTCGACACGCTTTCCACCGGCGCACGCACGTACTGGCTCCGCGCGGGCAAAGGCACCGACAATCGCATCGCGGTTTCAAAGGCAAGCGGCGGCAGTCCGATCACCGGCAGCGTTGCCTTCACGTATGAGCGCGTAATGCGCGGCATCTTTGCTTCGATCGTGAACAGCGACGACGCGGACGCATTCTTCGGCGCGCTCATCACCATCGATCCCGTGAACGAACCGCTGACGGTCTCGAACCTCGACACTTCGTACAACGGCAACGCCACGCTCGAGCTGGTCATCCAGGGCGGCACCGCCATGGCGCATCGGATCGACGTTGCATTCAACGGCCACAGCCTCGGCGCTGTCGCGCTCTTCGGCGTGGAGCAGCCGTCGTTCACCTTCAACGTTCCGCAATCGTGGCTGATCGCCGGCACGAACAACGTCACGCTCACGTCGCTCAACGGATACGACGACGTCAGCGTCCTCGCGAAAACGCGTCTGACCTATCAACATCTTCTTCGCGCCGACAATGGCGCGCTCGACGTCAACCTCGCCGGCGGACGGTTGGTGACCATCGGTGGCTTCGGTTCCAACCGCGTGCGCGCGTTCGACGTCACCGACGCGCAGCGCCCGGTCGAGCTGCGCACGGCTGTCTCCGCCGATCCACAGTCCGGCTATGCCGCGACGTTCACCACTCCTGCCGGCGGCATGCGCACGATCATGGCTGTCGACAGCTCGCGTGTCCTGACGCCGCCCGAGCTGGCCGCGAATGCGCCGTCATCGTGGAGCGATACGAACGGCAACAGCAACGGCTCGAACGCCGCTGCGAGCTTCTACATCATCAGCAATCGATCGTTCCTCTCCAACGCCGCGACGCTGAAATCGGTGCGGGATGCCGAGGGAACGGCCACGGAAGTGATCGACGTCGATGACCTCTACGACGAATTCAACTTCGGCATTCGTTCGCCGGAAGCGATCCGCGCGTTCTGCAAGCTCGCCTCGGGGTGGAAACATGCGCCGTCCGCGGTGCTGCTCCTCGGCGATGCCAGCGTCGATCCTCGCAATTATCTCGGCACAGGTACTTTCGATTACGTCCCGACGAAACTCGTCAGGACTCTTCTGCTGCGGACCGCGTCGGACGATTGGTTCACCGATTTCAACGATGACGGCATCGCCGACATCCCGGTCGGCCGCATTCCCGTCCGCACGCCCGCCGAGGCCGCGCTGGTCATCGGAAAGATCGCCTCGCGCGGAACCCCGTCCGGACCGTGGGCGAGCAAAGCGCTCTTCGTCGCCGATTCCTCGCCGGAATTCGACTTCGCGGCGGTTGGCGCATCGCTTTCGCATCAGCTGCCGGCGACGATGACCACTCAGATGATCGATTTCGCGCACACGTCCAATGCGCAGGGCGACATCGTCGATGCGATGAACAGCGGCTCTCTTCTGGTCACCTACATCGGCCACGCCTCGGTTGAAATCTGGGCGAACGGGGTCTTCTCATCGTCCGATGCGATGGCGTTGACCAACGGCGATCGACTGCCGGTCGTCGTGGCGCTGAACTGCCTGAACGGATACTTCCACGACGTCTACACGCTGAGCCTGGCCGAGGCCTTGATGAAGGCGCCGAACGGCGGCGCGGTTGCGGTGTGGGCCTCGTCCACGCTGACCGAGCCGGATCAGCAAGCTCTGATGGGGCATGAGCTCTTTTCGAATCTGTTCAGTGTTCCCAACCTGACACTCGGTCAGGCGGTGGCGCGCGCGAAGTTCGTAGCGACCGATCCGGACGTTCGCAAGTCGTGGATTCTCTTCGGCGATCCGACGATGAAGCTCCGGCCGTGACGGCGTGTCTTAGTGAAAGTCGTGGCTGACGATGTCGTTGATGCCGTCGAGCGTCCAGAACTTGTCGGCGCGCACGGAACACTGGCCATCCTGGTTCTGCAGGATCCCTTCGACGATCAATCCGGGCGAGCCGACGATGAGCGCGCGATGATCGCGGAAGAGATCGGGCTTCACAATCGCCTGTGAGATCCCGGTTTCGTCTTCGAGCGTGAGGAAGACGAATCCCTTCGCCGTTCCCGGCCGCTGCCGCACGATGACCGCACCGGCCGTGGCCACGCGCTTTCCATTCGGCAGCTTCTTCAGTTGCATCGCAGTGTAGACGCCGTCGCGCGCCAGTTGCGGACGGAAGTGCGTGAGCAGGTGAGGGCCGGCGGTCAGACTGGTGGCGTCGTAATCGGCGAGCGTCTCTTCCGCTGGCGACATCTCTTTGAGAGGGGATATCGAAGATCTCTCATCGAGAGCCCTTCTCCCCCGGCGGTTTTTTGCCGGGGGAGAAGGTGCCGAAGGCGGATGAGGGGGCGGTGCTTGCTCAGGCTGCGCGAACCGCCCCTCACCCGCACTTCGTGTCTCCCTCTCCCCGCCAGAAGACGCGGGGAGAGGGACTCTCGATTTGGCGGCTTCACGACCTTCGAACAAATCGCCGGCCGGTTTTGCCGCCTGCGCCGATTGCCACAGCGCCGCGCGGCGCCGCAGTCCGAGGGATGCGAGCGCGCCGGCGTATGCGAGTTTCGTCAGTTGATCGCCGCGAAGATTTGCGCGGCGGGCAAGGTCGTCTGCGGAGACGAACGGCGCGGCTGCTTCGACTGCGTGAGCCGCCGACGCGCGCAATCCGTTCACGAACTTCATGCCGAGGCGGACGGCGCCGCGTTCCCATCGGCAGTGCCAGCCGGAGTGGTTCACATCGATCGGCAACACCGTCACGCCGTGTCGTTCCGCATCCTTGATCAACGTGGCTGGATGATAGAAACCCATCGGCCACGCGTTGAGCAGCGCGATGTAAAACGCCGCTGGGTGATGCGCTTTCAGATACGCGCTGGCGTAGGCGATCAGCGCGAAACTGGCTGCGTGCGATTCGGGGAAACCGTAGAGCGCGAACGATGTGATCGACTTCACGATCTGATCCTGCGCCGGTCCGTCGATGCCGTTCTTCGTCATCCCGGCGCGAAGCCGCTTCTCGATCTCCGCCATCCGTTCCATCGATCTCTTGAATCCCATCGCCCGCCGCAACTCCTCCGCCTCGCCGCCGGTGAAGTCCGCAGCCACCATGGCGATGCGCAGCAGTTGCTCCTGGAACAGCGGGACGCCGAGCGTGCGGCGCAGGATCGGTTCGAGGCACGGGTGCGGATATTCGAGCGGCGCTTTTCCCTGCCGGCGGTCGAAGAACGGTTTGACCATGCCGCCGACGATCGGGCCGGGACGGATGATCGCCACCTGCACGACGATGTCGTAAAACTTCGCCGGCGCGTTGCGTGGCAGTGACGCCATCTGCGCGCGGCTCTCGACCTGGAACATGCCGACGGTGTCCGCCTCGTTCAGCATCTTGTAAACGCGCTTGTCGTCCTGCGGCAGGTGCGCGAGGTCGACGTCGATGCCTTCGTTCGTGCGGATGAGCGGAATCATTTCCTCGATCGCCGCGAGCATGCCAAGGCCGAGGAGGTCGACTTTGATGATGCCGAGGTCCGCGCAATCGTCTTTGTCCCACTGGATGACGACGCGGCCGGGCATCGCCGCCGGCTCGAGCGGAACGACTTCGTCGAGCCGTCCTTTGGCCATAACCATGCCGCCGGAATGTTGCCCGAGGTGGCGCGGGAGATTCTGAATCTGCATCTGGAGACGCATGAAATGCTGCACGCGAAGATCGGCTGGATCGAAGCCGGCGCCTTCGAGCTCCGCCGGCATCGTCTCGACGCGTTCGCGGATCTCGCCGAAGTTCCAGGTGCCGAGGGTCTTCGAGAGTTTGTCGGCCTGTTCGAGCGAGAAGCCGAGCGCTTTGCCGACTTCGCGCGCGGCGGAGCGATCACGATACGTGATCACGTTCGCGGTCATGGCCGCGCCGTGAACGCCGTACGTTTTGTAAACGTGCTGGATGACGCGCTCGCGCTGATCACCCGAGGGAAGATCGAGATCGATGTCGGGCCATTCGCCGCGCTCCTCGGACAGAAAGCGCTCGAACAGCAGCTCCATCGAAACGGGATCGACGGCGGTGATTCCGAGCGCGTAACAGACCGCGCTGTTGGCCGCGGAGCCGCGTCCCTGCACGAGAATTTTCTCGCGCTGGCAGAACTGGACGATGTCCCAGACGATGAGGAAGTAGCCGGCCAGATCGAGCTTCTCGATCGTGTTCAGCTCTTTCTCGATCTGCGCTTGCGCCTTTGCCGTCAACGGCCGGAAGCGCATCGTGGCGCCGTTCCAGGCGATCTTGCGCAGGAACGACATCGGCGATTCCCCTTCCGGCAGAGGGTAGTCGGGAAAGCGGTAGCCGAGGTCGGCGAGCGTGAAGTCGAGCGTGTTGGCGAGCGTCCACGCGCCGTCGAGCGCCTCGGGGACGTCGGCGAACAACGCGGCCATTTCGTCCGCACTCTTGATGTGGCGTTCGCGATTGACGCCGAGGAGCCGGCCGGCGTTGTCGACGTTGCGCCCCTCGCGCACACACGTGAGGATGTCGTGCAACTCCTTGTCCTCGGCACGCGCATAGCGGACGCCGTTCGTGGCGATGAGCGGCAGCCGGAATCGCCGCGCGAGATCGACGAGCGCGATGTTGCGATGCTCTTCGTCGCGCCGGTGATGCCGCTGCAGTTCGACATGCGTACGCCCGCCGAAGATGCCGCTGATTTTGTGCAGCAGCGTTTCGGTTTCGATGATGCCGCCCTTCCTCAGCGCGTGCGCGATCGGACCTTCATCGCCGCCGGTGATGCAGTGCAATCCAGCCGCATGCTGCGCGATGAGGTCCCACGTAAACCGCGCTTCGCCCTTCGGCCGATTGAGCGCGCCCGCCGTCAACAGTCTGCAGAGGTTGCGATATCCCTCATGATTTTCGACCAGCAGCGTGAGCCGCGCCTCGCGCGCATTCGAGCGCGCCGCATCCATGCGCGTGAGCTTGAGTCCCTTGACGGTCGCGTCGTTGTCGATCACGACCTCGGCACCGACGATCGCCTTCACGCCCGCCTTCTTCGCCGCCCCATAAAACCGCGGTGCGCCGTAGACGCCGTTCGTGTCGATGAGCGCCATCGCAGGAATGTCCTTCTGCGCTGCGTTGAAAATCAGATCCTCGGGCAAACTGGCGCCGTCGAGAAAGGAAAACGCACTCGCAGCGCGCATCTCGGCATACGGACGCGGCGACTTGACGATGCGCCACGGACGCTTCCGCGCTTTCTCTTTTCGCGCGCCGGCGGATAAGCGGAACCGGTCCATCACTTCGGCAGATTCGCGTTCCGAATGATCGCCGACAGCGACGCCACGATCTCGCGAGCTTCTTTCGTCAGCGGCGCCAATCGCGGCGACTTGATCGTTTGCGTCGCGTCGAGCAGGCGAAGCCAGTAAAGCGTTTTGCGGGCTTCGCGGAGCGAGACGCGGCAGCGGGCGATGAAGTCCGCTTTGTCGTGGATCGACTCGGCTTCTTCGAGGATCGATCCGATCGAGAGGCCGAAGCGAAGCAGTTCGCCGAGCATCGGCTCGGCAGTCTTCGTGGCCGTGGTCGTGCGGTGAAGCCGGACCACGCTGCAGGCAAAATCGAATGCACGTCCCTGGATGTCTTTCATCGGTCACCTACATTTCGTATCGGGCATCGACGAACCATTCCGTCGCGCCGCCGCGGAAAACGCGATAAACACCGCCGCGTTCGAGCTCCACGTCCCAGTACTCACGAATGTCCGGACGATCGCTCCACCAACCTTCTTCGATGCGCCACGGACCGGAACAGATGCGCACCGTGCCGCCGATCTCGACCTTCGCGCCGGCTTCGACACGACGACGGGTGTCGGGTGTCGGCTGTCGGGTGTCGGAGTTTTGATCCGCGATGCTGCGGATCGACGCGATCTGCACGTCGTCCCCCTCGGCTTCGCGCGTCGTCACTTCGATCGGAATCGGCGGCCGAAAAGTGCGCACGGCGAGCAGTCCGCGCGCGCGTGCCGGCGTCCGTTTCATGTCGGGCGGCGGAGGCGGGGAGAAGACGTTGATTGAATAGCGTTCGGGAAGATGGCCATCGACGGTCATCGGCATTCCGACGCGGCCGTCGCCGAGAATCGAGACGAGCTTGGCGATCGTCGTGGCCAGTTTCTCCGGCGAGACGGCGCTGGGGCCAAAAAGCGAAAGCTGCGCGCGGCGCGGGCGGTCGGGATGCGCGACGAATGAGAAGCCGACCACCGGCGCGCCGGGCGGCGTTTTCTCGAGGTCGAGGCGCATCAGCGTGAGCATGGTTTTGACGTCGCGCGTCGGAGCGGGAAGATCGATGCCGCGCGCGTCGTAACCTTCGGGATCGAGCGTGAGCGTGAACTCCAGCCGCTTGCAGGCGAAGCCCTGGATCTCCATCCGCTTCGACAGCCGGTCGAGCGCGGCGTTGGCGATGAAGAGGAACGGTTCGAGCGCGACCAGCGGCCACTCCAGCTCCATCCCTTCGCGAAATTCGGGCGGCAGCGGGCGAGGCATGAGCGGACGCGGATCGATGCCGCGCGCGGCCCAGTGCAGCTCGCGTCCGACCTCGCCGAGGCGGCTGGCGATTTCGCTCTCGGGCAGCTTGGCGAGATCGCCGATCGACGCGAGCCCGAACCGCTGCAGCATGGCAGCCGCTTCGAGCTCGGGCGAGAGACGCGTCAGCGGCAGCGGCGCGAGGAACGTCGCTTCCTCGCCGGGGGCGACGACGATCGGCGACTTCGGTAGCTCCGCCGCGACGCGTGCCGCCAGTTTGCTGGCCGCGATACCGACGCGGGCGGGGAGGGAGATGGCGTCGCACGCGCGGAGGGCGGCGCGGGCCAAACGTACTTCCGCGTCGGCTGCGGGCGAGACGCCCGCGTTCCCGGGATCATCCGCGAAATGCCTCTCCATCCCGGTCACGTCGAGAAAGACCACGCCTTCGCCGGCATCTTCGACGCGCGGCGAGAACGTCTCGGCCACTTCGAGCAGCGCTTCCTGCGCGGTGCGTTCGCATTCGGCGTCGCGGCCGCGGGCGATGAGCTTCGGGAGGAGCGAGCGCGCCTGCGCCAGCGATTGACCGGGCTGGATTCCTTTTTTTCGCGCGCGACGCGTGGCGGCGACGATGTGCGCGTTGCTGCCGTTGCCTTCGACGATGCCGACCGCTTCGTTGAGCAGATCGGGCTCGCTGCGAAGCCGCGCCGCGAGGACGAACATCGGGACGTAGAAGCAGGCCAGGCGGGTCATGACGCTTTGGCTCTGGCTGTCGGCTGTCGGGTGTCGGCTGTCGGGATGGTCATGACAGACGCTTGCGTCGAGCCGACCGCTTCTTCGCATTGAAAGAAAACCGTGGTCGTCTGTCCCGGACGGAGCCGGCGATGCTTCTCGAGTTTCAGTTTCGTCTCGACGCCGGCGAGGACGCGCGGCGCGTTGCCGCGGCCGAGCCAGCGCGGGCGCGGCGCGTACGCGAGGATCATCGCCTCCGAGGTCGTGCCGGTCAGGGCGTAGGGGGCGGAGACGAGAATCGTAGCGCCGTGCGACTCCGCCACGCGCGCCAGGCGAACCCAGGCCGCATCGGGAACGCGACGGCCGGGCGGACGGCGCGATCCCATATCAATGATGACCAGCTGAAAACCGGTTGCGCCGGTCATCTCGGCCGCGGTCACCGTCTCTTTCATCGTGTGCGGACGCACCCACAGCAATCTCCGCAGATCGACGCCGGCTGCCTCGGCGAGTTGCGGATCGAACGAATCGCTGGCGTCGATGAGCGCCGCCGCCTCGCCGATGCTCGTCGCCGCGGCGAGCGTGGCGATGACGATGGAGAAGCGCGTTCCGCGGCCGGCGATCTCGGTCATCTTGCCGCGCGCCAGTCCGCCGCCGAGGAGCGCATCGAGCGGCGGGATGGTGGTGGGCAGGATTTCGTCGCGGCGCTGGCGGGCCACCGCGCGAACCAGCTCGGAGCCGCTGGTCAGTTTCGAGGCAATCGATGCTTCGAGCGTCGCTCGGAGGTTACGGAGAGCCTCGGATTCTACGACCTGTGGAGGAACCGCCGGTTTGAGGATCGCAGGAGCTTCGAGGAGCTGGAACTGCGTGGCGAGACGGCGGGCAAGTACGGCCATGGGGAAGTCGCGAGATCAATGTAGGCGGTAATGAGGCGTAAATCAACGTGCGGTTTTCATGCAAAAGGGAGGGATGCAGGATGGGTAACGGGAAAGGGTGAAGAGTGAAGGGTGAAGAGTGAAAAGGCGGAAGCGACGGCTTCGCCTTTTTTCACTCTTCACTCTTCACCCTTCACTCTTCAGTTATAATCCGCGCGTTCTTGGTAAATTTTTCCGATGGACGGTGAATACGACTCGACTTCCGTCGAGATCTTTGGTCAGACGTATAACGTTCGTGGAGAGGGAGACCCGAACTATTTAACGGAGCTTGCGCGGTTCGTCGATTCCAGGATGCGCGAGGTCGCGGCGAAGGTTGCCACGGTCGACCCAATGAAAATCGCCATCCTGGCGGCTCTCAATATCGCCGATGAGTTTTCCCGCTACAGAAAAGAACGCAGCAACGCGGTCGGAATCTGGATCGAGAAAACAGAGGAAATGTCGGAGCGGCTCGGGAAGATCATCACCTGAGTCACAGTTTTCAGACAGGCAGTTTTCGGAAGTCCCTGCAGAGTTCGTGATGCACGATCTAACTCTTGAACCGATGCTTTTCTTACTTCCGGGTGCTCGCGTCTTCGCGCCGCGTGCATGCCGTCGTCTCGGACGGGCAACCGTTCGGGATATGGAGACGGTAGCCTAAACGGCACGGGTAGAGCGCCCACCTGTTTCGGCAGGTTCAAGTAAGAATCCTACACACGGCTCAGGCGGGGTCCTCCGAATTTCCTCGCGACTGCGCGCAAGCCTCCCGACTGGGGAGGTGCAGTTTTGAGTATCAATGGTTATGTGATTGCAGTGCTCATCGGGCTGGCCGGGGCAGTGGTCCTGGCTGCCATCTGGGCCGCCGTATCCCGCAAGCGCGGCGCCGCGCTGCTCGACGAAGCGCGCCGGAATGCCGATCGAATCCTCGAGGACGCCCGCAAGGCCGCCGAGTCGAAAACCAAGGAAGCCGACCTCGAGGTCAAAGAAAAACTTCTGCAGATGCGGTCGGACTTCGACCGTAAATCTCAACAGCGCAACGACGAGCTGAAAGTCAGCGAGCGCCGGCTGCAGCAGAAGGAAGAGAACCTCGACAAGAAAACGCAGCAGCTCGACTCGCGCATGGCCGAGGTCGAGAAACGCGACCGGGCCATCAACGATCGCGAGAAAACGCTGGAGAAGCGCGAAGGCGAGCTCGGCGAGTTGATCGAAGCGCAGCGCCACAAGCTCGAACAGGTGGCCGGTCTCACCACGGATGAAGCGAAGCGCGAGCTGATTCGCGGCATCGAGAACGACGCCAAGCTCGAAGCGGCGCAGATCATCAAGCGCATTGAGACCGAGGCCAACGAGCAGGGCCACCTCAAAGCCCGCAAGATCCTCGGCATGGCCATCCAGCGCATGGCCTCCGATTACGTCGCCGAAAACACGGTGTCGGTCGTCGATCTCCCGAGCGAGGACATGAAGGGCCGCATCATCGGCCGCGAAGGACGCAACATTCGCGCGCTGGAATTGGCCACCGGCGTCGATCTCATCGTCGACGACACGCCGGAAGCGGTCATCCTCTCCGGCTTCGACCCGATCCGCCGCGAGATCGCCCGCATCTCGCTCGAACGTCTCATGCAGGACGGCCGCATCCATCCTGCGCGCATCGAGGAGCTGGTCGAGAAGGTGCGTCAGGAACTCGATCAGAAACTCTTTGAGGAAGGCGAGGCCGCTGCCTTCTCGCTCGGCATCACCGACATTCACCCCGAGGTGCTCCGTCTCCTCGGCAGGCTGCGCTATCGGACGTCGTACGGCCAGAACGTTCTGATGCACTCGCTGGAAGTGGCGCAGCTCGCGGCCCTGATGGCCATCGAGCTCGGAGTCAACGACACGATTGCCAAGCGCGGCGGTCTGCTGCACGACATCGGCAAAGCGATCGACCGCGAGATGGAAGGAACGCATCTCGAGCTCGGCCGCCAGGTGCTGGAGAAGTACGACGAGAAGCGCGAAATCATCCACGCCATGGAGTGCCACCACGGCGACTACGATCCGACTACGGTCGAAGCGGTCCTGGTCAATGCGGCCGACGCGCTTTCCGCCGCTCGTCCCGGTGCGCGACGCGAGATCCTCGAAAATTACGTGCATCGTCTCGAGCGCCTCGAAGGCATCGCCAACTCGATGGAAGGCGTCTCGAAGAGCTTCGCCATCCAGGCCGGCCGCGAGCTTCGCATCATCGTCAACGCCGAGAAGATCACCGACGAACAGTCGATCTGGCTTTCGAAAGACGTGGCCCGCAAGATCGAAGCGGAGCTGCAGTATCCCGGTCAGATCAAGGTGACGGTGATCCGCGAGATGAGGGCGGTGGATTACGCGAAGTAGCTCTTAGCTCTCAGCTCTTAGCTCTTAGGAGCAAGAGCTGAGAGTTATGGCGCGTCGTCTCGTCGGCGTTTCCTTCGCCTTTCCTAAGAGCTAACAGCTAATAGCTAAGAGCTAACATGATCAACATCCTCTACATCGGTGACGTCGTCGGCCAGCCTGGCCGGAAGGCGCTGCATCAGAAGCTCAATCATGTCGTCGACCGCGAGAAGATCGACTTCACGATCGTCAACATCGAGAACGCCGCGGGCGGTTTCGGCGTCACCGAGGCGATCATGGAGGAGCTGTCGGAGCTCCCGATCAACGCTTACACCTCGGGCAATCACATCTGGGATAAGAAGGATTTCGTCGACAACTACGAGCACTACGAGCACGTGATCCGGCCGGCGAATTACCCGCAGGCCAATCCCGGCAAGGGACGCGTGATCCGGCAGACTGCCGCAGGCGTGAACGTGGCGGTCGTGCAGGTGATGGGCAACGTGTTCATGCCGCCGTGCGATAACCCGTTCTATGTCGTCGATCGCGAGCTGAAGGAGATCGGCGACTCCGCGAAAGTCATCGTGGTCGATATCCACTGCGAAGCGACCTCGGAGAAGCAGGCCATGGGGCGCCACCTCGACGGCCGCGTTTCCGTCGTCGTCGGCACGCACACGCACGTGCCGACGGCCGACGAGCGCATCCTGCCGATGGGTACTGCGTTCCAGACCGACGTCGGGATGTCAGGCGCGTACGATTCGATCATTGGATTCCGCCCCGACGAAGTTCTCTACCGCTTCCTCATGAACACGCCGAAAAAGCTGGAGGTCGCCAAGCGCGACATCCGCCTGTCCGGCGCGATGATCGAAGTGGACGAGACCACCGGCAAAGCCTCGCGCATCATCCGCATTCACGAGAAAGTCGAGGATTAGTGCGTCTCGGCGTGATTACGCTCGGTCACGTGCACGCCGAGGAGCTGACCGCGCTCACGCCGTTCCTGGAGCACCTCGAGCAGCTCGTTCTCGATGTTCCGTTCGACGATCCGCTGTCGAAGCATCGCGCGGAATTGAATCGTGCCGTCGATGCCGCGACGGATGACTGGCTGCTGATCGTCCGCGAGCGCGAGATCGTCGACGATGCCATCGCCCGCGAGATCACCGACGCCATGCGCGCGCAGAATGCCTGGGGATTTCGCATCCGCTCGATCCCGATGTACGCCGGCAAGCCACTACGCATCGGCGTCACCGACGGCGAGCTACGCCTCTTCCATCGCCGCCACCTTCTCCGCCGCGGCGAGTTGGGCGTGCAGGGAACGGTCGTCCGATTGAACAACGTCCTCCGCTCGATGAGCTTCGACACCGTCGCCGCGCACCGCGAATACCTCGAAAAAAACGGAGTCCCGCATTCACTGCTGCGACGTCTGCTGCTGTTCGTCCATCACGTCGCCGTCACGCGCGCGCACGACGCGAACACGCTGCGTTATCTATGGATCGAGGCGGGGTTCGACCACGGTTAGCAGTAGCAGTTACTGAAACTTGCGAAAGCACAGACAGGAGTGTCTGTGCCACATTGATCCTGCTGTAAGTGAGATGTTGCTAGTGGCGAAAGCCAGTGTGGCACAGACACTCTTGTCTGTGCTGGTGAGGCTCGGGACGGCTGAGAAAACCTTACGCCATCTGCGGCTGGATCGAAGCCTTCGTCGTCGTCAGCGCGCGTAGCGTGCCGTTTGCACGGAACTGGCGCGGGGACATCCCGAAGCGTTCGCGGAATTGCTGGCGAAAGTAGTTCTCCGAGTCGAAGCCGCAGCGGCGGGCGATCTGCGAGACGCGCATGTTGCCGTTCTTGAGCAGGCGGGCCGCCTTTTCCAGGCGCTTCTCTTTGAGGAAGTGGCTGAGGAGACGGCCGGTGAGGCGATGGAATCGGCCTGAGACGTACTGGCGCGTGTAGCCCAGTTCCTTCGTCACCGCTTCGACGGTCAACTCTTCGTCGGCGCGAACGCGGCGGCGCACCGTCTTGATCAGAGCGCGCAAGAGGCCATCCATAGTCGGTCCTCCTCGAAGGCGCCGGCACCGCTGATCTACACGTCCGTCCAGCGGTTGGTCCGGCGATTATTCGATTTAAGTGTGGCGCCATAATAGACCAAAATCCGGCGGCCGGCTGTGCAAAACTTCAGGGATGAGCTTTGCGCCGGTCCAGAAGGAAGTCGACCACTACATCTCGCAATTCAAGGAAGGCTACTTTTCGCCGCTGTCGATGCTGGCGCGGCTGACGGAGGAGTTGGGCGAACTGGCCCGCGCGCTCAGTCACGATGCGGGGTTCAAGAAGCCGAAAAGCGGCGAGGCGAAGGGCGACGTCGCCGAAGAATTGTGCGATCTGATCTTCGTCGCCGTCTGCATGGCGAACTCCCTCGGCATCGATCTCGACGATGCCTTTGCGGCCGCCATGAACAAGTACCGCGTCCGCGACGCGAACCGTTGGACGCGGAAGTGACGGCGCAGCGTGCTACGATTTCCCTTCCAATGCGCCGCGCCGCCATCCTCCTGATCACCTTTTTCGCCGTTTCCATGCAGGCGCAGGTGCACCTCATCATCAAGAGCGATGGGACGAAGGTCATCTCCAACTTCGGATCGCCGGCGTCGAAGCATGGAAGCGATTGGAACTGGTGGGCCAAGCAGCGCGACCGCCGTTCGAGCTTCGATGCCTACATCGATCGCTACGCCGCGCAGTACCACGTCGATCCTGTTTTCGTCCGCGCCGTCATTCAGGTCGAGTCGGACTTCAATCCTCGTTGTGTGTCGAACAAAGGCGCGCGCGGGCTGATGCAGCTGATGCCGGAAAACGCGCGGCAATATGGAGTACGCAACGTCTTCGACCCCGAGGAGAACATCCGCGGCGGGATTCACAATCTGGCGGACCTGCTTGCGAAATACCGCGGCGATCTCCGCCAGGTTCTTGCCGCCTACAACGCTGGCGAGGGTGCTGTTGCCAAATACCGCGGCATTCCGCCGTACGAAGAGACGATGACGTACGTCAAGCGCGCGCTCACGGTCTACTACGGCACGCCGTACGGACAGGCCACCAGTTTTGCGGGACGGCGCGGCGGGCGCAAGCTCACCGGCGGATTCGGCGCGGCCACGCAGCCGCTCGTGGCCATGCTTCCGGGCATGCGCTACCTCGGCACGAACTGAGCCGCTGATACAATCGGCCACCGAATGCCCGAACGCGATCCCGCTGTCGCCCCGCCGTTCGATCAGGGCGTTTTTCTTCTGCACTACAACCGCGGGCGTGAAGCCTTTCAGGAGGCGAGGTACGCCGAGGCGCGGCGCGAGTTGGAGAACGCGCAGAGGCTTCGTCCGGACGATGCCGACGTCCTCAATCTCCTCGGCCTCGTTTACTTCAAGACGAATGCGTTTCCCGAGGCTGAGGTCATCTATCGCAGGCTGGCCTTGGAAAATCCGAACGTCTTCATCCTGCACTCCAACCTCGGCTTGATCCTTTTCAAACAGGGGAAGCTCGACGAGTCGGAGCAGTTCCTGCTACGCGCGATCGAGCTGCGGCCGAACTACGCGAAGTCGCATCTCTACCTCGGACTGCTTTACCGCCAGCGCCGCAAGTACGGACTGGCGCTCGAACATCTTCGCTTCGCCGGCGCCGACAAGATCGTGCGCGAGGTCGAAGCCGAGATGCGGCCGCCCGGCGCGCCGCCGCCTCCCGCTCCCGCGCCGCCAAAGCGCGATACGCAGAAAATCACGCAGAAGATCGTGCCGCTGACCGATGCGCGCGCGGCGCAGTTCGTGAAGCCGATGGTGACGCAGCCGGGCGCGATCGCTACTCCTGCCGATGCCCCTCGGGTCATCGACACCGCCCACACCGCCGCCCGCAAGCTGCAGGACGCCGTCGACGAAACGCAGCTCGCCGAGGAGAAGCGGCTCGACCTCGGCAAGAAAATCGAGGGCGCGTCGAAGACCTTCACCCTGCACGAGAACGGATTCCTGGAGATCAATTTCGGCCGCAGCGTGCACGTGAAGCGCGGGACGGTGTCGAGCTACTCCGGCAATCTGAAGTTCGTGGCCGAGTCCGGACTGCTCGGCACGACCGCGCAGACGCTGGTGAAGGCGGTAGGGCAGGGAAAGATTTTCGTTTACGAGAAAGGCCGCAAGACCTTTCTCCTCGATCTCAACGAAGAATTCATCTACGTCGAAGGCAGCAATCTGCTGGCGCTCGAAGACACGCTGACCTATCGCGTCGAGCCGATTTACGACGGTACCTATCAGCGCAAGATCGATACGGTGAAGATTTTCGGAAAAGGATCTCTGGCCATTTCCACGCACATTGAGCCGCTCACGCTTCGCGTCACGCGCGAATATCCACTGTCGATTTCCTCTAATGCGCTGGTCGCCTGGACCGGCAATGTGATCCCGACGGTGATGGACGACAAATCGCTCGAAAACGTAATGATCGAGAATGCCGGCGAGGCGGGCTTCAAAATCCGTTTCGAGGGCGACGGCGTGGTCGTCAGCGAGCAGTAACAGCCATAAGTAACGATTGTTACTGTTGGCGCGTTACAATCTCCCGCATGACGAAACGCGAACAAGAACGGCCCGTGGTCACGCAACCGGATACATGGGCCAAAATCACCGTTGTTCTGCTTGACCGGCACGTTGCCTATCTCGATCGCATCGCGGTCGATATCCGGTTGCAATTTGGCTTTGCGATCTCGCGTGCGGAATTGATTCGCGCCCTGATCGAAGCAGCGTCGCAAAGCGGCGTGGTCCTTTCTGACGCGGGCAACATCAAAGAGATGGTCTCGATGCTGGCCGAAACGTGGGCGGGCGCGAAGCCGCGTAAGAAGAAATAGCCGGCACGGCCGGCGGCGCTGGTTGCCCAAGGCTCAGTCAATACTGAGCCTTGAATACCTTACCGCGTTGATTTCTAAGGCCGCTTCCAGAGCTTCTGCGACGGGATCCGCAACGCGCGATTGAATTTCGACGAGGCGTTTTCCCAGGCGACGGTTTCCGTCAGTTCTACGATCGCGTCATCGTCGAATCGTTCGTGCACGCGCGCGAACAATTCATCCGAGACTTCGTGGCCGGTGATGGTCATGGCGTCGGCGAATTCGAGGACGAGCCGCTCTACGTCGTCGAAAAGCGGCGACACTTCCCAATCAGAAAGCGCCAGCAGCTTCTCGTTTGCGATGCCTAGTTCGCTGCCGACCGCAGCGTTGATGTCCTGTCAGAATTCGCATCCGTTGAGAAAGGCCACGCGCCGATTGATCATCGCCACGAGACGCCGGTCGATGAGGCCGGAGACCTCGAGGCCGCTCCACATCATTCGGACGCCTTTGAAGATCGACGGACGACGGGCATAGACCCGGTGATTGAGCAGCGGCGCGCCCCATTTTTTCGCCTGCGCATCGAGGACGGCGCGGATGGAGCGGTCGAGCTGGTCGACGTCAGCTTCAGGAACGCGAGCCATCCGCGCATCGTACACTTCCCGCTGTGCCTGAGTTACCCGAGGTCGAGCTGTACTGCCGCTACTTCGCAGAGCACGCACTGCATCAGCGAGTCGCCGCCGTGCGTGTGCTCGACGAGCGCATCCTCGGCGTACGCACTGCAGCGCTGACGCGGGCAGTGGCCGGACATGAATTCACGCAAGTCCGGCGCCACGGCAAGCATCTTTTCGCCGACGCCGGCGCGTCGTGGCTGCACCTGCACTTCGGCATGAGCGGCGATCTTTACTACTACCGGGAAGACGCCGATCAGCCGCGATTCGCGCGCGTCGTCTTCGAATTCGAGAACGGCGCCCGGCTCGCGTATGACGACATGCGCCTCTTCGGCGTCGTCGATGTCACACCCGATCCCGACACATTCATTGCCGAGCATCGACTCGGGCCCGATCCGCTCGACTCTGCCTTTCGACTGTCCGCATTCCGGAGAATCCTCGACGGCCGGCGCGGCGCCGTGAAGGCATTGCTGATGACGCAGGAAATCATCGCCGGGATGGGCAACCTCTACGTCGACGAGACGCTGTATCGCGCATCGATTCATCCGCGGCGCGCCGTCGACTCGCTTACGGATGCCGAGGCCAAAGCGATCTTCACCGGAATCCGCGGCGTGCTCAAAGAGGCGATCGCGTTCAAATCGCGCGGCGGCAATTATCCCGGCCGCTGGCTCGTCCCACACCGAGAAGAAGGCGATCGCTGTCCGCGCTGCGGCGGCACGATCCAGCGCACGGTCGTGTTCGGCAGAACGACCTACTTCTGCGGCAAGCATCAACGGTGATCGGGCACTGCTCTTGCGCGTACCGCGCGCATGAGCAACGAAATCATCTTCAACACGATCGCCAAACAGGAGTGGCTGGAATCGGCCGCCGATCCAATTTCCAAAGCCATCCGCGAGCTTTTCCCGGGCGACGCCGGCCGAGCGATCAAGAACGCGCTGCACGGAACGTGGCTCGGTCATCCGCTGCATCCGGTGCTTACGGACATCCCCGTCGGAGCGTGGACGCTGGCCATGATTTTCGATGCGCTCGACGGACTCGGTGCCCGCAAAGAGCTCCGCGCCGGCGCCGATTTCGCGATCGGATTCGGACTCCTCGGTGCGGTCGGCTCCGCCGTCACCGGCGCAACCGATTGGTCGGAAACGGACGGACGAGGAAAGACGATCGGCCTGATGCACGGCTTGCTGAACGTCGCCGCGACCGCGCTCTACACGACGTCGTACTTCATGCGCAAAGGGAAGAAGCAGCGGTCGTCCGGTATCGCGCTGTCGATGCTCGGTTTCGCCGTTGCCAACGCCTCGGCGTACCTCGGCGGCCATCTCGTTTTCGGAGAACAGATCGGCGTCGACCACACGGCCACGCCAGATGCGACGCAGCCGGAGGATTTCCGCGCCGTCATCGCCGAGGCAAACCTTCGCGACGACACGCCGACGCGCGTCGAAGTGCAGGACACCGCGGTGGTGTTGGTAAAGCGCGCGGGCCGCATCTTCGCGCTCAGCGCCACCTGTCCGCACCTCGGCGGTCCGCTCGACGAAGGAAAACTCGTCGGCGACGCGATTCAGTGTCCGTGGCACGGCTCGGAGCTGGCGCTCGAAGATGGCCACATCGTCAACGGTCCGACCGTGTATCCGGCGCGCTGCTACGACGTTCGCGTTCGCAACGGCATGGTCGAAATTCGCTCAGCGAGCAAGCAGGCGATCAAAGCCGGCGCTGCTGCTTGAGCGTTACTCGCCGAGGAGTTTCAGCACGACTTTGAGTTGCTGGCGGACGCCGGGGGAACTGGCCAACTCGTCGGGCACGTACGGCATTGAGCGCGCGATCGGCGTATTCGTCAGTGAAAACGCGTTCGGCACGGTGGCCACATCCACGAGGCGCGTACCGATCAACGGTGCGAGAAACGGCAGGTAATTGAATTTGCCGTGGATGCCGTACTTGTAGACGTTGACGGCGCCGATGTTGCCGAGGTCGAAATCGCCGACCTTCGATTGCGGATGGAGAACGAACTCCCGCGAGAAACGGAAGAGCGCATCCTGCGAGTAGTCGGGCTTCGGCGCATCGTCAGCCAGAAGCGGCGTCGCAACGGCGACGAGGAAGATGAGCAGCAGGGCGTTGCGGTTCCTCATCATCATGGCATTGTGACGCTGCTTCGGCTCCAACGGTTACAAAAAAATCGGTCAACGGACGTCCACCAACGCGCGAAGACGCGTGTGCGGGCTCAATGGAATCGACGTACCGGTCAACGCGAGCGCATTCGGCATCTCGATCGAAGGGCGCAACGCGGTGCCTTGGAGCGGCGCGAGCAGGGGCAGATAGGCGAACGTGTAGCGGCCGCTGTGCGTCGTCAACCGGACGGCTCCGACCTCGACGTCGACGTGGTTACTGGAGTAGTCACTCGGGACCACCTGAAGGATCGGTCCGGGCGGCGTTTGGGACGGTGTAACTCGCGTATTGTCTTGCGCATACGCGGCGGTGGCGATGAGCATGAGAACTGCGATCGTGACTGTTTTCATACTTCAAATAATAGGCATTTTGCGTGCCGTTTTGCGCAGCTCAGGCCGCCGTTTTTGGAACGCGAGCCGCATTGCAACCGCGGCAGGAGGACAAAGCGAAATGAGAAAAACTGTGCTTCTGTCAGCAGTCCTGATTCTCGCGGCGTTTGCCGCGAATGCGCAGACCAACGGCACGCTGCTCACCTGCGAGTCGCTGAACAACGTTCGTCACACCTGCAAGGCCGACGTCGCGACCGGCGTCACACTCAATCGCCAGTTCAGCAAGGACATCTGCGTCCGCGGAAAGACGTGGGGCACGACGCGCGAGAACAACGGAATCTGGGTTGATGCAGGCTGCCGGGCCGAGTTCCTCGTCGGCGGCGGATCGGCGCAGCTTCCGAACGGCGTGATGCAGACCGTCACGTGCGAATCGATTCCGGGTCACACGAAACGCTGCACGGCCATGACGGCGAACGGCGTCCAGCTCGCGCACCAGATCAGCAAGCATTCGTGCGTGCTGAACAAGGATTGGGGCTGGGACAGCAACGGCATCTGGGTCAAGGACGGTTGCCGCGCGGAATTCACGGTCAACACGACGATGCCTCCGATGACGTCGTCGTTGACGACCATCACGTGCGAATCGCCGAATGGGATGAATCATCACTGCTCGGCGAATACGCTGCACGGCGTGACACTGTCCCGCCAGCTCAGCGACTCCGGCTGCGTGGAAGGCAAGACCTGGGGCTACGACGCAAATGGCATCTGGGTATCCAACGGTTGCCGCGCGGAGTTCACGGTAGGACGTTAACTGCGGTCATCCTGCAGCGCGCTCGTCGCGCTGCAGGATTTTCTTCACGGTAGCGCGACCTTCGCCCGCGCGAACCCCGCCATCTTGCTGGCCTGATCGACCACCGCGACCGAGAGGACGTTGTCGCCCGGACTCATGGTGATCGTCGCCTTGTACGTGATCTTCTTCTCCCGGAAATCATCCTCGGCATCCACCGGAACCTTCACCGCGTGCGCGTTGCGGATCACTTTCGACGTGTTCTCGCCATTGCCCACGACGACGAAGACGGTGAAGTTGCCGACGAGGTTGTCGCCTTCCGGCGCGAGCGTGATCGTCGGAGCCATCGTCACTTCAAAAGGCACGCGATACTCGGCACCCTCTTTCTGCGGCGCGCCCGGCTTGATGCTGATCTCCCAGGCGTTGCGCGCGTCGGTCGTGTAGAGGTTGGCGATGACGCGCGTGCTCATCTCGTCCTGCGCCGGCTTCGCATTCGGAATGTAGGTCTCGCGCGCGCGGAAGCGATACTCGGGATTCTTCATCTTCACGACGATCTTGCGGAGGTCTTGCGCGGACGAGTCTCCCGGCCGGAAGCCGATGGAGTAGTAGGAGTTGAGATCGTTGGCGACCGTCTGGAACGCGGAGTCGAAATTGCTGGTGTTGGTGATGGCCAGGCCGCCGCTGATGCGCGCCAGCGTCTGGTAGGCCATGGCCGTGTTGGTGAATGTCAGGAACGATTCGACGCGATCCGTCGCCGCGGTCGTTTCCGCGCTGCCCGAGTCGCGTGAGTCGGCGGCGTCGAGCATGTAGAGCGCGACGCCGTTGGCGCTGGCTTCTTTCGCCGCGACTTCGATCGAGTAGTGCTGCATCGATCCCGTCTTCCCGCTGACGCTCTCGCTGCCCATGGTGAGGCCGGGCATGTAGGGCGAGAAGGCGTTGTAGAGCCACTGATACAGCTCGACGCCCGGCTTCTCGGGAAGGTGCGCGCCGGCGAAGATGATGACGTTCTTTCCTTCGAGGCCGGCCAGCGCCGCGGTGACCTGGCCCAGGGCGGCCAGCGTATTGCGCGCGCTGAAGATCGTTTCCTCCAGATGGCTTTCCACGTCGCCCGTGGCCTGGCGGTACGCATCGCGCCAGGTGAGCCTCGATCCTGGCTCCTTCGCGATCGAGATGTATTCATTCACGGTCTGCTTCAGGTGATCGAGTGAGGCGGTGTGATTGAACGCGTTTCCGCTCTTCTTGACCGTTTCCACGCCCGCGCGAATGGCGTTGCGGTCATTCGTGAACGGCGTGACGACGGTCGTCTTCTGTGTGCAGAGGACGATCATGACGCGGTCCTGCGGTCCGAGGCGTTCGACGAATTTGTCGAGCGACTGGAGCACTTTGTCGCGCCGGAACGGCTCGAGCGAGTAGTTGTCGACGAACATGACGATGTTGCGAGGACGAACTTCGACCGGCGTCTCGGCGGGAGTCGCAGGCGCCGCCGCCGCTGGTGTTGCACTCGTGTCGCCGATAGGAGCCGGAGCGCGCACTTCGGAGAGATTCGTGATCTCGCGCTTCTGGCCGTTTTCGTAAATTTCGAAGTCGGCTTTGGTCAGGCCGGTCACCGGCTTGCCGGCGCGGTCGCGGACGACGACGTCGACGTTGACGACGCGCACCTCGATCGATTCGGCAACTTCCTGCGCCAGCGATGCCGCTGCGCTCAATCCGATGAATGCTGCGATGACGAGACGTTTCATGCCTTCACCTCGTTCTATGGTTTTGTCGCCTGCCGATGCGCAACCGGAGTTAATCCGCACGTTCCCGCCGCCTCGGCGCGCAGTACCGTCAGAGGCTCCGCGGCCACCCAGACGATGCGCTGCGCCTGGAGCGACGCGTCGAGCCGATTCACCGCGGCCTCCAGTCCGGCCGGAGTGGAGATGTCGTCGATGCGGCCCCATGCAGCGGCGAGATCGGGCCGCGGTCCGCCGGCGGACCAGACGAAGAGCGGCACGCCGACTTCGTCGAGATATTGGCGAACGACGGGAGCGGAGTAGAGGCTTGCGTCCGGCGACTTGCTGAGTACGAGTACGACGGCGCGGCGATGCCCTTTGTCGAGAGTGGCCAGCGCCGCGACAGCCACGGCATCGGCGAATTGCCGCGGCTCCGCTGGCGCGGGTACGGGCGCGAGGCGCTGCGTCAACAGCCACGAGACGTTGGCAGTTTTTCCGTGATTGACCGACTGCGGAAAGGCGATCGCGGTCGGCTCGCCCGGCGCGTTGATCGGACGCGAAACCGGCCAGAGAATCCGCTCGGCTGTCTCCGTATCAAATCGCGACTGCGCCGCGGCACCGATGATCGGCCGCGTGGCCGGATCGCGGACCATCACAACCAGCGCGTCGCTTTTTTCGATCGCAGTCGCTTTCACTGGCTTGCCGCCGGAAGTGAAGCAATTCTCCGGAATCGCTTCCGTCCGACTGTTTTCGGACATCACCAGCATCGGCGTCAATTCCGTTTCCACCGATCGTGAGAAAGCGGCCGACGAGAGGACGATGTCGCGGCGCGCGACTTCTCCATCTTCGAACTCCATCTCCGCCGACACGACATGCGCGTGCGCGGCGTCCAGTTGCGGCAGCCGCGCGCGAAAGTCGCGGCCGAGGCGGATGGAGGTTCCGTCGACGGAGAGTTTGGCGTCCGAGGGAAGCTTGTGCAGCCGGTGCCGTCCCACCAGTTCCGCTTCCACAGGCCGCTGCCCGTCGCGGCGAATGACGATCTCCAACTCCGCGGCAGGCCGCGCCAGGTTGATCACCTGCGCGATGCGCGTGATCTCTTTGTCGTCGGCGTCGTAGGCGATCGCGGTCAGTTCACGCGGCGTCAGCGCTGTGCCGAAGTCGACGCGAGCGGACCATGGCGCGCTCGTCATCCGTGCCACTTCGCGTCCGCCGAGCTCGATACGAACCGATTTCACCGCCTCGTCCACACGCAGGCTGACGTTCTGAAATCCGGTGACCAGCCCGAGAAACAGGGAGAGGAAGACGATCTGCGGCACGCGCTAATGCTCCGCCGAAGTGTTGACGATGTACAGGTCGGACAGCAGCCGCGTGTAGCTGTACACCGTCGTCGCGCCGTCGGGCGTGACCAGAATCGGACCGACGTTGATGAGGCCCGCGGGATCGGCGGGCATCGCTTCGCGCCATTCGGTACGCGCGCCGGTGGTGAGGTCGACTTTGTACAACATCGCCGGGATCTTGCCGAAGGTGGCCACGAAGATCGAATGGCCGTCGGCGGAGAAGCGCGTCGGGACATCTCCATTTTTCAACACAGGAACCGCGACCGGCGCACCGCCGGCGACCGGATAGAGATAGAACCTGCGGTCCGGCGCGCGCCCGAGAATGAAACGGCCGTCGGGCGTGACCTGCGAGGCGGCGACGTTTTCGGGACTGATCGGACGCGGCGCGCTGCCATCGATCGCCTGAATCCAGAGCCGCGGTGCCTGCCGCTCTTCGTTTCCCTGGAAAAAAATGTGCGAGCCGTCCGGCATCCAGCGCGCGTTGCGATGATTGATGCGGTCGTGCGTGATCTGGCGCGGCTGCCCGGTGCCGGTGGGCAGCATCGTGATCTGCGCCGGCTTGCGATTGCGCGGAATCGACAACACCCATTTTCCATCGGGCGACAATCCCTCGGACGTGCCGTCGCCGAGGCGGATGGCGGGGGAGCCGTCGGTGCCGCGCAGGTAGACGCCGAAGATCGCGCCGCCCGCTTCGCCCGACTCGGAAAAGATCATCGTCTTGCCGTCGGCGGAAAGGTCGCGCACGACGGAGTAGTCGAACCACGAGAGATCGACCGGCTGCGCGTTGCCGTGGATGCCGACGATGCCGGCGCGAACGATTTCGCGCGAAACAAGCACCCGGCCGTCGGGCGCGACGTCGTGGAACCAGAGCGGGCCGGCACTCGCTGCGACGAATCGTTGCTTTCCGCTCAACGTCACCGCCGTGACCGCGCGCGCGTTGTTGCCTTCTTCCGAGGAGAAGAGGACTTCCTTTCCATCCGGCGACCACGCCAGCCCTTCCACGCTCTGCGATTCTTTCGTCAACGCGCGGTGCGCTTTTGCGCCGACGTCGACCAGCACGACAGAGCCTCGGTCGTCGTTGAGAAATGGATGATCGAGAAGGGCGATGGAGTCGCCGGACGCGTTGAAGCGCGGATGCGCAATCCATCCGACGGTGTCGTAGACGACGTTGCCGATCGGGAACTCGAGCCGGCAACGTCCGGCGACGGTACGCACGACGGCGAGGCGGCCGTCGGGCGACCAGTCGGCGAATTCGACGTCATCGAGGATCGGCCGCGGGGCGCCTCCGGCGATCGGAACCTGGGCCAGCGTTCCGCTCTCGCGGAGATACCCGATGACGTGGCGATGTAACGAGATGGCGAGCTGCCCGGTGCGCGAAACGGCGAGTAAATCCGTGTCGTCGCCGAGTTGCAGGTCGCGCGACTCGGGTGAATCGGCGCGGACGGAGAAAATCGCCATCGGCTTGCCGTTCCACCGCGCGCCGTAGAAAACCGTCTCGCCGTCGGGTGAGAAACGGGCGTTGAAGATCGTGCCGCTGCGGAAGGTGAGCCGCTTGTATGTCGGAGGCGGCTGTGTGCCGTGATGTTTGCCAGCAACGTACGCGAGGCCTGCCGCGGCCAGCAGCGCGAGCGCGATCGCCAGCGGCTTGATGGTTTCGCGAGGCCGGATGCGCCAGATCGGACGGAACGAGATGGCCTGGCTGGTGAGTCCGGAAAGGGAGCCTAGGTCGAAGGCGAGATCGCGCGCGGACTGGAAACGTTCGTCGGGATTTTTCTCCAGGCAGTGCCGGACCACGCGGTCGAGCGCGCCCGGCACGCGCACGTTCAGCTCGATGAAATCAGGCGGATCATCTTTCAGGATCGAATTGAGCGTCTCGATCGGCGACTCGCCCCGAAACGCCGGCACGCCGGCCAGCATCTCGTAGAGGATCACGCCGAAGGCGAAGATGTCGGAGCGGTTGTCGCCGCTGCCGCCGCGGACCTGCTCCGGAGCCATGTAGCCGACGGTGCCCATGAGCCGCCCCGGCTCCGTCGGCGTCGCGGGAAGCGTCGGCTCGTGCTCGAGGCCGGGTGTCGCATTCGGAAGCCGAGGCCCAGTCAACTTCGCCAATCCGAAGTCGAGAATCTTGACGTGGCCATCGCGGGTGATGAAAAGATTTTCCGGCTTGAGATCGCGATGGACGATGTTGCGCTCGTGCGCAGCAGCAAGTCCGCGCGCGATCTGCGCGGCATAGTCGAGCGCCTTGCGCGGCGGGATGGCGCTCTGGCGGATACGCGCTCGCAGCGATTCACCCTCCAGCAGCTCGGAGACGATGTAGTGCAATCCATCTTCGTCGCCGATGTCGTAGATGGCCAGGATGTTGGGATGGTTGAGCATGCCGGCCGCGCGCGCTTCCTGTTCGAAACGGCGCAACGCGTCGGCGTCCGCGGAGAGATTGCGGGTGAGGACCTTGACGGCGACGTCGCGCTGCAGCCGCGTGTCGTGCGCCCGATACACCTCGCCCATGCCGCCCGCGCCGATGGCCATGAGAATTTTGTACGGACCGAGCAGCGTGCCCGGGGCAAGCATGGGTCGGAATCATGTCAGAAATCAGTGGATTAGTAGATGAGTGGATTAGTAGATTAGAGGTGTGAGCGCATTTCATGCAGGGCTTGCGCTGACCTGCTGACCCTCTGATCTACTGATCCACTAATCTACTAATCGACTAATTCAATGAAACCTGAATCCACCATCCGCCTGACGCCCGGCAAGCGCGTCCTCTTTCTCACCAAAGACCCGGAGCTGATCCGCAAGCAACTGCGCGGCGAGCTCGACCTGCAGATGAAGGATCTGTCCGTCGACGATCTGCTCGACGACATCAACACCGACGCCATGACGCCGGCCTGGGTCTGCTTCAGCCACAAGCCGGAAGACATCGCCCGCGATGCGTACGCCGGCCTCATCGTCGACGGCAAGCGTCTCTTCGAGCACGACGCGCTGATCAACGGAAACTTCGAAGTCATCGTCAGCGGCTACCGTAAAGGCGTGGGAAGCTCGCGCGAGACGGCAACGCAGTGCGAGGTCTGGAGCGGCATCCGCATCGCCGTGGCGGCGTCGTTCGCGCCGATCCACGCCGGCAACAACATCAATCAAGGGTTGCTCATGGCGAACCACGCCATGCTGGAGCGGCTGCAGGCCGGCGAAGGTCTGGAAATCGACGAGTTCTGCAAAGGCTACGACGCCATCACGCAGCTGATCATCAAAGAAGGCGGGCTCTTTCCGTTCGCCAAAGCTGTGGAACGCGGCGAGCTGCAGGTGCCGGTTCCGAACACGCCAAAGCGGCCGATGACGATGGGGGAGAAGATCCTGGCTCGTCATCTGGTCGGAAGGAAGTCCGGCGAAGAGGCGTACGTCAAGCCGGGCGACGCCGTCGTCGTCGAAGTGGACGGAGGATACACGCACGAATTCACCACCGCGCAGGTTCACTACTTCCTCGAGCAGGAGTACGGGCCGGACTACACGATCAAAAATCCGCAGAAGTTCGCGGTCTTCGAGGATCACCTCATCTACGCCGACGACGTGGCGCGCATGCGGCCGTTCATGGGCAAGATCCAGACGCTGCGCGATCTGCAGCGCGAGTTTCAGCAGCACACCAATTGCCGCGACTTTTCGGCAACGGACAACATCTCGCCCGGCATCTGCCACGAAGTGGCGCGCGAGTTCATCATCGATCCCGGCGATTTCATTCAGGCCACCGACAGCCACACCTGCATGGGAGGCGTGAACAACGCGCTGGCCTGGGGCGTCGGCGCCACCGAGTACGCGAACCTGGTCCATTCCGGTTTCACGCAGGTGGAGGTGTCAGAGTCGATCCGCTTCGAGCTGACCGGTACGCTGCGCGAGAACGTCACGGCCAAGGACGTAATGCTCTACATCCTGCTGCACTACGCGAAACCGCAGCTAACGCTCGATCGCATCATGGAGTTCACCGGTCCCGGCCTGCGCTCGCTGTCGCTGGACGAACGCGCCACGCTCGCCAACATGGCCACCGAATGCGCGGCGCGTACGGCGATCATCGAAGCGGATGAGAAGACGTTCGCCTGGATCGCGGCGATGCGTCCGGGTGTCGATATCGAGTCGCTGAAAGCGCGCGCGGTCTCGCCCGATCCGGACGCGGCCTACGCCGGCGGCATCCACACAATCGACCTCGGCACGATCCAGCCCATGGTGGCCCATCCCGGCGATCCCGATCGCGGCATCCCCTCCGATCCGACGAACGGCGCGCTGGTCAGCGAGTTCGAAGACACGAAGATCGACATCGCCTACGCCGGCTCCTGCACCGCCGGCAAGGTCGACGATTTCCTTTTCTACCATCAGGTGGCGAAAGAAGCGGTCGACGCGGGTCTCAAAGTCGCGGAAGGCGTGAAGTTCTACATCCAGTTCGGCTCGCAGGCGGTGGAGACGTTCGCCCGCGAAAACGGTCTGCTCGACACGTTCGTGCGCGCCGGCGCCGTCGTCCTCAATCCCGGCTGCGGCGCCTGCATCGGCTGCGGACCCGGCGTCTCCGACGATTCCGAGCAGGTCACGATTAGCGCCATCAACCGCAACTACAAAGGCCGCAGCGGTCCCGGCAAACTCTGGCTCGCTTCCCCCCTCACCGTCGCCGCCTCGGCATTCACCGGCCACGTCACCGCATACACGCCGGGGATGTTCGCGAAGCAGCTGGTCGAGGCGTAATCACCAGATCGTGGCCACAACCCCGCTGCGCTGAATCCGCTCGTCCTTCGTGACGAGCGGCACGCCGTGCGTGAGGGCGGTGGCGGCGATGAGGCAGTCCATCGGGTCGCGCAGGATTTCGTGCAGTTCAGCCGCGAGAGTGGCGATTGGCATCGTCACGGGCAGGACAATGAGGCTATTGGCCTCAATGACCTCACGAAGCCAGTCCTTCGGCTGCGGGCCGATATCAATCCGGCTGCGAGCCGACAGAATGCCTACCTCCCAAGCGGTGATCACCGAAATTGCGACGGAGTCTGCATCGACGATCGCTCTCCTCGCTGCGAGGGGGAGTTGATCGCGACCGGCGTTCGCCCACCAGACGAGGACGTGCGTATCGATGACGATCACTTGAGAGCGTCGTACTCCACGTCATCGATCGGCGACACAATATCGCCGAGAATCTTCACCGATCCGTGGAAGCGTTCCATCGCGCGTTCGCGCTCCGCTCCAGCGGCGCTCATCCATTCGCCTTTGTAGAGCACCCGTTCCCCGTTCGACGGAGCGGCAGAATTGCTTTCCACCCGCACCAACTTCGCGATCGCTTTGCCATCGCGTGTCAACGTGATCTCGCCGCCGTTTTGCGACAGGTCCTCTACGAGTGCCGGGCCGAGTTGGGCGACGTCGATCTGAATGGTCATGACGTCATCGTAGAACTGCTTCTGTGCATCTTCAACTTCCCGCCGCGCGCCTTTGCGCGGGCCGCAGCACCTCGGCGAGATCGTTTGCGAACGTATGCGCGTCTTGCGGCTCGAGCGAGGCGACGGTGACGCGGATGGCTGGCGGCGTTTTGATCCGGTAACGTTCTCCGGCGGTGACGGCCCATCCGCGCTGGAACAACGCCTGGATGACTGCGCTCTCCTCGGGGAGCGGAATCCAGACATTTAATCCTGAGGAGCCGTGGGCGTCGATGTCGTGAGCGCGAAGCGCGTCGATGAGCGCGGTGCGGCGTTGTGTGTAGGTTCGCTCGGCGCGGGCGAGTTGCTTGTGCACGTTCTTGTCGTGCCACAACGAAACCACGAGGCGCTGCAGGATGTGGCTGACCCAACGGATGCCGAGCGTTTGCCGTCCTTCGACGCGGGCGATCGTGCGGGCGTCGCCGGCCATGATCGCCACGCGCAGATCGGGGCCGAGCGATTTTGAGACCGAGCGGACAACGGCCCACCGTTCGCGCGCGCCGTCGACGAGCGTCACGTAAGGCGCGCCCGCAACCGGTCCCGCGTGATCGTCCTCGATGATGAGGAGCTCGGGACGCTGCTTCAGGATCGTTCGAAGCTGACGTCCGCGGCGTTCGGTGAACGCGGCGCCCGTCGGGTTTTGCGCGCGCGGCGTGACGATGATCGCTTGAGCCGGCGGCGCATGTTGCATGGCGGCGGGCAGGAGACCTTCGTCGTCGATGGCGACGGGAACCGGGACGAGCGCGAGCGCGTGGAGAAGGTCGGCCACGCCGGTGAAGCAAGGGTCTTCGACCAGGACGCGATCTCCGGGACGAAGCTGTTCGCGCAAAACACGCTCGATGCCGTCGAGCGCGCCGCTGACCACGGCGACGGAATCGGACGGAACGCCGTCCGCGCGAAATTGTTTGCGCGCAAGTGCGACGAGCTCGGGATCGTTCAGCTCATCGCGATAGAGCCGCGGAGTGCCATCCAGCTTGCGGAGAAACGGCGCCAGGTTCGGGACGAGATCGGCGGCGGGATTGCCCGAGGCGAGATCGCGGACGTTTGGCGGAAGCGTGACCGGAACCGGCGGCGAGGCAGGGGAGGCGGGACGGATGATCGTGCCCCGACGTCCCTCGGCGAAGGCGATGCCGCGTTCCTGCAGGAGGCGATAGGCGGCGGCGATCGTGGCCGGATTGACGTTCAGCTGCTTCGCGAGATCGCGGACGGGAGGCAGACGATCGCCTGCGGCGATTTTTCGTGCCGCAACGGCAGCCTCCGCGCTCGCGGCGATCTTGACGGCGGTACTTCCGCTGAGGTAAGTTTGTACTACCATATGAGCGATATTGTACTAGGACAATCTGAATCGCTGCAATCGCCGAGAACGACGGTCAAACGGTTGCCCAAACGCGCCGACTACGATCGCAGCGTCATCAACGCCATCCTCGACGAAGCGCTGATCTGTCATGTTGGCTTCGTCGTCGACGGCGCGCCGGTGGTTATCCCCACCATTCACACGCGCGTCGGCGACACGCTTTACTTTCACGGCTCTGCCGCCAGCCGCATGCTTCGCTCGCTGCGCGACGGCGTCGACGCCTGCGTGACCGTGACGATTCTCGACGGGCTGGTCATGGCCCGCTCCGCCTTTCACCACTCCATGAACTACCGCTCCGCCGTCGTTCTGGGCAAAGGGCGCGAGGTCGTCGATCGTGACGAGAAGCTTCGCGTGCTCGACGCGCTCGTCGAGCATGTCTGCGCCGGTCGTGCGCGCGACGTTCGTCCGCCGAACGAAGCGGAACTGCGGCAGACGCTCGTCCTGGCCATCCCGCTCGCCGAGGCCAGCGCGAAAATCCGAACGGGTCCGCCGATCGATGATGACGAGGACTACGACCTGCCGATCTGGGCCGGCATCATTCCGCTGGCGCTTACGCCGTCGCTGCCGATCGACGATGCGCGGCTTACCGCCGGCGTGGCTGTGCCTGAGTACGCGACGCGCTACAAGCGCTGATTACTCAGTGCTCCACGGCGGCACGACGCCGTTCATGCGCGCGTAGGCGACGGACTGGCCGAGGTGCTCGTGCAGGTGATTGAGCGCCATCATGAAGGCCGCGCGCTCGGTGCTGTCGTTGCCGAACATCCGGATTGGCTTGTCGAGCTCCGCGTCGCTCGTTCCGGCGATCGAGTCGCGCAGGTAGTCAAATGAGCGCCGCAGCTCTTCCAGCACGCGCGTCTTGTCGGTGATCCGTTCGAAGGAGCGGGTATCGAGCATGCTTTTGTCGCCGACGAAACTGACCAGCGTGTAGTTGCCGCCCGCGATGTGCATGTAGACCTCGCTGACGGAGCGGACGCCGCGCGCGGGGCGCCACGAATACTTCTCGGCCGGAATGGCCATGGCCAGCGACAGGATCTTCTTCTGCATGTCGTCGAGATCGTGAAGCAGCTCGGCGCGCACGCCGGTTTTTGGAATCGCCGGCGATGCGGATTGCCGGATCTCGCGTGGCGTGCGAACGGCGGCGGACAGCGGCATTGCCGCAATGATCACAACTGCAGCGATTGAGGAAAGGCGCATAGGGATTTCTCGCGGACGCAACAGATTACTCCCGGCGGATATTTGCGAGCAACGAATGTTCGGGCGCGAAGATCACGTTGCGCGGGACGGCAGGGAGCTCCTGCGTTACCGACTCCTCGTTCTTGCGGATGGCCATGAAGAAAATGCCGGCGCGGCCGCCGTCGAACTCGATCTTCACCGGCGCCACGACCATGAAATCGTCGCGCACGCCGCTGCGCTTCACGTTCACCGTCAACTTCGAACCGCCGGTCGATGTCGGTTCGATCTTGTAGTTCCAGCGCAGCGTCGGGATGGCCGAGTCGTAAATCCACGCATCGAAAAAATAGCTCCAGTCGCCCGGCGCATTCTTCTCCACCACGCGCTGGAAGTCGGCGGTGCTGGCGTCCTTCCCGCTGTACTCCTTCACGTAGTCGCGCAGGATCTTGATGAACGTATCGTCGCTGTGCGTTTTGTAGCGCAGCATCGTGCGCAGCATGTGCAGGACGAGCGGACCCTTGTGATAGGCCTGAATCTCGTAGCCGGCCGGGATGTCCGAGGTGCCGGCGCGGTAGCCGACGCCGATTGGCCCGAGGCGCGCACGGGCGTTGGCGTTCATCTCGACCAGCCACGGACGATTGAACTTGCTGAAGCCGCCGGCGAGCGTTCCCTGCACGATGCCGTCGTAAGCGTTGATGATCTCGTCGTAGTACTTCTCGCCGCCTTTGACCGTAGCCTGCACGAACATCATCGACGCGTATTCAGCGAATGACTCGCTGAGCCATTGATCGCGATAGGTCTTCCAGCCGATCTTGTGGCCGAACCATTCGTGGGCCACCTCGTGCGCGCGAAACAGCTCCGTCGCGCCCGGATGCTCCTCGTACGTGAACTCGGAAAGGTGGAGGAAGCCGTCGAAGGCCTGGCCGTGTCCGGCGGCGATCGCGGTCGCGTAGATCTGCGGATTGTCGAGTTTGTCGTCGAGGAGGAACTCGTAGAAGCGCAGCGAGTTGATCACGTCCGCGCCGGCGTTGCGGATACGCGCGCCAGGATCGAGTCCGGTCACTGTGCCGAACGAGATCACCTTCGGCACGCCGGGGATTTCGAGTGGGACCTCGGTGAAGCGCTCGGCTGTGGAGAACGTCACCATCTTCGCGGGCCGCTCGATGAGCCAGGTCGAGACTTTGCTGCCGTCCGGCGACTCCGTCTCGCTCACTTTGCGTCCCATGGCCCGGACTTCATTTCGCTTGTTCACGCGCAGCTCGAGTTTCGCGGTGGTGGCGTCGAAGGCGTCCGGCACGGTCGGGTACCAGAGATTTCCGAACGCGTAGTTGGGAGTCTCGAGATCGTAGTGAAACGTGACCACGTGCCGTTCGTGCGCCTTCAGCGGAGCCGGAAAAATGATCGTGGTTGCGTAGTCGTAGATGTCGTTGTCGACGCTGGCGCTGCGCGCGCCGATGTGATCGCGCAGGACGGCCAGCGGCTGTCCTTTCTCATCCGTCGCGGTCACGTCCTTCGCCGTCGGATAGAGGTTGAGCCGCAACGCGACGAGGCCGTCGACATTCGACGCGATCTCTTCCTGCACCGTGTAGTGGCCGTTGAGCATGGCCTGCTCGGTCATGCCGACGCGGCGCGCGTTCCACTTGCCCTTCGAGAGGTCGGCCACGATGTCGAGGTGGCTGACTGAGGCCGGGCGGATATCGCTGTCGCCAGGTCCGCCCTTCGGATTGCGATCCTCCGCGCGATCCAGGCTGACCCACACCTCTTCCATGCGGCGATCCCAATGCATCAGCTGGATCTCCTCCCGGCGCGTGGAGTTGTAGTCGTATTCGAGCCAGTCGAAATCGACGGTCTTCATGGCGGCGGTCATCTGCAGCGCGCCCGGGTTCAGCATGGCGGCGACGACTTGCGCGTCGACGTCGTTGCCGACGTCGATCAGCCAGTGATTCTCGCGGTTCTCGGCGATCGAATTCTTCGTGAACGGCTCCTTCACCGCGCCGGGAAAGGCCTTGTCGATCGAATCGTCCGAGGTGCGCAGAACGAGTTGCGTGAACTTCTGGTCGACGGAGGTGATCGGTTTGTTCGAGAAACGCCGCAGTTGCGCGACTTCGATGCGGTCGGGAATCGTCATCGTGAACCGGCCTTCGCCTTCGAAGACGAGCCCGGTGACGCGGCCGGACGACACCGGCTGCATGAGGTGAACGGTTCCGGATGTGAGCGTGATCGTGGCGGTGTCGTGCGTGAACGTCACCGGCTGCGTCAGCGTGACGGGCGCGGTCGTGAACTGCCACTTCTGCAGGCGGTCGTAGTCGGCGCGTGCCTGCGCGGCATCGGCGGCGTGCACCGGAAACGCGATCACTGCAAACACAGCAACTGCCGAAAGCGCTTCACGAAGCCGCATGGATCCCCCTGCTGATGTGTGGAAATTGGATTGGCGCGCACTTTAGCACGTGCGTTCCATGGAGAGGTTGGTGCGAAAGGGGGGAATCGAACCCCCATGGTCTAATGACCACAGGCTTCTGAGACCTGCGCGTCTACCAATTCCGCCACTTTCGCATTTCGAGCGGGGACCGAGATTCTCGGTTGCGCGTTGGGGAATGTCAATCGGCGATTTGGTATTCCTTTCGCCAGTCGCGCAAAGCGACTATCCTCACGTGCAGAACACCTGTCGAGAACCTTCCATGCAGCCGACCGAAGCCGCGCCCGCGGTGCTGGAGCGCGCCAAACCAATCGCCGTTCCGCCGCCGGAAGACGTCGCCACCGAGATCTGGAATCTCCCGAACTCGCTGACGCTCTTCCGCATCTTCCTCGTCCCCTTCCTGGTGGTCGTGCTGCTGACGAAGTACTCGAACTACCTCGGGCTGGGCATTTTCTTCGTGGCGGCGATCACCGATTACTTCGACGGCTACTTCGCGCGCAAGTACAACAAGATGACGCGCCTCGGCGCGCTGCTCGATCCGATCGCCGACAAGCTGCTGATGTCCGCGGCGTTCATCTCGCTGGTCGAATTGGGACTGGCCCGCGCCTGGATGATCGTGATCATCATCGGCCGCGAGTTCGCGGTCTCAGGACTGCGCTCCATTGCGGCGCAGCACGGCGTGACCATCGCCGCCTCGCCGCTCGGCAAGACGAAGATGGTGGCGCAGGTGTTCGCGATCGGACTGCTGATCGTCGGCTACGAGCTCGGCGAGTTCCGCTTCATCGGCGAGCTGGCGCTCTGGGTGGTGATGCTCTTCGCGCTCGTCTCCGGCATCGACTACTTCATCAAGTTCTCGCGCGGCGTTCTGCGCGGATAATCAGCCTTCCGCTTCTTCGAGCGCCTCCAGATTGCCGAGAATCGATTCGATCCGATCGCGGATCTCGCCGCGCTCGCGCTTGAAGCGCTCGTTGTCTTCTTCGAGCGTCGAGGCGCGTTCGGCGGCGTCGCCCTGTTCCTGCAGGCGCGAGGTGGCGTCGTCGAGCTGGCGGCGGAGCGTGTCGCGCTCCTTGCGCAGTTCCTGGATCGTAGCGATCGCTTTTTCCACGCGGTCGTTGAGGCGCCCGAGGATTTCTTCCTCCTCGGTGCCGGCAAGGGTGAGCTGGTCGTTTTCGCGGGTCTTCTTCACGTTGGTTTTCTCTCTCAGAGTAGTTTCACCGGCAGCATGGCCGCCAGGCGCGTTGCGAGCTGGTGATGATGCGAGGCAATCTCGTCCTGCGTGAGCGAGCGATCGAATGCCTGGTACCACATGCCCAGCGTGGTCTTGATGATGTCGTCTGTTTCCGCGGGAACGAAGCGGTCGCGCAAGCCGACCTCGTGCAGATACGGTACGTCGAACGAACGGATCGCATCGACGATGCGCTGATATTCGAGATCGCGTCCGTGCGTGAGCGCCAGGATCATCGGCACACCGGGGAAGCGCGCCACGGGCGCCATCGTCCACTCGCTGTTGGACGACGCGATCAGCGCTTCAACGTCGATGTCGGCCACTGCGACGTCGCCTTTGATTCCGAACGCCTGCAGGATCTCAGCGGCCAGAAATCCGACGCTGGCGATTTGCCGATCGCCATGCCAGGCGATGGCGCGCTTGCCGCTGCGCAGCCATGGCTGATCCGAGGTCGCGAAAGTCGCATCGACGTGCATCTTCGCAGCGATCTGCTCGACGATGCCTTTGATGTCGAAGAAATCGACCGGCCGCTTCGCATCACCCCAAAACGTTCCAATCGATCCGTACAGAACGACGGCGATGCGATGGTGCTCGATGACGCCGTCGCCGGCGCGGTGGTACGTCCGGCCAACTTCGAAGAGGCCACCATCGCGCGTCCCGTAGGAGCGATTGAAGACGACGGTGTCGAGCATTCCCGGCAGAAGCGAAAGACGCATCGCCGCAATCGCCTCGGAGAGCGCATTCGAGATCGCGATCGGCTTCTCGTCAGAAACCAACGCATTCCATTCGGGCCGAATGAAGGAGTAGTTGATGACCTCGGACAGGCCGCATCCGACCAGCACGTCGCGGATTGCATCCTCCGCAACGTCGGTCGCTTCGCGGCGCACGTCGCCGGTGGTCACGCGCGGGAGCATCGCCGGGACGTTGTTCAGACCGAAGAAGCGGAGCACTTCTTCTACGAGGTCCATCTCTTCGAAGATGTCGCCGCGATACGTCGGCACGGTGACCAGCAGGCCGTCATGAACCTGCTCGGCTTCGAAGCCAAGGCGGCGAAAGAGATCGAGCGCGTAGCCGATGCCGACAGATCCGGCCGAAGCTTCGTTGAGTTTTTCGGTGCGAAGGCGAATCGATTTCGGCTTCACCTCGGACGCGACGACGTCGATCGGCGCCTCGGCGATGCCGCCGCCGCTCTCGACGATCATGCGCGCGGCTTCCGTGATCACGGCAAGCGTGTCGTTCGGATCGACGCGGCGCTCGAAGCGATACGACGCATCGGTTTTCAGGCCGAGGCGGCGCGACGTGCGGCGGATGATCGACGGCTCGAACCAGGCGCATTCGAGCAGCACGTTCTTCGTCGCGGAGGTGATCTCCGATTCGAAGCCGCCGATGATTCCGCCGAGGGCGACCGGCCGTTGCGCGTCGGCGATGACGACCGTCTCCGCATCGATCTTGCGCATCTCGCCGTCGAGGCTCTTCATCGTCTCGCCGGCTTTGCCGCGCCGGACGATGATGGTCTGGCCGCCGACGCGGTCGAGATCGAACGCATGCAGCGGATGCCCGAGCGCGACCATCACGTAGTTGGTGATATCGACGATGTTGTTGATCGGACGGAGGCCGACTTCTTCCAGGCGTCTCGCAACCAGCGGCGATGACGGTTTGACGGCGATGTTGCGGATGACGAGGGCCGTGTAGCGCGAGCACATCTCCGGCGCTTCGATGCGGATCGTCGGCGGGGCAGACGATGTCGCGCCGGCG
>Ga0157369_10000249_pt1 | contig 74245 bp, 72 predicted proteins | sample C25metaG_FD_113461 | JGI IMG/M metagenome (GOLD analysis project Ga0157369, IMG submission 113461) | Corn rhizosphere microbial communities from Kellogg Biological Station, Michigan, USA - C2-5 metaG | ecosystem: Host-associated > Plants > Roots > Rhizosphere > Soil | place: USA: Michigan... | reverse complement strand
TGGTCTACGCGGTCGAGGACCTGCGCACCTGGGCCAACAGCCGCGCCTACGGAATGACCTCCGATCCCGGCTACGTGCAGCGCGACTCGGTCCGCTGATCGATGCAGGGCAGGGGCCGGTCTCTATGTCGAAGCGCCCGAGTGAACGCGAACAGCTGTCACTGTTCCGCGCATTGCCGGGCGGCGGCATGGCGCTGCGCGACGCGCAGGACCTGATGGCCTACCCGTTCTTCTCGCTGGCCAAGTCGCCGCGCACCGTGCCGATCCGCTTCGAGGCCGGCGGCGTGTCGCTCACCGTGGAGGGCGTCCCGGAACACGGCATCGCCACCATCTGGGATGCCGACGTGCTGATCTGGGCCGCGAGCCAGATCGTCCAGGCCAAGAAGGAGGGCATCGCGCCTTCGCGCCTGATGGTGGCCACGCCCTACGAAATCCTGCGCTTCGCGCAGCGCGGCACCGGCCGCAGCGACTACCTGGCGCTGCGCGCCGCGTTGGACCGGCTGCAGTCCACCACCGTCTCGACGACCTTGCGCCAGCGGGAGCGCCCCAACGGAGCCAGGCGCACGCACCGCTTTTCCTGGATCAACGAGTGGAAGGAGTACATCCGGCCCGATGGCCGCTCCGACGGCATCGAGCTGATCCTGGCCGACTGGTTCTTCTCGGGGGTGATGGACGAGGCCCTGGTGCTCACTCTGGACCCCACGTACTTCCGGCTTTCCGGAGGCATCGAGCGCTGGCTGTACCGGCTCGTGCGCAAGCATGGCGGCCGGCAGCCCGGTGGCTGGCGATTCGATATGCGCCATTTGTATCTGAAGTCCGGCGCGTTGCAGCGCTACCGCGACTTCGCCGCGCATGTGCGCGGCCTGGCTCTGCGCCAGGCGCTGCCGGGCTATCGCCTCTTCATCGAGCGCAGCGGCGGCAGCGAATGGCTGGCGTTCCGCCATTGCCCGGACGTCGTCGTGAGGGGCGACTTGTCCACAGCTTCTGTTGAAGAACCTGTGGATGGTGTGTGGACGGACTCGGTGGATCACCGGCGCGCGAGTCGGGGTATCACCGGCGCTTCTATCGGTGGATCACCGGCGCGAAACATCCCCCAAGCCGCGCCCAGCAACGGTTTCGGGGCTCCCTAAACATCTAAAGGGATACATAAATGGAAGTCACGCGCGCACGAGCGGAGGATGCCCAAAGAATGGGCAATGGTTCGGCGACTGCAAATCAGGCAGGTCCAATACCCGAGATCCGCCTCCCGGCAAGAGAAGATAGCCGCCCCGGCAAGGTGATCGCGTTGCTCAACCAGAAGGGCGGGGCCGGCAAGACAACGCTCGCCACGCACCTGGCTGGCGAGCTGGCCTTGCAGGGAAGCCGCGTCACGCTGCTTGACGCCGACCCGCAGGGGTCGGCCCTCGACTGGGCGCAACGGCGGCTTCAGAACAGGCAGGGGCGGCTGTACAGCGTCTTCGGGCTGGCGAGGGACTCGCTGCACCAGGAGGCGCCGCAGATCGCTTTGCAGACGGATTTCGTGGTGATCGACGGGCCGCCGCGCGTCGCGGCCCTTGCGCGTTCCGCGCTGCTGGCCGCCGACCTCGTGCTGATTCCGGTGCAGCCGAGCGCCTACGACGTGTGGGCCAGCCACGAGATGGTGCAGCTCATTGCAGAGGCCAGGGTGTTCCGGCCTGCGCTGCGCGCGGCCTTTGTCATCAACCGGCGCGTGGTCGGCACGGTGATCGGCCGCGAGGCACGCGCCGCGCTCGCCGATCAGCCGTTCGCCGCGCTGACGGCGGAAGTCTCGCAGCGCATCGTGTTCGCCGACAGCGTCGCCGCGGGGCGCCTGGCCTGCGAAGTGGCGCCGCAGTGCGCGGCCGCGCGCGAGATCGCGGCGCTCGCGCAGGCGGTGCGGGAGATGCTGCGATGACCAAGCCCCTGCCATCCGCGAAGCCGCGCCGGGCATCCATTGGCCGCGGGCCCGGTGCCGATCCGGCATCGGCCTGGGTGCGGCAGGCGGAAACGCTCGAGCTGCCAGCCAAGGCTTCCATCTACACCGCGCGACTCACCATCGACGTGACGCCGGCGCTGCGCGGACGTATCAAGGTGGTGGCATTCCGGCGCGACCTCACGGCGGCGGACATGCTGCGTGAATTGCTGGAGCGTGAGTACCCGGAGGACGCGGCATGACGGCGCCGGCTTCGCATCCGACGCCAACCGTCTCGCAGGCTTCTCTGCAGGCGGTGGCGCCGCATTGGCCCACCGGGATGCGGGTTTCGCTCGCTTTCGTCGAGCATCGGGTGAACGTCTGGCTGCGGTTTGGTCAGCCGACCGTCGAGATCGTGCTGGATCGTTGGCGGCGCGTGGCGATGTTCACGCCACGCAAAGTCTGCTGCCGCGTGAAGTGGATCGGGAATGACTACGGCACGGCGCTCTGGCAGCTCATGGTGCTGCAGGCGCCGACACCATTTGACGACGCTCAGCGCGTTGCCGGCGTGGCACCCGGCGCGCGCATACTGCTGCGCGCCGATGGCGAGCTGCAGGTCAAGGCGGTGCTCGCGGTGATTGACGCCGTCGAGGCGCTGGGCATCGACCCGTGCGCAGCCGCCACCACATACTGGCGCACAGTCGGCAACCGGCTGGCCGCACGTCAGCCGTTGCCCGTCTACACGGCCGAGCGGCATGCGGCGCATCTCGCGCGCGAGGCGCTGCAATGATGCACCGCATGGTTTTCGCCTGCATGGGCATCAGCCTTGCGGCACTGTGCGTGCCGGCCATGGTGCAGGTTCCGGTGCGCCTGGTCTACAACCCGAGCGACAGCGTGGCGCGTGGCTGGTATCGCATCGAGCCGCCTGAGTCGCCGCACGTTGGCAGCATCGTGCTGATACGGCTTCCGGCTGATGCGGCTGCTCTCGCGGCGCAGCGGGGCTACCTGCCGGCGGGCGTTCCCTTGCTCAAGCGGATCGGTGCCGTGGCGCCGCAATCGGTATGTGTGCGGGGAGGCGTCGTGCGCATCGACGGCGCGGCCGTGGCGGCGGTGCTGGCGCTGGACGGCGCGCATCGCCTCATGCCAACTTGGACGCAGTGCGGGACGCTAGCAGAGGGCGAACTGTTCTTGCTCAGCAATGTCCATCCTGCGTCGTTTGACAGCCGTTACTTCGGTCCTGTCCATGCCTCTGCGGTGATGGGCAGCGCGCACGCGCTGTGCACTTGGAGCAGGCCGTGAGCGTTCATCCGTCTCGCCTCCAGGCAGAGATCGCGTCGCGTTCGTGCGTGCACGGCGCCTGCACTGAACTTGCGCCACAGCCGTGCCCGGCACTGCGTCGCCCGTGCTTCCGAACGGCCGCCGCGCCGGCGCTCGGGCTGCATTCCGCCGTACAGACATCCTACCGCCAGCGTGCAGCGCCAGCTGCACCGCCGCTGTCCTTCGGGCAGCGTTGCGCACCTCGTGCGCGGCTGGCGGTGGGTCGGAGCCGGGAGCGGATGCGGGAGGCGGAGACGGAGGGCAAGATAAAAGGGGCGGCACGCCTTCGTCTGCCGATCCAGTCTGCACGTGGGGTTGGCGCGGCACGGCGCCTTGCAGTGCCTGTGCCGCGCAGGCATGCAACGCGGTTCGCCGCCAAGCGTGTCTGCGTGCCGTCTGCGTTGCCGTGCGTTGTGTTGCGCTGGAGCTTGCGCCATGGCCTCGCGTAAAGACACGCAGGATGACGAGCGTTTCCGCATCAAGCCGGTGGCGCCGAGGTCGCGCGCCGGGCCAAGTTCGCAGCGCTTCGTCTCGCAGGTCCTGAAGGCGGCCTCGAAGGCCGGCGCCAATGCTTCAGGTGTACGTAGTGGGCGGCCAGCATCCATCTTCGGCCGCGGCCGCGTGGCTGCCGGCATGGCCGGCCATCGGCTCCCGGCGAACGCCCGGCGCGTGGTCATCAAGTCCCGCTTCGTGGTCCTCAAGAAAGCGGGCGCCAGTTCGGTCGCCGCGCACCTGCGTTACATCGAGCGCGACGGTGTCACGCGCGATGGGCAGCGCGGCCAAGCCTACGGTGCGGCCACGGACGAGGCGAATCTCAAGGCCTTCGAGGAACGAGGCCGAGGCGACAGGCACCAGTTCCGTCTCATCGTTTCAGTCGAAGACGCCGAGCAGCTGGAAGACCTGCGCGGCTACACGCGCGAGCTGATGCGGCGCATGGAGGTGGATCTGGAGACGCGGCTGGACTGGGTCGCGGTCGATCATTGGGACACGGACAACCCGCACACCCACGTCGTGTTGCGCGGCAAGGTCGGCGAGGGGAGGGCGAGCCGGGACCTGGTCATCGCCCCGGACTACATGGCCCACGGCATGCGGTTGCGTGCCAGCGAGATCGCGACCGAGTGGCTCGGGCCCCGTACCGAGCTGGAGATCCGGCAAGGGCTGCAGCGAGAGGTAGAGCAGGAGCGGCTGACTAGCCTCGACCGGACGCTGTTGCGGCAAGCGGCGGCCGATGTGGTGGACCTGACCCAGGCGCCAGAGAAGACCGCGAACCTGCGGCAGCGCCAGACCCTGCTGCGTGCCCGGCTGCAGCGGCTCGAAGCCATGGGGCTGGCCGAGCGGCTCGACGCGAACCACTGGCGGTTGGCGCCGGGCGTGGAGCGATCGCTGTCAGCGATGGGCGCGCGCGGAGACATCCTGCGCGCGATGCACCGGGCAATGAAGGGCGACAAGCGCGAGCTGGTGATTGAGGCGAGCCCGACAATGTCCATCGTCGGGCGCATCACAGGCAAGGGCTTGGCCGACGAACTGCACGGGCGAGGCTATCTGGTGGTCGATGGCGTCGACGGACGGGCGCACTACCTGAAGCTGCCGGTCGGCGCCGACTTGTCGGCGCTTCCGATGGGCGGGATTGTGGAGGCGAGCCCGCCGGCGCAGGAGCGGGCGGTGGACCGCAACATCGCGGCGGTCTCGAGAGATGGCGTCTACAGGACCGCCGAGCATTTGGCCCATCTCGAGCTGGCCAACGATCCGGATCCTCGATCTGCCGTGGATGTCCACGTGCGCCGACTTGAGGCGTTGCGCCGTGCGTGCGTCGTGGAGCGTGTGGCCGATGGCGTCTGGAAGGTGCCGTCGGATCTGACGGTGAAAGCGCGACAACACGATGCGCAGAAAGCTGCAGGACCGACCATCGAGTTGCACTCCCACCTGCGCATCGATCAGCAGGTACGCGCCATCGGCGCCACCTGGCTGGACAGGCAATTGATCGATGGGGGCCGCGGCTTGGTAGCGCAGGGCTTCGGTACCCAGGTACGCGATGCAATGCGCAGCCGCGCGGAGTTCCTGATCGAACAGGGCCTGGCCGAACGTCGAGGTCGGCGTTTCGCGCTCGCACGTGACCTGCTGTCGACCTTGCGGGATCGGGAATTGGCGGTAGCTGCCAAATCCTTGCAGGATCAGACCGGCCGGAGCTACCGGAGACTGAAGGACGGCGAGCGGGCCAGCGGCACCTATCGCCGAAGTATTCAGCTTGCCAGTGGTCGCTTCGCCATGCTCGATGACGGGGTGGGTTTCGCCCTGCTGCCTTGGCGACCTGTGATTGAACAGCACCTGGGTCAACAGGTCTCCGCCGTCAGCCGTGGCCAATCGGTGACTTGGCAGTTGGGGCGGCAGCGGGGCATCTCCGTATGACGACCGCCCGGCGTGCATTGCCGATTCGGGCTACCGAGCCGAGGTGATCTCGGCCAACATCGGTTGGACCAAGCGTTGTCGGACCGTATTTCATGAATGCAGAGCCGCCGCCTCGCGGCCTAGCCACTTCACGAAGCTGTCCGCTCCGTCCTTGTCCGTCGCAGCGATGCGGCGATTGCTCAACCCCGAATCCGACCGAAAAGCTATGACTATGACCGAGACCGATCTGGAAGCCCTCAATTTCCCCGACGCACCGAAAATGGTGTCAGCCGAGTTCCCTGGCCCGAAGTCGGCTGATGCGCTGGCCCAGTCGGCACGTACCGAATCCATGGCGCGCGGTGCCGGTCGAGCGCCCGTGGTGATCGATCGCGCTTTCGGCGTGACTTTCAAGGACCCCGACGGCAATACGTTCATCGACCTGTCGGCTGGCGTTGGTGTAAGCAGTGTGGGACGTTGCCATCCCAAGGTGGTCGCAGCCATGCGCGAGCAATCCGAAGTGCTGATGCATGCCATGGAGGTGAATAGCACGAAGCGCACGGAGTTGGCCACCAAGATCTCTGAGATCATGCCGGAAGGACTGCGAGGCGATTGCATCACGTTCTTCACGCAGGGCGGCAGCGACGCGCTCGAAGCAGCAGTGAAGTTTGCCAAGCGCGTCACGGGACGGCACCAGATCATCGCTTTTCATGGGGGCTATCACGGTGTGTGGAACGCCTCCGTGGCGCTGACTACCGGTACAGCCTATCGCAAGGGCTACGCTCCCTTCATGGGCGGCGTAATTCACGTGCCCTATCCTTATGCTTATCGGTTTCCATTCGACACCAATCAAAAAAGTGCCGAACAGATCGCAGGTGAGTACGTCGACTATCTTCTGAATACGCCATACACGGCCGCCGACGATGTTGCAGCTGTGATTGTCGAACCTGTGCAGGGCGAAGGCGGATACGTGCCGCCCGCGCCGGAGTTCCTGCAAATATTGCGCAAGGCCTGTGATCGCAGTGGCGCGCTGCTAATTGTTGACGAGGTGCAAGCCGGCGCAGGTCGGACCGGCAAGATGTGGGCGGTGGAGCACTCTGGCGTGAAGCCGGACATGCTCACCTTCGGCAAGGGCATCGGGGGCGATGTCCCTATGGCAGGACTCGTGATGCGCTCAGACCTAGCGGCAAAGATTCCGGACGGATCAGTACCGAATACCTTCGCAGCCAATTCGGTCTCCGCCGCCGTTGCGCTCACCAACATCAGTCTGTTGCAGGATCCTTCGCTGGGTCTGCTGGATCGCGCTCGCTCGCTCGGTCAGGAGGCAAAGGAGTACATCCAAGGTCTCAACAGTCCGTTCATCGGCGAAGTCCGCGGCTTGGGGCTCATGATCGGTATCGAGTTGGTGCAGGATCGGGCGACCAAGGAGCCCCTGAGCCACGAGAAGATTGGCGAGCTGATGGGCTATGTTCTGAGTCACGGCGTGATGATGGTGCCATGCGGGCGCTATGGCAATGTGATGCGCGTGATGCCGTCGCTCACGATTCCGCGATCGCTGTTGTTCAAGGCGCTTGACATCTTTGGACGGGGCTTGTCCACGCTTTGACGGGGCCGCAACGCGACGAGCCGATATGCGCCACGCCTTGCCAGCGGCAAGGGAGACGCTGCGTGGCTGCGAAAAGGTCATGGTGCCGCACGCGGATGATCGAGGCCTCCGTTGCTGGGGTATCTGCACACCGCGCACCAAGATTCTTTCCCGATCGGCCTAGCCTGCGCGCAGAAGAGCCAGCTTGTTTTCGGACTATGGGTTTCATGTAGCGCGGCCCGGGAGTGCGGTGAGGTGGGACGCAGCTTGTCCATCGCCAATCTGCCGCGAACTGGTTGTGAGCTTTGCGTTGCCGGACGCCACGATCAGGTGCTCCGCTGTGTGCCCAACGGGGGGCGCCGTGGTCGCTGACGCGATCGTGCATCGATGACGGCGGATGAAGCAATCTCGCAAGTCAAAAAATCCCCTGCGTGATGGCGCTCGGCGAAGTGGCTTCAAACCACTATGAATGAGACCTCTATCACTACTGCCTTGCGGCGAGTGGCACAGGAGCAGAAGTCGTGAAGAAAAATTGGCAGGAGATCTGCCTGACACTCGAGATTGCTCGCAAGGAGGATCTGCGGGGATTCAAACGGGAGCTGCAGAAAGCATTTGCTGCAGGCATGGTCGAAACCCTGGGCACCACCCCGGACGAGCCCATCCCCTCGGATGAGGACATGGAGAAATCGTTTGGCGCGACGGGTGCCGTCACCTGTCACATCTTGATGAATGGAGCCCGGGTCGGTGGTGTAGTACTGAGAATTGACGACGCCACCCAGTACAACTCGCTGGACCTCTTTTTTGTGTCGACCGGCACTCACGGCCGTGGCGTCGGACTCCAGGCCTGGAAGGTCATCGAGGCTCGTTATCCTGAGACGAAAGTCTGGGAAACGCACACGCCGTATTTTGAGAAACGCAATATCCACTTCTACGTGAACAAATGCGGATTCAAAATCGTAGAGTTTTACAACCGGCGCCATCCCGATCCCGAGCATCCCCAGCCTGCAGGTCTCCCCGGGAGGTGGGACATGTTCAGGTTTGAGAAGCTCATGGTTTAGGGGGGCGCTTGTTCGGTAAATCGCGTCGTAACCAGCACGCCGAACTGCGCTTGGATCGGCACGATGGCCTTGCCGCTCGATCTCGCTTGGCCAGGCAAACCGTTTTTCCGCGCTGGCCGGGGTTTCGCTTCCGGAGCCGGTCGGCAGATGCGCCAACATACGTCGGCGTTTGGGTTTTTTGGGATCCCACAAGCGATCGTGCCTGAGCTGGGTTCCTTTAGGAGGCTCAGTACTTCGCGGAACATCGCGACCCTCTGCGCTTGACGCTGGCCGCACACGTACGACTGTCAGGCAGCGGATGCCCCGGGCTGGCGGCGATGCGGCAGCAGTTCGCCGACAAGCGACACCTTGTGCGTGGCAGGCACAAGCAGGACGTCCTTCAAGTACGCGTACGGATCGAGCTGATTGAGCTTGGGCGACCTGTCGACCGGATCAAGTTCGTCGCTGCGGCCGCCGTGCCGATCCGCGCACGGCGAACCCGCGAACAGCCAGTTGCCTCGGGTGCCTCTGCCCACGCTGATTGGACAGATCTGATCCTCCACCCAGTTGTTTCCATACGTGCAATGCATCGGCAACGGGCCTTGCCTTGTGCAATCTCTCTGACGAGCTGCGGAGGATCGGACGGACTGCACGCCAAGGCGCTCCGCATTGGACAAGCATTCAACAGGTCAACGTCGTTTGATCGGCACGGCCTTTGCGTTGGCCGCGAAGCTGTCCTTCGCCTAAAGGGGTTTCCCCTCTATGAAGCTCTGATCGATCTGTGCAAAATTTCGTCTATGTGAGAATTTGGCATAGCAAAAAGCAGCCGTCCTTCAAGGAGTGCCAGCCGGTGAATCAAAGCATCCATCGCTTTCAAGACATACATGCCCACGCGGTCTCGGTGCAGGAGTGGAACCAGACCTACAGCCAGATCACTGCGGGGTCGCTCGAGAGTTCACTCATGCAACTCACGAGTGCAAGATGCCATGTCTTTCGGGAGCAAATCAACCGGCGGGTGGTGCAGCACGGGGAGGCGCCGAAGGGCAGGGTGTGTTTCGCGGTGCCACTTGCGATCCCGGGGGCGATCCGGATGCAGGGACGCGAGGCGGACTACAGCAGCATCTTTTTTCTTCGTGGCGGAGAGGAGTTCATGTTCCACATGCCAACAGGCATGGACATGCTGGCGATTACCTTCGAGCGCGAATTCTTCGAAGCCGCGTTGGGCGACACCGCTTCGGCTAGCGAGATCCAGACCTTGCTTCGGCAACCAGTAATCAAGGTGCCGCCGCCGCGTCTTGCAGAGTGTCGCCAGCGTTTGCTCACGATGTTCTCCGAAGCGCTTGTCAACGAGGAGCTTGGCAATACGCAGGCGCGCGAGCGCGAGCTGGAACAGGCCATGCTGGATGAACTTCTGGTGCTGATGACCGACCCGGCCTGCGACAGGCGGCAGCGCAGCGGCAGCTCCACGCACAGTTTCATCGTTGAGAAGTGCCACAGATTGGCGATGTCGGAGACGATCAACGTGCCCAGCGTGATCGAGTTGTGCCAACGCCTTCAGGTGAGCCGGCGCACTGTCCAAAACAGCTTTCGCTTGGTCGCTGAGACTACGCCTTTGAACTACCTGCGCTCCGTGCGCCTGAACGGAGTACGTCGGACTCTCATGTCGACTCCGGCCTCCGAGCTTTCCATTGGCGACGCGGCCTCCCGATGGGGCTTCTTCCACCTGAGCCATTTCGCAGCGGAATACCAGGAACTGTTCGGTGTCCTGCCGTCCCAGACCAAGCGGGCGGAAGAGGCCCGGGCATACGCTGCCTGAAGCAGCGCGTCGAATCGTCGCGCTGGTGGCAGAAAGCACCTCCGGTGCCCACAGGATCGTGGAGTTCATTGGCGTCGCCGATGGCATCGCTCGCCAGAAGAGCAGTCTGCACGCCAGCCCATCATGTGCAGCACTCCCCGCCGCATACGTTCCCGGCCCTTTCTGGGCACGACGCGGCGTGGTGCACCGTTTAAAAGCTTGCCACCACCATCAGCTTGAGATAGGGATTGGCCTTGGCGCTGCCGCTTTGATTGCCCCCGTTGCCCTCGTATTTGCGAGGCTTGTAGATCCCAATGATCGGCGAGAAAGTCAGGTTCTTGGTGATGGCCCAATCCAGGTAAAGAGCCAATTCGCGCGCGTCCAGGTTTAGCGTCGAGCGGTCGGCGAGCGTCCTGAAGTCGAAGAACATCAGCGTCGCTGCCAGATTCTCAAGCGGCCGAACGGTGAGTGCGACATCGTGGATGCGGGTGTTGAAGTTGTACGAGAACGCATAGTTCGATGCGACCTCGCCCTGGTACCGCCCGCGGAAGCCACCCTGAAACAGGGAGTCGAATTCTTTCGAATACCGGGTGTAGCGGTAGCTCAGCGAAGGCTGCCATGCCACGTCGGAAAACGTATAGCCCGCCTCGGCGTACCATGCGTTGTCGTTGCGAGAGCGCTTCTTTTGGTAGGCGTACTCGAATGCGAAGTCTGCATCCGGAATTCCGGCGTTGCCGTCCGCGCGAATGCTATAGATCTTCATGCCCTTGCGCTCCAGACGCGTCGGTGAAATGGCGTATCGCTCATCGACGTCCAGGCCGCGGATGAAGGTGAATCCGACGGTGCCTTCGGGGGCGGTGTAGTCGAGCGTCCCGACCGCGATCTCCGTGTTGGCCTGCAGGCGCGTGTTCGACTTGAGCCACATCGCGCTTCCGTGCAGTCCCTCAGTGCCGCCCAGACGCAGGACAGCCGTCCTGGCGAACGCCAGGCGCTGGCCGAAGTAGTAGGCACCGCCGCGGTCATAGCGGCCATCTGCCAGGCCCTTGCCGGGATTCACGCCGTCGTCGTTGACCAGGAAGCCGGAGCCGGCTTTCACAATCTGGCGGCCCGCGGAAAAGTCGATTCCGTCCTTGCCCAATGCGGGAAACAAGTCACCCGACTTCCATCCCACGTACGCGTCCTCGAACCGTGTGCGGTGTTCCCGGCCTGTGGTAGTGCCGCCGGGGTCCCCGTCTCCCCATGTAGCCGTGCTGATCGCACTCAGTGCGCCGTAGAGCGTCCCGCTGCCGATCCGGTCGGTGGAGCCGTTCAGGCCGTACTTGGCGAAGCCCTCTTGCCATCGGAAACCGCCGGGTCGACCCACATAGTTGCGCCGGGTGCCGAACATGCCGTAGCCCGCTTTGAGCTCTGCGTTCAGAGTCGTTTCGCTTTCGGCGTAGAGTTCATAGCCATGGGCCGCAGGCGTGAGCACGCAAAGGGCGGTGAGTGAAATGAAGGGTAGGCTGCGGATCGAACGCATGGTGTCTCCTGTGTTGTGTCGTGAGAGACTTGTGATGGGCGCCCATGCGGCGGCAGAGCGTGCGCGTTGTCGTCGTTCGATGACGACCGCGCCATGGAGACAGGGAGTCGACCACAAGCGGGGCGAGTGTCCTGTTGCCCGTGGGTGGGGTGGTAGCCCAAATCAGCAATCGCGAGGAATTCAAGAAGATGGCGACCAGGGCTCATCGAGCTTGGGCATGCGGCGCGGCCTGACCTTGCTCGCGAAAATTCGCCAACCGATCACGCACGACGTGATGCACAGCGCAAGGCCGAGAAGCGACAGCATCATCACGACGCTGTCGCGCACCAACGGCCGGTTGCGCAATGCCTCGAAGTCCAGGCTGTGCATGCCCTGGTACAGCACACGCTGCCAGCGGCCCGAGGGGGCGATACGCAGCAGCACCCTGGCCGACAGCGGATCCGCATACAGGTCGATCCCGTCCGCCCATCGGGCTCGCTACACCGGCAGCGGACGCGTATCCCGTACGTCGGAGGACGCGGCGTTCTGCGCGTAGTAGGCGCTGTCGTAGGCGTCGATCCGCCGCAACTCGACCGGAACATGCCCGGCGCCCCGGATGCCTCCCAGCGCCCGCGCGATCTCTTCCTCAGGAAACCTGGCGTGCAACACCGGAGCCGGCGCGGCGGCATCGGCGCGCATTACGCTTTGGCCCACGCGGGTATGGACGCGATACCAGGTGTGCCCTGCAAACTGCACATGCTCAAGTTCCAGGGCGTCGGCGTTCGGCGAGCTTCGGGCATGCGCGGCAAGTGCGTCGCGCGGTTGAAGCTGTGCGACCGATGGCGCACCGAACCAACGCGCTTGCTCGGAAGGCTGGGCACTGCGCGGACCGAAAACGCCGTACGGGTTCATCGACATCAAGCCCGAGAACATCTACGTCAGCGTGAAGACTGCGGCCACAAGGCCCGCGATGTGATGCCATCGCATCCAGAACTTGCGATAGGGAATCCAGCGGGTGCGATTCAGGAAGATCTGCCAGATGCCCAGCGCAAGCCCGGTGGCCGCAAGCACCACGCCCGGAATCGACAGCCAGACCACGACCTGGTTCCACGCCTGCGGAAACTGGCGCAACACTGTCGGGTAGATCCAGTGCGGCACCGCGCCGATCCAGTTCCAGAAACGCTCGGCCCGGCGTGTGTCTCGAACCACTTCTGCGCTGCCGCGTGACACATATAACTCAAGGCCGTCGTCGCCGGCCAGCCTGACCTTCACCAGCGGACGATAAGGATCGAGTCCCTGCGGCACCGTCCATTGGTCGCGCTCCAGTTCCTCGGTGTCTACAGCCTTGCGGCCGCTGAAGGCCTGGGCGACCAGCGCGGCCTGTTGCGCAGTCAGCGGCGCGACCGGTGCGCCGCTTTCCGCGTCGAAGGTCCGCCAGACGGGGGCGCGGCCCTCGGCCTCGCCGGCCAGGATGCGCCAGACAGGCACGTCGGCGTGCATGCCCAGCCTTGCAGCGCCCAAGCCGATGCCGGCGCGCTGCGCGATCGCTTCCGCCGTCAAGCAGCAGCCCGGCCCTACCCGCAGCGGCGCGAGCCCTTCGAGCCGATCCACCTGCGACAGGTTGGGAAACGGCACATAGTGCAGCACCATGCCGGAGGCAAACCACATCAGGAAAAAAAGCGCCAGGACAACGCCGAGCCACTTGTGAACGAAGATCAGCGCGCGCTTCATGAGCTTTGCCGCCCAGGGGGACCTCTTGGGCATCTGCCACTCGATGTCACTTCATGTCCTTGACCTGGACCCACAGCACGGCGTCCTGCGACATGGTCTTTCCCTTGTGGCTTCTCGCGGTACCGATGTCCAAGGCCGCAATGCCCCACCATCCCGCTTTGGGCAAGCCGACCGCGATGACGCCTTCGGCATCGGCGACAACGCTCAGGCGTTCGTATGCGGCATGAGGCGCCGTCACGTGCGCCTTTCGTCCGAATGCCCCCGTCTTGAGATCGACCGGGTGGTTCAGATACTCGATCTCCACGCGGGCAAAGGGGACCGGCTTGCCGTCCGACAAAACGATCGCGCGGAAAACGCCGCCGGTCCAGATGCCGTACGGTCTCGTGAGGGGCTGTATCTCGACCGGAAGGCCCTGCGTGTTGGCCCAACCGCTGGGCACGCCGCCGACATTCACAACGACTTTGGTGAACTGCTGGATGTACAGGTCTTCCTCTGTCTCGAGATAGGGCTCGGGCTCGAGTACGAACACGTGATCTCCGAGCGAGCGCACCACCTCTCGCGGGATGGAGGCCCGGAACGCTGCGGCCCGCCGGCCACCGGCCTTCCATTCGACGGGGCGCAGGTACTTCTTGAGATCGGTCTTCACCGGCTCCGCGCCGGCGCGGTAGGTGGTCACGCTGAAGGAACGCGGCTCTGCCATCGGCATCGTGGGTCCACCTTGAAAGGGATGGGTGAACACCAGCGCGAATTCCAGATCTGTGCCGCGTTCGAGTGTCGACTCCTGGACATACAGTGTCTGAAAATGGGCTTGCACGGGCAGTGCGGCCAGGCAACCGGTCAACGTGAGCACTCCGGCTCGGCGAAGAAAGTTCATCAAAGTCCTCATTTGGTGATGTTGGAGCTGTACAGCGTGGTTTGGTGGTTGTCGCCACCGAGAAAGACCACGTGGTAATCGACGCCTGGTGGCTTGAATACGTAGGTGCCGGCGTTGTCAAGGACGCCCTCCAGCAGCACCTTGTTCCTGGCGTCGAGCACCTGGATTTTTTTTCCGGCGGCGGAACTGCCGTCCGAGAAACCAGCTTCGCATTGCACCTGGTCTTGTTTGATGTAGCAGTCAAGGACGGGCGCATGCGCATGCGCCGCCGCGCACGCGGAGAGAATTCCAGCAACCGACGTCCCACGAAGCGAGAGCAATGGCTTCATCAAGTCTTTTCCTTCATTCACATGCCGCTCAACGCCGGGGCGAGCGGTCCGTGTCTTTCATTGCGTCGCCGGCGGTTTCTGCTAGAGCCGTCGACAAGGCATTCATGTTCCACCTCAGAAGGGCCTCGTAGGCGCCGGCCTCGTCGGTGAGAATGCCGGGGTTGCCCGCATCCAGTACCAGCAGCCGCGCGCCGCCTTTCTCGATGGCCTTGACGATCCGCTCGTCCGGTTTCCACTTGTGGACAACCAGCCGAATGTCTCGCTCGCGCAAGTAGCGGCTCAGCGCCGAGCGATCGCCATCGCTCCAGTCGACATCCTGTTTGACATACCAGCCTTCGACGAACACGCCGAAGTCGCCCAGCATGTAGGCGAACTCGCTGGCCAGCGAAAGAACGCGAGGGTCGCGCTGCGCCGCCATGCGTGCGCCATATTCGGCTTTCAATCGGCGCAAGCGCCCTTCGAAGGCGGCGAGGTTCTGCTGTATCCGGTTGGCATCCGGACGCGACAAGCGCTCCAGGTCGGCAGCGATCAGTGCCGCCATGCGCATGCCGTTGTCGGGGCTGAGCCAAGCGTAGGGCGACGGCCCCGCATCCGGGCCAGCTGCCTCAACCCAGGGGACGTTGTTCCTTGGTGTTTCGAGCACCGACAACCCCGGCTTCGCGGCATCCCACGAGCGCGATGCATCGATCTCGATGATGCGCAGGTTGTGCCGGCGCGCCGTCGGATACAGCGGGTCCGCGCGCCACAGGTTGCGCAGCGTGACAACCGCTTCTGCCTTCATGATCGCGTCGGCCTGCAAGCGTGCGAGCGCGTTGCCCTGTGCTTCCATTGGCACTGCAGCACCTTCAGGCAGGCGTATAGCTTCGATGTCTGTCCCTTCGGTGAGGGCGGAGGTGAGGGCGTGTAGTGCAGGAAGTGCCGTAAGCACGCGGCATTTTTCACCGCCGGCGCCTGCATGTGCCGCAAGAGGGGCGCCCCACGCGAACACCAAGATCGTCAACCAGTTTCGGAAAGTCATGGAGTGCGCTCTAGATGCCAGCGCTTCGGAACCGGGGCGCGCGGGCTCGAACGACGGAGGTAAAGACGAAGATCGCCGCAGCGACGAGGACAATCGCCCCGCCCGTGGGGACCGGGATATGCAGCTGCATCGGCAGCAGGATGCCGAGCACGCAGGACACCGTCGCGATGGCGACCGAGCGCGCGACCAATTCACCCAGTGAGCGGCTGACGTTGCGGGCTGCCGCCGCCGGAATGAGAAGAAGAGCTTCGACGAGCACGGCACCAATGATCTTCAGGCAGGCCACGGTCACCAGCGTGACCATGGCGACAAATACATAATCCACAAAGCGCACCCGCACGCCCCTTGCATGTGCCAGGCTCGGGTTGATGCTGGCCAGCAGCATCGCGTTGTACATCGGCAGTCCAATGCAGGCGCAGATCACCGTGACGACAAGCAGCACGTTCATGTCGGTGTGGTCGACCGCCAGGATGGAGCCGAACAGCACGCTTTCCATGACGTGGGTATTGATCTTTGCGGACACGAACAGCAACAGCGAGGCCCCCAGGGCCAGCGAGATCGACAGGAAGACGCCGATCAGGATGTCGTTGGACAACGTCGTGCGGTGCTGTGCGTACTTGAGCGTCAGAGAGAACAGCAGGCAGAAGGCAAACATCGAGACATAGGGCGACGTGTAGGACTCGCCGATGAGCACCCCGATGGCCACGCCCGTCATGGCTGCATTGCCGACAGCCTGGCTGAAGAATGCCATCCGCTTGATCATGACCATCGAGCCCAGCACCCCCAGCAGCGGGCCGATCAGCAACGTACACAGCAGCGCATTGATCAGGAACTCATACTGGAACGGCTCTGGCAAGGCACCTCGTTCGGCGAGTGCCTGCAACTGGTTGCGAATGAATTCGTATACGGGCGTCATTGGCTGGTCTCTTACCGAAAATGCGTCCAGTCGAGTGCTTCGGCGGGAGAGCCATGGAAAAGGACTTGACCATTGATGCTGGTCACGCACTGGGCGAGACGCATCACCTGATCCAGGTCATGATTGATCCACAGGATGGTGACCCCACGCGCATGCAGTTCGGGCACCAGATCCTCGAGCAGCCGCATGCCCGGCCTGTCGACACCGGTGGTGGGCTCGTCAAGAACCAGCAGCCATGGCGCCGGATTCAGGGCCTGTGCCAACAGGACGCGCTGCCGCTCCCCGCCGGAGAGGGCTCCGAAGGGGCGCCTGCCTGAGACCTGGACGCCGGTTCGCTGCAGGGCCGCGGCGCATGCTTCCCGGCCCGGTCGGGAGGCGCCCATGAAGGCGGGCCTGCGCTGACTGAGGAGCGCCATGACGTCATCCACCGTCATCGGCAAGTTGCGGTCGAACTCCGGCAACTGAGGAACGTAGCCGATCGGACCCACCACATCACCTTCGAGGCGGATATGCCCCGAATGCGGCATCTGGCCCAACAGGGCGCGGGCCAATGAGGTCTTGCCGCCGCCGTTCGGGCCGACCAGGCAGTGCAGCGCACCGGCCTCGACGCGGAACGTCACGTCGTCCAGAACACGCGTTCCACCCAACTGAAGGGTGACATGCTCGAATACCAGGGCCGGGCCACGCATCGGTCTTTCTCCTTCAACGGCGCGTGGACTCGATGGCCGAGGCCAAAGTTTGGAGGTTTTCGCGCATCTCCACTTCGAACCGGTCCGCGGTGTACGGTCCGCCGGTGATGTGAGAGAGCGCAAAGATCTTCACGCCCGTGGCTTCCTCGATTGGCTTGCCCAGGCCGATGGAGAAGTATTTTTCAGCGAAGAGCACGCGGACGTTCGCCTTCCTGATGGCATCGACCGTGTTGGCGAGCTGGCGCGCGGTCGGCGCAACGCCATGGCGCGGCTCGATGACCGCCGTCACGGTCAGGCCGAACTCCTGCATCAGGTAGTCGTAGCCCGCGTGTGTCGTGGCGCATCGGAACGACGACAGGTCGAGACTGGCAAAACGGGTCATGAACTCCGCACGCAGCCCCCGGATCCGCGCCGCATAGGCGGCGGCATTGCGCCGGTACGCGGCGGCGTTGTCCGGGTCGAGCTCTCCCAGGCGCCGGGTGATTTCGAACACTTGCTGGATGGCCGCGGTGGTGGACACGAAGGTGTGGGGATTGACGACCTTGGCGTCGCCCTGGTCCCCCGCGATCGGTATGAGCGCCACCGAAGCATTGGCGTAGATGAGCGGCAGCGTCCCCTTGCGTCCGGCTGCCTTGACGATCTCGAAGGCCCACTCGTCGTGCCCGATGCCGTTGACCACCAGCGCATCGAGTGACATGGCACGCGTGATGTCTTCCGTCTGCGGCTGATAGTTGTGCGGATTCGCATCTCCCGCGATGAGCGGGACCACCTCTGCCTTGTCTCCGACGATGTTGGCGACGAAGCTGTAGTAGGGGTGCAAGGTGACGCCCACCTTGAGCTTTTTACCCGCGGCCAGTGCCGGGCCGACCAATCCGCACCCCAGAAGCAGCAGGCATATCGTCGTCCCGCGCCGGCGCAGCGAAAGCTTCTTCGACGTGGCCGTCATCGAGCCTCCTTGATGCGCTCGACTTCACTCGCGCCGTTATAGGCGATGACTTGCCGCCATCCCTTGGCGACCAGTGCTTCGGGTTTGACGATCTCGGGGTAGGGCGCCAGGGCATCGGGATGGATCCAGATGGTGGCCTGGTTCGCCCACATCACCCCCGCGTGCGCATGTCCGATCACCAGCAGGTAGGCGCTTTGGGCCGGCGCCTTGCCAGCAGAGCCGTAGTAGACGGTGGCACCCTGACCCTGCGTGCCTTCGGACACAGCGTTCGGCGCCGCCGCGGCAGGCGTCTCACGATGGCCGCTCTCTGCGCCGGGCTGGCTGGCATGGGGCTGGTGAGCGCCGGGGAGGATCAATTGCCAATGCACCTCCCCATTCGCCTTCCAGAAGGTGTCCTGATAGAAGGGCGGGAGCAGCATCCGCTGGGCGTCCGCGAGGGTGATCCAGCCGCCCGTGTCGTTGTTGAACCAGATGATCTCTTCCGAGGCGGGCAGCAGCGCGCCGTGAATGGCTTGGTCGGCGGGCCCGAGGCCGTCGAAGGACCTGATCTGCCAGCTGAGGGGTTTCGGGGGGGCAGGATGGGCGGGGCGCAACAGCACGTAGCCTGCCAGGCTGCCGACCATCGCCACGAACAGCAGAGGCATCATGAGCGTTTCAAGCCTGCCGGTGAGGGGACGCACGGTCCAGAGTCGAGCACTCCCACCTTTCAAGGCCGGTGAGTCACCCAACGCCCGCCGGATGCTGCGCCCCACGAGACTGCCTCCCGCGCTCACGAGGAGAATCCTATCCATCGGCCGAGAACAATCACAACGATCCACAACCCCATCGAGCTCAATCCCGCGGCGCGCGCCGCGCGCGGCGGCGGCAGCAGTTCGTCCCATTCGCCGATCCGGCGATAGATGCCCAGATGGAAGATCGCCATGTTGATGCCGGCGAAGACCAGGATGGTCATCTTCCACCAGAACAGGCTGTTCTCGGCGTAGGTAGTGGCATTCGATGCGAACATGAGCAGGCCCGTCGCCACGGAGGCGATGAAGGCCACCCAGGTAAATGGCAGCAGCTCTTGCATCAGCCGATGGGCGCTGCAGCGGTGCGAGGCACAGCCGATGAGCCGCAGATCCACAATGGCAATGATTCCGAGCACCAGCGTGATCGCAATCACATGCACTGACTCGAGCGCCGGAAATGCCACACCGGTCTCTCGGATGAAAGTCGAAAGCCGGGAATCTTGAACGGCTTGGAGGATGGATTGAATGACCATGGAAGGTACCGGTGAGCGTTGCGTCAAAGAGGAGGCGACCTAGATCGTGTAGGCAATCCATCGGCCGCAGACGATCACGCAGCACCACAGGAAAAGCGATAGCCAGGAGATCGGCTTGACGAGGTGTGCCCATCGAGCGCCACTGCCCTCCGCGTCCGGAGACAGGAGCGGACGCCGCGCGAGCCAGGTCAACGTGAAGGCGGCAACGACCAGCACCATCTTGAGCCAGAACGTCGAGTTCGTCAGAACGCGTTCAGGCTCACCGATGCTCATGACCAGCCCGGTGAGGAGCAGCACGATGAGCGCGCGCCACATCCACGGGAAATAGCGGCGAACGACTTTGCCCGGGGACTCATCCGTGGCCAGTACGCCTGCAAGGCGCAGATCGGAAACGAATGCCGAGCCGAAGATCACGGCGATCGCAATGATGTGGATGCACTGCACGGTCGGAACGATCCAGGACACGTCCCGGATCATGGTGCTGGGCGCGGACTCATAGAGCCACGCGATGAAGGTCTCCGAGGACATCTGTCGCCTTTCAATGAAAAGAATCAGGATTGGCTTGCCTGGCAGGCCGGGACCATGGAACTTCTCGTCAGAAGTCACCTGGCTTCGCGATCGGGCGCAAGCTCGCGGCGTCTTCGGGAAGGAGATAACCCTCCTTGACAGACAGCGCCTTGGCCTCCTCGAACTTCTTTGCGTAGATTTCACCGGTTCCGTAGAGCTTGCGCAGCTGCGTACGCGAGTACGGAATCTTGGTGTCGTAGATCAGGCCGCAGTGGGTCTCCTGGTCGGTCATGTAGCGGCTGGATGGCACGCTGATCCAGGGGGGGCGGACGCCGCCGAGCATGTTGCCGGTTGCGGGGTCGCGCACCACCGATTTGCCCTTGCGTGCCACCCGTGGCGCCTTGGGCATCGCTGTACCTTCGCGGACCCAGCGGTCCATGCCGTCGAGCAAGGCCGAGGCAAGCATTTCGACCGGCTCGTCGTACAAGGTCTGGCAGCGAGGATCGCGACCTTTGCCGACATCGGCGGCCAGGCGCTCCGAATGCTCCGTGCCGAGGTCCGCCAGGCGCAGATGCGGCATGCCGGTCACTTCGTAGTAGCGAAGTTTCGGACTGTCCGTGTCCGGCGGCAGCTCGATGCCCTCGATCGCGTCGTGCATCAATTCGGACTGGCTGTAGACCGTCACGAATGGCACGCCGTCGGGCATCTTGCGAGGTACGCGAATGGCGTCACCCCCGACTTCGCCGTAGGCCATGCGGCCAGTCATGTAGGCGTCGATCAGGGGACCACCATCGGGCATCCGCCATTGCTGGTGACGCCCTTGGTCGAGATAGTCCATCCACACCTGGGCCGTCACGGCCCAGCTGTTGACATACACGCGATGAACTTCGAGTCCGGTGAGCGGACCTTGTGGCGCATTGGATTTCAACGCCATCGCAAGCTGCGCCGCAATGGCCTGCGATTGCGGAACGAAGGGATCGGCAACGCTACCGCGCTTGAAGCGCTCGGGATCGGAGTACGTGCCCAGCGGTGCGTAGCGTGCGTAGTCGTACCGGCGCATGAAGTCGAAGTTCACGATCCGGCCGTACTGCCTGATGCCGTCGGCTTCCTCCGCCGCCATTTCGGAGATGAACTTGGGATCACGCTTTGGCTTGTTGATGTTCAGCGTGTAGCCGACGTAGGCGTATCCTCGCCGCAGCAGGTAGTCGCGGGTGAGGATCCAGCCGGCTCCACGCTCGCCGAACCAGCTGAACGGTTCGATCACCACGGTTCCATTGAAGCGTGCCGGGTCGATCGGCTTGCGCACGAGAATGCGCGTGGTATATGGGGCTTGCAGCAGCGTCTCGCCAGCGGCGGTGATGGCTGGCGCGATGCCCGAAAGGTAGTACTCCTCTTCGACATACCCGTGGCGCGCCAGGTCGATGTACTCCGTGCCCCTGCGCTGCGCCGAAGACAAGGGCGCCTTGCCGGAGGGGGGGACTGCCACGATCGTGGGCGTGGTGGGAACCTCCGCCCACGACAGCCCGGAAACGCTGAGCGAAACCAAAGCGCTTTGCAGCACGGCACGCATCAGACCGCTCGAGATCCAATTCATTTCAGTACGTCCGCTCTTGGGATGGAGTGAGGGGGCAGGGCGGCGGTGTCAGTTGCGACGAAGGGCGGTCTTTCCCTCGCTGTCGATCACGATCTGGTTGTTCTCACAGACGTATTCCTGGATCCTGTAGTCGGACCTCTTGTATTCGAAGGTGAAGCGATACGGCGCGTTAAGAACTTCCGGATCCTCGATCACGATCTGGTTCTCGAGATGATCGGGATCCTTGAGCCGGATTCGCTCCGTGATCTTCATGTCCTTCCCATGCGGAACGTCGTACAGCCGCGCCTCGGGCCGAATACCTTGGGTCTCCACCACGAGCGTGTCGCCCTCCCACCGCCCGCGCGATTGCCCTTGGAACGTGGCCTCCAGCTTGTCCTTTGACGGCATCGGTTCGGTCAACAGGATGCGACGTACTTGCTGGAGATACTCGCCGAGCACGACCACTTGCCTGTTGTTGTGAATAATCTCGATCGGAAAAAGCGCCGCCATCAGCGTGGGCATTCCCTCCGGGAGGCACTTGCTGCTCGTTGTGGCAAGCGGGGTCCCGGCTTCGTTGGCCTCAGCCTGCTTTTTCTTCAGCGTCTCGTATTCACTGAGGAAGGGCTCTTTCAGGTCGATCTTTCCGCCTGGCAATACAGGGTTGTCCGGATCCTCGCCAAACCAGTCGTCCGGTGTTCTTTCCCACGTTCCGCTGATGCCGAGCTTCTGCGCTTCTGCAGGACCACCGCCGCGTTCGGAGGCGATGAACGTCACTGCGGCGGCTGCGGCGATGAACAGGGCCAGCAAGCCCGCACGAGAGCGTCGTGTCATTGTCATATCGATATCTCCACCCGGCGGACGTCGTCGGTCTCAGTACAAAGGGCTGGGCGGCGCGTCATCATCCTCCCCCCGTCAGAACCACGCTGCCGATCTTGATCTCGATGAGCAACCCTCCAGGATCACCGTTCTTCAGCGGGTGAAACGACACCTCTGCTTTGTCGCCAACCTTGATCGAATCGGATTTCCAGCCCGATCTGGCCAGGGCGTTGATGCTTCCGGTCTCGATCTTGTATCGCTGGGCCGGCGTGCCCTCTGCATCCACGTAGATCGTCACGTGGGGATTCGTCCAGTCGAACCGACCGACGAGGCCTTTGACCGCGGTGGTCTTGGTTCTGTCGAAAATGGCAAAGGAGTGATGTGCCGATGCAGTCAATGGCAGCAGGCCCGATGCGATCACTGCCAGCACGAGGCGCCTTCTGATTGAGGACGGCGATAACCTCGGATGTCTCATTGCGGGTGTCTCCACTCTTGTATTGATCTGTGGCCTCTCAAAATGCCACTGCGCCATCGCGATGCATGCCAAGGTTAGGCCGCTTCGTGATGTGGCCCTAGCCCAAAACGGCAGTTCGTCCTGAGGCTAGGGAATTCCCCAATCCGCGCCTGCTGTACAGCAGGCGCGGATCAGAAGCTCGCTCGCGCCGTGAGTTGCACTGTGCGCGGAGTACCCAGCAGCCAGCTTGTATTGGCGGTGCCTGTCAGCGCGTAGTCGCGATTGGCCAGGTTTTTCACGGACAGGCTGAACCTGAGGTTGGGTGAATGTTCGTAGGCCAGCGACGCGTCGAGTACCACGTACGACGGCAGCTTCGTGGTGTTGGCGGTGTTGCCCTGACGCTCACCCACGTAGCGCGCGCCGAAGCCCACCTGCCATTGCGGCAGGAAGCGCCACGTTGTCCAGACGCTGGCTGTGCGCTCGGGCACGCCGGGAGGCGTCATGCCGTTGCGCGAGACCAGGGCGCCCGAGACCCGTTCCCCGAAATCGTCGTAGCGCGCGCGCAAGAAGGCGGCATTGGCGTCGATCGTCCAGCCGCGCACGGGCTCGGCCGCGAAGGCCAGCTCGATACCGGTGGACGACTGCTGGCCGATCTGCTGCGTGACGTTGGGATTGCCGGCATCGCGCGAGAGCAGGTTGCGCTTTGCGATCTTGTACAGTGCCACCGTCCATTCGCCGCGGACGGCGGGCACGGCGCCCTTGGCGCCTACCTCGACCTGGCGGCCCTTCGTGAGATCGAAGGTGTTGCCGCCTCCGGGCAGCGACAGTGCGCCCGAAAGCGGGTCGGTGCCGGTGCCGAACTGTCCGTAGAGCGAGAGCGCCTCGCTGGGCGACCACACGGCGCCAAGACGGCCGGTGATGGGCGAATACTTCTTGACCAGGTTCACGCCGCGGCGCAGGTCCGTGCTGTGAAGTTCCATGCGGTCGCTGCGCAGGCCGGCCACCAGCCTCCACTCCCGATTCAGGTCGAGCGCGTTCTCGGCAAACAAGGCGGTGGTCTCCAGCTCTGACGCGCGGCCCGGAATGGTGGGAACAGGACTGATGAAGACGCCAGGCGCGAAGTTGTAGGGGTCTACCGCACTGGCGCCCCCATAGGGCGAATTGTTGGTGTGCACGAGCCGGGTACGGTACCAGTCCAGGCCCACGATGAAGCGGTTCTTCAAGCCGCCCAGCGTGCCGTCGAAGGTCGCGTCGAATCGGTTGCCGGTCTGCTCCTGGTCGTGCAGGATCTCCAGGTAATCGCTGCGGTCCACGCTGGTTCCCGGGGTACTGAAACTGTAGTCCTCGGCGTTGCGCCAGTGCCGGGCGGTGGTGAGGTGGTAGGTCTCGTTGCGCAAGCGAAGGCCGGCGGCGACCTGATAGTCCACCTTGGCGCGCCAGACGCGGTCGTTGTACTTGACCACTGAGTCGGAGACGTTGAAGTTCGTCCGGCGCAGCCGCTGGTCCAACACACCATTGCGCAGCGGTGTACCAAAGTAGCGCGCGTCGTCGTTCACGCCGCCGTCGAGGGAGAGGGTCACGCTCATGTCGCGGCTCGCGCGCACCGCCAGTGCCAGCGCGTAGTTGCGGCGCTGCACATCCATGAACTGGCGATAGCCGTCGCTTCTTTCTGCATCGAGGTAGACCGAATAAGCCAGCACATCGTTGATGGGGCCGCGCAGGCCCACGCCCCCTTGCACAGCGCCAAAGGAGCCAACGCTCAGGAAGGCCTCGCGCTGGGTGCGCTCGAAGCCGGGGCGTTTGGTCACATAGTTCACGGCCGCGCCGATGGCTCCATCGCCATAGAGCACCGACGCAGGGCCTCGCAGGACCTCGACTGACTCCATGGGCCAGGTCGAGAAGGGATAGGTGACGGTGCCTGCTGCGACGGTGAGGCGCGTTCCGTCGATCAACTGGGCCACCGAGTTGTGGCCGACGAAGCCGCGCGCAATCAAGCTGGTCCCGCCATTCCCCGGAGCGGGCGCTTCGCTGATGCCGGGCATGCGCACGGCTACGTCCTGCGCACGCGTGAGATCACGCTCGGCGATGTCGGCCGCCTCCAGACGGCTGACGCTGGCCGGTGTCTCGCGTGCAGTGAGGCCCAGGCGGGAGCCGGTGCTGTTGGGCGCATCGAGCGACAGGGTGCTGCCGGCCTCGGCCTGCGTATCCGTCACCTGCACGGTGGGCAGTTGAGCAACAGAGGGCTGTGCCAAGCTGGTCTGCGCAATACAGACCACCACGGACAGGAACAGCAGGTTCCGAGCTTCTTGCATGAAACGATCCTCCATGACCCCGGTCTTCTGACCCCGGTCTTCTGACCCCGGTCTTCTGACCCCGGTCTTCTGACCCCGTCCATTTCCGCGCCGGGCATCGGCCGGTCGAACCGCGCCGGAGCTCTTGCACATCAGGGGTTGCAGCGTTTTTCCGGGTGGGCGTGCGCCGGAACGACCTGGGGTCGCGGCTTCAACGGCAGCATCCGCCGCAGCACGGCATCCTTGCGAACGAAGTGATGCACAAGAGCCGCAGCGACGTGCAGCACAACCAGCGGCCATGCCAGCCACTTGCCGCAGAAGCTGTGAATCGACCACATGATGTCTTCCAGGTCTTTGACACTCAGGCCGAAGAGGTCCCGGACCCAGGCCGCAAAGGCCGTGTCTCGACATGCCGGAATCACGAAGAGCCCGAAATCAGTCGGGTGATACGTCGTCATGTAGCCTGTCACGGGCATAAGGATGAGGAAGGCGTACAGCGCCCAATGGGCCACGTCCGCGGCGAGATGTTCCAGGCGTGCACCGGGGACGTGGTGGGGGACGCCTCCCCAGAGCCGCCAGACGAGCCGCGGCAGCGTGAGCACGCCGATGGAGATACCCAGAATCCAGTGGATATTGAGGAGCGGGATGACCCGGTCAGGCTCAGGAGCGATGCCGAAGAGTGCCGGCTTGATACTTGTTTCCGGATCGACTATCCAGATCACATAGTACGCAATCACATAGGCAGTGATGAATGCCCCCGCTGTGAACCAATGGAACAGCATTGAGGCATTTCCGTAAGCGTCGATTCTGTTGCGCCAACCCATCGCAATCTCCTTCTTCTTTTGACTGCAGCACCAAGGTCAGTTTGGCAACAGCACAGTGACAACCTTTTCTTCGGTATACGCGAGGGCACCGGACAACCCGCCCTCGCGGCCAATGCCGCTCGTCTTGAGTCCACCCCATGGCAGGTTCGCATCCAGAGGGCTCCAGCAATTCACGCCAACGGCTCCGACCTTGAGGGCGGCTGCGACGCGGTGAGCGCGCGCGAGGTGGCCGGTCCACACTGTGGCGGCCAAGCCATAGGCGGAGTCGTTGGCCAGATCGATGGCTTCCTTCTCGGTGTCGAAGACGATGATCGTCCCCACGGGACCAAAAATCTCTTCCCGCGCAATCGTCATTGAGTTTGTTGCGTTGGCGAATATGGTGGGCTTCACGAACCATCCTCTCTCAGGCTGCGACACACCGCCGGCAAGGAGTTCGGCGCCTTCGTCGAGGCCAATCTGCACGTAGCGATTCACACGGTCGAACTGCGCCTTCTTGGCCACTGGGCCCATCTGCACACCGGGTTGGCGCGGATCCCCCACGGTGATGGAATTCGCCGCCTCCGCCAATGCAGCCGCGAATTCGCGGGCGATGCCGTGCTGCACGAGGATCCGCGATCCAGCCGCGCACACCTGCCCCTGATTCACGAACAGGCCCATGGCGCAGCCGCGCAGTGCCTCCTCCATGGAGGCATCATCAAATACGATCTGCGGACTCTTGCCACCCAGTTCCAGTGTGATTCGCTTGAACAACGGAGCTGCGATGCGCTGGATGGCCCGTCCCGCTTCGGGGCTTCCAGTAAAGCTGATCTTCGCCACGTCGGGATGCTCGCAAAGCGCACGGCCGACCACCTCACCGTAGCCCGTGACCACGTTGATCACGCCGTCGGGAAAGCCCGCCTCCTGCGCTAGGAGAGCCAGATGCAGCGCGGATTGGGGCGTTTCCTCTGACGGCTTCACCACCACGGTGCAGCCCGCCGCCAACAGAGCGGCCAGCTTCCATGTCGTGATCATCAGGGGCGAGTTCCACGGCAGGATGGCACCGACCACGCCGATCGGCTCCCGGATCGTGTATGAGAGCGTCCGATTCCCCATATAGCCGCCCGTAGGGATGGCGCGGCCTTCAAGCTGGTTGGCCCAGCCCGCTGCGGCACGCAAGTTGGCCACGGCATTGGGAACGTCCATCATGCGGGGCTCCATCGGCGAGCGTCCGATGGCATTGGCATCCATGTCGGCCAACAGCGCAGTGTCGCGTTCGACGAGGTCGGCCAGCTTGCTCAGCAGGTGGCCGCGTTGCGCTCCGCTGAGTAGCTTCCAGGCGCCGCTTTCCAATTGGGCATGCGCAGCCGCTACGGCGCGCTGCACGTCCTCGGACGTGCCGCGCGCTGCGGTGGCATATTCCAGTTCGTCAACAGGACTGACGAGGCTCATGCGGGCATGGTCCGAGGCAGGGACCAAAGCGCCCTCGATAAAGTGATTCAGTTGCAGGGTCATGGGTGATCTGCCAGATGAAAATCGCACAAATGCCAGAGGCTCTGGCAGGTTGAAGAAAGTCGCGCCGAACTCTGGGCGCATGGCGAGTGTGCGTTTGCCTGTGTCACCCGCGTTAGCCCAAATCAGCAACTGGACGAAGTCGCCAGCGGAGCGGGCGGCGTCAAGTTCCGCTTGAACTTGACCGCCTGCGAGCGGCACATCGACTTGCGCCGAAAGACGCGCGCGCAGCGCCGCGACAATTGAATAGAGTCAAGAGGTGCATGCGGGCCAGCGATGCACCCGATGGATGCGCGTGTCTCTTCGAAGGTGCGGTAGACACGCCGACGAGCGCACTCGCAATCGCGTAACCCAGTTCAAGCGCGATGGCCGTGACCGGGGCGATCACGCTCGTCCGTCGGCTAGGCGATGAGCGCGTGCGCGAATCGGTTAGTGAGTGTTGTGCATTCTCTCTGCGCTTTCACGCTCACCTTGTTCGCGCGCTGCCTGCTCGGCCGCTTTCACGCTGGACCGTGAACCGGTCCGGGTGAGGTAGGCTTCCAGGTGGGGCCATGGCGCAGTGTCGATAGCGTGGGCTCTTGTCCACATGGCAATGGTGTAGCAATGCGCATCCGCAATCGTGAAGATGGACCCCATGAGGTAGTTCCTGTCGCTCAACTGCGTGTTCAGCCAACCCAGTCGGCCATTGAGGTATTGGCGAGCGATGCTCCTGTATTCAGGAGGAGTCGCCGCCTTGAAGAGCGGCATGAAGCCACCCTTGTGAAGGTCGGCTCCGATGAAGCTCATCCATTCGAGCGTCCGGTACCATTCGAGCGTGCCCGGGGGCGCCAGCAGCGAACTGCCCGGGCTCTGGTCTGCCAAGTACTGCATGATGACCGCGCCTTCGCTGAGATACTGCCCGTCGGCCATTTCGAGAGTGGGCACGGTTCCCTTACTGTTGACCTGAAAGTAGTCGGTGCCGTCCTTCAGACGCTTGGTGGTCATGTTGACCCATTCAAGCTCAAGAGGGATTTGCAGTTCGCGCGCAACGATATCGACAGCCAGCGAGCAGCCGCGCACCTCGTGATAAAGCTTCATGACATTTCTCATCTTCTTCTAGTGCATAAATGGCCAGCGTCGTGCCGACCAGGAATTGAGTCGAATCTCATGCGACGGTTCGCTACCGGTCCGTTTCGATCTTGACCTGAGTCAGGATGCCCTGCGTGGCGACGATGGATCGCTCCCACACGGCCATCTGGAGCGCACGGCTGCTGTTCGCGCTGCGCAATCCAAGCTCCACCAACTTGGCCTGAACTTCCGGGGTTGCCATCACGCGCCCGATGGCATCGTGAAGAAAGTCCATGACAGGCTCCGGAGTCCCGGCGGGTGCGAACACAGCGAACCAACCCGAGTCTTCGAAACCCGATACGCCGGCTTCCTTGAATGTGGGAACGTCGGGCAATGTCTGCACGCGGCGGGCCCCGGTCACCGCCAAGGCGCGCACTTCCTTGTCTTCGACATGGCTGCTGAGCGCGGCGACTGTCAGGAACACGCTGTCGATGTGACCGCCGAGCAACTCGGTGATCGCGGGCGAAGAGCCTTTGTACGGAACATGCTGCAGACGCGCATTGGTTCGCGCCGCAAGCAGCGCCCCCATGATGTGGGGAGACGACCCGGAGCCGAAGGTGCCGAAAGTCAGCTCGCGGTCGCGCGAAGCCTTCAGCAGCTGATCGAGATTCTTGAACGAAGACTTGGCGTTCACGGCCAGTACAAGCGGTGTTTCCGCCACGATGCCGACCATCGAGAAGTTCTTGCGGGTTTGTTCCATCTGCTGCTTCTTCGGAGACAGCAGCGGCGACAGGACGTGGGTCGAGCTGCCGCCGAACATCAGCGTGTAGCCATCGGCTTTCGCTCGTTCGGCATACTGACTCGCGAGAACACCGTTGGCACCCGGCTTGTTCTCGACAACAACGGATTGCCGAATCATCGCGCCCAGCTTGGCCGCCACAAGTCTGGCAAGTATGTCGGTCCCGCCACCGGCGGAAAACGGCACGACCAACGCGATCGGGCGATCTGCGGGGAATGCAGGAGCGGCCTGGGCGCTGAGGGATGCGAGAGCGGTAAACAGTGCAAGCGCTGCGAGAGGTATTTTCTTGAGCATGGCAAGTGGAGTAAGAAGGCGCTCGGCGGCGCCGGGTCCGGGTCGTCGATCGGCGGTGGTCGACCGTGTGCCGGCGTCGATGCGGGTTTCGGCAAAAGTGCTCTGTCGGGTTGGAGTGGCTACTCGAGTTGAATGTGAGCGTGCTGGACAACGCTTCGCCACTTGTCCTGATCTCGTTCGATGAAGGCTCGAAACGGTCCTGGACCTTCGCCGGATACCTTCACGCCGCGCTGCGCCAAGGCCTCTGCGACCTGCGGTTTGGCAAGTGCGTTTCCGATTGCCTTGTCGAGGCGTTGCACGATGGCGTCGGATGTTCCCGCCGGGGCCATGACACCAAGCCAGCCGTCAACCACCAGGTCCGGGATACCCGCCTCGGCCATCGTTGGAAGATTGGGTGCCTGGGTGGTGCGCTGAGCAGACAGGACACCAAGTGCCTTGAGCCTTCCCGCCTGCACATACGGAAGCATCACCGACACGGTATCGAACGCAATCTGCACCTCGCCGGAGACCAGGTCCGTCGCGGCAGCTGCGCTTCCCTTGTAGGGCACGTGCAGCAGTTTTGTCTGCGTCTTGATCGCGAAGAGTTCACCGATCAGGTGATTGGTCGAACCTGCGCCGTAGGACGCGAAGCTCAGCTGCCCCGGCTTCGCCCGGGCAAGGGCGGTCAACTCGCCGACGCTGCTGGCTGGGACTGATGGATGCGCCACCAGCATGAACGACACGGTGCCCACTTGCGTGATGGGCCTGAAGCTCTTCAGCGTGTCATAGGGCACCGCCTTTTTCAGGGCCGGCAAAACGGTCAACTCCGAGCCCGACCCGAAGAACAGTGTGTAGCCATCCGCAGATGCCTTGGCTACGGCGGCGGCTCCGATCATTCCTCCGGCGCCCGCCCTGTTTTCGATCACTACCGGCTGTCCCAGCTCGGCGGCCAGGTCCTGCGCCAGCAAGCGCGCCGCCGTGTCCGTGCCTCCGCCGGCGGCAAAGCCGACAACCATGGTGATGGGCCTTGCGGGAAACGCTTGCGCCTGAGGTTGAGTCCAGGCCGAGAGCGGCACTGCAGCCAGAAGTCCGATCTTCAGCGCGTCTCGGAGCAAGCGAAGCACCATGGTCGGCCTTTCAGTGTTGTGTCAGAAGAACTTTCTCATATTTTGGGAAAAAATCAAACAAAAAAGAAATGCCGGCTTTCCGGGGCGCGAAAGCGCGGTGCTTTACCGGCGCGTTACTGCAGGGCGCTGCTGACCGTGGCTGCCGCAGCTTTCACCATTTCGATGACGACCTCCTCGCGCAGCAGTGCCATGCGCGCCGCATCGCCAATGAGGGTGATGCTGCCCACGACCTGCCGGGATTCGATGAAGACGGGCGCGGAGATGCCTTCGATGCCGCTGTTGAGCTCTCCGACGGAGAGGGCGAAACCCTGGCGTCTGATGTTCGACATGCTGGCGTGGAAGCTCTCCCAGTCGTTGAGCTGTTCGTCGCCCTGCGCCTCGCCGTTCTCGAAGAGTCGGCGCAGTTTGGCGGCCGGCAGGAAGGCGGTGATGGCCTTGGAACTGGAGCCTCGGAACAGGGGCAGCGGCCGGCCCCGGCCGTAGGCAAGCGAGCCCGTGTCGCTCGTGGATTCGATGTGCACGGTCATGACCTTGTTGCCATAGAGCTTGGTCAGCAGCGCGTTCAGGCCTGTCTGCGCACACAGTGTGCGCATGGGTTCGGACGCCGCACGGATGACCGGATCGCACTCCCTGATTTGCAGGTCCAGTTCCATGATGCTGGGCCCGAGCGTGTAGCCGCCTTTCCAGCGAACCAACAAGCCGGCCGTTGCCAACTGCTTCACGTAGCGATAGGCCGTGCTGGTGGGAACGCCCGCGCCCTTGGCGATCTCCTCGGCCGACAGCACCGGGTGCTCGCGCGTGAAGAGTTGAAGCGTGCTCAGCATCCGGGAGAGGCTCGAGGAGTCCTGCTCCGAATCGCGGACCTTGACGGCGACCGAGCGCGTCTTGCGGGCCGTCTTGGGAGTCGCCTTGAGGGGCTTGGTCTTTGTGTTTGCACGCGGCATGTATGGGTCTCCTCCCCCTTCGGCTGAGCGATGGCTGGGAATTCTAGGGGCCGCGTCGCTCGAGGCTGCGCCCGGCCTTCCGGTGGATGGCCGATGCGGGTTCGTGGGTGATGTGTTGACGAAACAAATAAATTATCGGAATATGGGAAAATGGCAATTTGACCTGACGGCGCTGGCATGGCGCGAGACCCCCGCAACTGACTGAGGAAACACATGAAGCTGTACCTGACACCCACCGCATGCTCGCTGGCCGTCGACATCGTGGCGCGAGAAGCGGGTATCCCGCTGGAACTGATCTGGGTGGATGTGCGCGCCAAGAAGCTCAAAGACGGAGGCGACTACTTCGCCATCAACCCGAAGGGACAGGTTCCGACCTTGGAGACCGACGCAGGGGAGTTGCTGACCGAAGGCCCGGTGATCGTGCAGTACCTGGCCGACATGAAGCCGGGAAGCGGGTTGCTGGCTGCCGGTGCCGTGATGGACCGATACCGTGTCATCGAGTGGCTCAACTTCATCGGTTCGGAACTGCACAAGGGCTTCACTCCGTTGTTCCGACCGACCACGCCTCCCGCGTATCGGGTGCTGGCGATAGAGAACCTGAACAAGCGGCTGGCCTGGCTCGACACCGTGCTGTCGGGGCGCGAGTACCTGCACGGCGATCGCTTCACGATTGCCGACGCCTACTGCTACACCATCGTCATGTGGAGCCACGTCCACGACATCGATCTTTCGCAATGGCCCAGCCTGAATGCCTATCTCGAACGCATCGAGCAACGTGAGAGCGTTCGGGCGGCACTGAATGCGGAGCGGCAGGAGATCGCCGCCCGTGCCGCCGCCTGAGGCGCCCGAAGAAAGATCGCCATGACGAACCGATGGAAGCAAAGGCCGCCGGGTTCGAACTGGGGCCTCTTCGGGAACGACGATCAGCGCGGTTTGATGAACCTCGTTGGCCGGCCGCAAGTGCTGAAGGGGCTCGAGGAGGCGAAAGAGGGGCTGACATTCAGCTTGTCGCTTCCGCTGGACTACCCCGGCGGCACGGCACTGCATCCGCGCCGCCATGCCCCTCGGCGCTTCGCCACGCTGCGGGGCGGAAAGAACGAGGGCGAGCAGTGCTTCTGCTTTGCGCTCTCCCGCGAGAATCCTTTTTATTCCGACGTCTATTCGGATGACGTCGTGGTCCTGCACACGCAGTACTCCACGCAGTGGGACGGCTTGGCGCACGTCGGCGCGGAGTTTGACGCCGACGGTGATGGCGTCGACGAGATCGTCTTCTACAACGGCTACCGGGGCGGAGAGCACGTCAAGCCGGCACGCCGTGCCGAAGGCGCCGTGCGATGGGACACCTACGAGGACCCGACGGCAAGCGCGCTTGGCATCGAGCAACTGGCCAGCCACGGCGTGCAGGGGCGCGCGGTCATGATCGACCTGAATCGCCACTACGGCGAGGAGAATCATCCCGTCGGCTATGCGGACCTGATGCGAATCCTGCAGGAGGATCGGGTGGTCATAGAGCGCGGAGACATGGTCTGCCTCTACACCGGCCTCGACGACCTGATCCTCGGCATGAACAGGAAGCCCGTCGCCGAGAAACTGCTTCATTCCTGTGCTGGCCTGAATGGCGGCGACCAGCGGTTGCTTCAGTGGATCACCGACACAGGCATTGCTGCGCTGATCTCGGACAACTTCGCGGTGGAGTTGATGCCCAAAGCCATGCGCCAGAGCGCCAGGCACGCAATGCTGCCGCTTCACGAGCACTGCCTTTTCAAGAACGGCATCCACCTGGGCGAGTTGTGGCGATTGGGCGAACTCGCGCGCTGGCTGAGAAAGAACGAGCGAAGCCGTTTCCTTCTGACTGCGCCGCCATTGAATCTTCCCGGTGCCGCAGGTTCGCCTGTCACGCCCATTGCCACTGTTTGAGCGCGCCTCGGCGCGGGGCTTCGGCGTTCCCTTTCACTTGAAGAGGCTGCCCATGATGATGAATCGCTTGCACCCGGCGCTTTTGCGCATGGCCTTTCTGGCTTGCTGCGTCCTTGCCACTGCGCTGTCCCTCGTGCAGCCGGCCGGTGCCCAGGCCTATCCGTCCAGGCCGATCACGCTCGTCGTCTCGTTCGAGCCAGGGGGCTCCACTGATATCTCTGCCCGTGCGGTTGCGCAGGAACTCTCGGTCGCCCTGGGCCAGCCTGTCATCGTCGACAACAAGCCGGGTGCAGGGGGGCGTATCGGGACGAAATACGCCGCTTCGGCGAAGGCCGACGGCTACACGCTTCTCTGGGGGAGCGGGAGCACCCTGACGGCTGGGCCGGTGCTTTATCCGGACCAGGGGCATGTGGCGAGCCTGGCTCCCGTCAGCCTTGGCGCGACCCAGCCCTTTGTCTTCGTGACGACGCCTGCCACCGGCGCGAAAACGCTGGCTGAATTTGTCGCGCTGGCAAAGCGACGGCCTGGTGAGTTGAACTTCGCATCGGCCGGGACGGGGTCGAGCAATCATCTGCTGGGCGAAATACTCATGTCGGTCACCGGCATCCAACTGGTTCACGTGCCTTACAGAGGGGCCGCCTCGGCGAAGGAGGGGCTTCTGAAGGGTGATGCCCAACTGATGGACGAGGTCGTCTCGCCGCTCATCGGCGCGTTGCGCTCCAATCAACTGGTGCCGCTGTTCATCACGGGCGACACGCGCGACCGGCTGTTCCCGTCCATTCCCACCGCGTTGGAAGTGGGGCTGCCCGACCTGGCCATTACCGGCTTCTTCGGCCTGCTCGCGCCCGGAGGGACGCCACCGGAAGTACTGGCGAAGCTCAACGGCGCCATGAAGACGGCGCTTGCGGCGCCCGCGGTCAGCCACGCATTCGACAACCTGGGTTTCACCGCGGCCTACAGCACTCCCGAACAGATGCAGGCGCGAATCACCCAAGGCAAGGCGACCTATCAGCGCGTGGTCTCGGAGCGCAAGATCAAGGTGGCCGATTGACGGCCATGACAAACCTTGCGCCAGACTCGGTGCGTTCGTGAGCTAAAGGGAGTGCTGAGTTGGCCGCCCTAGCCAGCGATCCGCGACGTGATCTTGCGCGCGGCGTCGATCATCAGCGTCGAGAGGAACTCCCGGTTGAAGGCATTGAACCGTTCGGAGTTTCCCGCCAGGGTGATGCTGCCGAGGATGCGTCCCTTCTCGTCGAAGATCGGCGCGGCGATACCACTCTTGCCGGGATCGAGTTCGCCCTCGCTGATGCAGTAGCCGTCCTTGCGGATGCGCAGCATGGCCTTGGAGAAGTCTTTCCAGGTCAGCCCGATGCGCTCCAGGTCTCCTGGCGCGGCGTTGTCGAAGAGCCGCTTCAACTGACGCGGCAGCAGGTACGCCAGGATCACCTTGGCCGTCGCGCTGCGAAACAAGTCCATGGGTCTGCCGCGTCCGAAGTTCAGCGCCTGCTCGTCGGCACCGGAGCGCTGCAGGATGTTGATCACGGTCGAGTCGTAGAGCTCGCTGATCAGCAGTTCCAGATGGGTCTGGGCGATCAGGTCGCCCACGATGTCGCGGCTGGCTGCCAGCAATGGGTCGAACTGAGTCATGTGCCGATCGAGTTCGATGATTCGCGGCCCCAGGGCGTAACCGCGGGGCAGGCGAACGAGCAGGCCCGCGTTGGACAGCTCCTTCACATAGCGGTATGCGCTCGCGGACGTGTAACCCAACTGCGAGCAGATGACCTCGATGTCAATCACGGGCTGTTCCGGCTTGAACAGATTCAGCACCTCGAGCATGCGACTGAGGCTATTCATGGGCGTTGGCAGCGCGTGGCGTCATGGGTGGGCGGCATGTCTTGGCAAACCCGGAAGGTTAATCGAAGCATCGGCGCCGTTGTCGGCTTCTTGCTCGCTTCGAAATGATCGGTCAATATCTCACATTGAGAAAAACATGCATGTTATGAGCTTGAAAATGACAAAAAATATTGCATTGTTTTGTCTAATCGATAAACTTGCAAAAAGTCCTCGCAGAATGAAAGAGCTCTGGCAGGGGTAGTCGGGCCGTTGGCCCCGGCCCAGCGAGCGCACGCCCCGCTCGAAGCCGAACGTCGTCAGCCGGGGTGTTCAGGAGTTCGAGATGAACAGGAATTGCTTTCGGCAAACATGTGCCGCCCTGGCGATGCTTTTCGCCGCGTGTCTGGCCCCGGCTCCAGCCTGGGCCGAGGGCGGTTGGCCATCCCGGCCGATCCGCATCGTCGTTCCGTACCCGCCAGGTACGGGGCCGGACGTGATGGCTCGCCTGGTGACGGAAGGAATGGCGAAGGAGCTCAAGACCGCCTTCGTCGTGGAAAACAAGGCGGGGGCCAACGCGATCATCGGGACGTCGGAGGTAGTGAAGTCGCCGGCCGACGGCTATACCTTCCTGCTGGTCGACCGGCTCACCCTCACGGTCAATCCGCTGCTCTACCAGCCGCTGCCGTTCGACCCCCGGAAGGATCTCGTCTCGGTCAGCAACATCGCCGACGTGAATCTGTATCTCGTGGCCAGTGCGCAGGTGCCTGCCAACGATTTCAGATCCTTCATCGCCTACGTCAAGGCGCATCCCGGGGAGGTGCCGTTCGGCACCGGCGGCGTTGGCAGCGTCATGCACCTGAACATGGAGTTGCTGCAAGCAGGCACCGGCGTGCAGTTCCTGCACGTGCCGTACAAGGCGCTCGCGGAAGTCATTCCCGCCATGCTCGGTGGCCAGGTGGTGGCGACGTCGGGCGGCGTGGAGGCTCTGCTGCCCCATGTGCAAAAGGGCAGCCTGAAGCTGCTGGCTGTCGGCGCCAGCGCGCGCACGCCGGTGGCACCGAATGTGCCGACGATCACCGAGGCCGGCGGGTCCGACATGCTGCTGTCCACCTCCTACTCGCTGCATGCCAAGGCAGGCACCCCTGCAGAAATCCTGGCGCGAATGAACGCAGCCCTGGCCAAGGTGCTGGCCGCTCCCGACCTGCAGGCCTGGGCGTCCACCCGAGGCCTGCGGGCCGGGGCTTCCAAGCCCGCGGAGCTCGACGCGCAGATCGCCGTCGACGCCGAGCGTGTCGGCAAGCTGGTGCGCGAGCGCGGCATCAAGGTGCAATAAGAGGAACAAGGCAATGAAGAAAATGACCGGCGCCGAGGCGCTCTGGCTCGCGCTTGCAGGCGAAGGTGTGGACACCTGCTTTGCCAATCCGGGCACCACCGAACTTGACCTGGTGCGTGCACTGGAGCAGCGCGATGAAATCCGGTGCGTGGTCGGCCTGCAGGAAAACGTCTGCACGGGAGCTGCCGACGGGTACGGCCGCATGCTCGGGCGTCCCGCGGCAACGCTCCTGCACCTGGGGCCGGGGTTTGCCAACGGCATCGCGAACCTGCACAACGCGCGGCGCGCACGCACGCCGATCGTCAACCTCGTCGGCGATCACGCCAGCTGGCATTTGCCATATGACGCGCCGCTGACCTCCGACATCGAATCGCTCGCGCGGCCCGTCTCTGGCTGGGTGCACCGCATCGACAGTGTCGACGACAGCGCGGCCGCGGCCGCCGAGGCTGTGCGACAAAGCGTTGCAGCAGGTGGGCGCGGCACGACGCTGATCTTCCCCGCCGATTTTCAGGCGGCCGATGTCACGCAGGCCGCCAAGATCGAAAGGCCTGGCGCCACCAGCACGAGCGCCGAGGGCGGCCCCGACACAGCACAATGCATCGAGCGCCTGCGCGCAGCGCGGCGCGTGGTCTTCCTGTTGGGCGGTGGCGGAGAACTCTCTGGCTTGGGTCAGCGCGCTCAGCGCGCGACGGCCCGCCTGTGCACGCTGCTGGGCGCACAGGCCTATGCCGAGACCTTTCCGTCGCGTTCAGAGCGCGGGCAGGGGCTGCCGGCCTTCGATCGGTTGCCCTACTTTCCCGAGCCGGCGCGCGAAGTGCTGGATGCGGCCGAACTCGTCGTGCTCGTCGGCGCGCTGCCGCCGGTGACGTACTTCGGCTATGCGGGTCACCCGAGTTTGCTGGTCGATGCCGAACGGTTGCTGGTCATCAGCGAGCCGGGGCAGCCAGTGGCCGGGCGGCTCGAGGAAATGGCCGATGCCCTGGGGGCGCCGGCCTACCAGGCGGCCGTGTCGTCGCTGCCGGACGCGCCCGAGGGCGCGCTGACGCCGGCCAGGATCGCAGCGGTTCTGGCGCGGGAATTGCCGGCGGGCGCGATCGTCTCGGTTGAGGGCGGGACTTGCGGCTACCCCTTCTATGCGGCGTCTTCGGCCGCCCGTCCGCATACCACGCTCACCAACACCGGAGGTGCCATCGGGCAGGGGCTTCCCGTGGCGATGGGCGCGGCCATCGCCTGCCCGGAGCGCAAGGTGGTCGGGCTGCTGTCGGACGGCAGCACCCAGTACACGATCCAGACGCTGTGGTCGCTCGCGCATGAAAACCTCGACGTGGTCGTGCTGATCGCAGCGAACCACCAGTACGCCATCCTGCGCAACGAACTGCGGCGCGATGGCGCGGCGCTCGGCACACGGGCGGAGGCCCTGACTGCGCTGGATCACCCGCGCATCGACTGGGTGGGGCTTGCCGAGGCCTACGGCGTCCCCGCAACGCGCGCGCACACCGCCCAAGAACTGACCGAACAACTTCAACGCGCGTTCGGGCGAAGCGGCCCTGCGCTCATCGAAATGGCCCTTTGAGGGCGCAACGTCAGGGCGCAGGCAGGCGGTCTGCATCAATCAAGGAGAACATATGGATTTGAAACTCAGGGGCAAGGTCGCGGTCGTGACCGGCGGCAGCCTTGGCATTGGCCGGGCCGTGACGCAGGCGCTGGCGGCCGAAGGCGTGCGCGTGGCGATCGTGGCGCGCAGCAAGGAACCGCTCGAACAGGCGGCGCGCGAAATCAGCGAACAAACCGGCATCGAGATTCTTGCTGCGCCCGCGGATGTCAGCAGCACCGAGCAGGTCGACGCCATGATGAGCAGGGTCGCGGCGCATTTCGGCCGAATCGACATTCTCGTCAATGGGGCTGCCCACCCGGGCGGTCTGGTGCGCAGCGAGATCGAGAACGCCAGCCCCGAAGGGCTGCTGGAAGACATCAACATCAAGGTGGTGGGCTACATGCGCTGCGCCAAGGCGGTCGCGCCCCACATGCGCAAGGGCGGCTTCGGCCGCATCATCAACATCGGCGGCCTCACGGGCCGCGGCAGCAAGCAACTCTCGGGCATGCGCAACGTGGCGATCTGCCACTTGACCAAGACGCTTTCCGACCAACTCGGCCCGTCGGGTATCACGGTCAACGTGATCCATCCCGGCGTGGTGGAAACACCGCACATCCACGAGCTCTACGCCAAGGAGGCCAAGCTACAGGGCCTCACGCCGGATCAGGTGGAGGCGAACTACGCCAGGGCCACGCCCATCCGCCGCGTGCTGCAGCCCAACGAGATTGCCGATGCCGTGCTGTTCCTCGCCTCCGAACGAGCGGGCGCGATCACCGGAGAGTCGATCGCGGTGGACGGCGGCATCACGCGCGGCATCTTCATCTGAGCAAAGCGAAGGAGCACTCAATCATGCAAGGAACGATTCTTGTGGGAACCGCGGGGCAGGGCATCCTGCGCAGCGCAGACGACGGCGCGACATGGCATCGCCTCGGGTTGAAGGAAGCCATCGAGTTCGATGGCGTCGTGCGAAGTCTTCTGGTGGACCCTCGGGACCCGAACCGGATCTTCGCGGGTGCGGACGCCGGCATTTGCCTGAGCGAAGACGCGGGTGCGCATTTCAGGCGCCTCGAATCGCCCGCGAACGGAATGCATGTCTGGTCCATCGCGATCGACCCGCGCGACTCCAATGTCATCTACGCAGGAACGGGCGCGCCTTCTCGCGCCGCGGTGTTCCGCTCGCTCGATGGGGGTCAGAGCTGGACGCGGCTTGGCATCGAATTGCCGGAGTTCTGCGGCGGCGTAAACCGTCCGCGGATCCTCACCATCTGCGTGGACGCCGATGACGGCGCGGTGTGGTTCGGCGTAGAGGAGGGCGGTGCCTGGCACAGCCTGGACCAGGGCGAGACCTGGCGCCGCGCGGACGATGCGCAAAGCGGCATCCTCAACGGCGACATCCACGCCATCACCATCCTTCCGGCCCGCGGCGGCCGGCCCAAGACCCATCTGCTCGCCACGGTGAATTCGGTCTATACCAACCGCGACGGTGGCTACGGGCCGTGGGCCGCGGAAAGTTCGGCCGATCGCTTCGATGGCATGTACTACACCCGCACGCTCGCACCTCTGGAGGGCGCGGAGGACGTGCTGCTGGTGGCCATCGGCGATGGCACGCCGGGCACGCGCACGCAGATCTACCGCTCGCTCGACCGTGGCGCGACATGGTCGGCGGCACTGCTTCATGCGGTGCCCAACTCCACGTTCTGGGCGTTGGGAACGCACGCCGCAGACCCTCAGTTTGTGTTGGCCGGCACCAAATACGGCCACCTCTTCCGTTCCATGGACGCGGGAAAAACCTGGTTCAAGGACTGGCGCGACTTCAGCGAGATCACCGCAGTGGCATGGACGCCGGTCGTCGCCGCCGTCAAGGCGCACCCGAAATCCACTCTCGGGGCGAAGCCACATGACTGATACGACGACCCGGACCGTGCGCCCGAAGATTCGCCGCACGCACCTCTCGCTCTTTGTGTCGAACCCCTTCGCATCGGCAAGTTGGTACGAGCGCGTGCTGGGCATGCAGGAAACCGCGCGCGGCGAGCAGTGGGTGTTCATGAGCTTCGGACAGAAGCACCATGACATCGCGTTGATCCGCCCGGAGCCGGGCATCGTTGTGGGCGGCTGTGCGCTGCAGCACTACGGCCTGGAAATCGATGGCGACATCACGGAACTGCGGCGGCTCTACGGGCAACTCCTCAAGGCCGGAGTGGAGGTGGTCAAGACCACCGACCACAAGGTGGGCTACGGCCTGTACTTCAACGACCCGGATGGTCATCGCTTCGAGTTCTTCTGCGAAACCGTCCACGACGATGAGGAGGGCAAGCGAGTGCTGCACAACTACAACGCGCCTAGCGACCACTTCGAACTGGAGCCGCTGTACGACTGAGTGCGGCGCGCTTTCCCCTTCCTGTTCTTCAATATTCACACATCATTCTCATGACCAAGTCAGCCAATTTCAGCGTCTTTCACATCCGCAAGTGGTACCTGCAGATCGAGGACACCCTCGCAGGCGAAACCGGCGCGCCGGCCGATGGCGACCCACTGCGCAAGATCGTCATTGCGGCTTCCATCCACAACCCGTTCGCCGGCAGGTTCGTCCAGGACCTGTCTGCCTGGATCGAGCCGTCGCCCGAACTGGGGCGCGAGTTCGGTCGCCGCATCCAGGAGGCTGCCCAGGGCCGCGCGATCGAGAGCTACGGCAAGGCCTGTCTTGTGGGCATCGACGGCGAGTACGAGCATGGCAACGCGCTGCTCACCAATCCGGCAGCCAACCCGATCCGCGACGCACTCGGCGGCGGCAAGTCCTGGGTGCCTTCCACCGGAAAGCGTGGCGGTCCCGGCGCCGCGATCGACATCCCGCTGGCGCACAAGGACGCGCTGTACGTGCGTTCGCACTACGACACCGTGACCGCCCAGTTCAGCGACGGCCCCAACCGCGACGAGGTCATCGTCTGCTGGGCCTTCGCCACCCGCGGACGCCTCAACGCGCGGCTGGGGGGCCTGAAGGCCTCCGAGGTCAAGGGCCAGGACGGCTTGTACTGAAAGACGCACATGGAGCGGCGCGACTACACGCTGGCCCTGTCGGGGCTGAACTTCCACGTCAGCGAGTGGGGGGCGGAACAGGGATGGCCCGTCGTCATGCTCCACGGCATTCGCGGCTACGCCGAGACCTTCGCTGGCATCGCGGCGGCCCTGCATCCCGGCTTCCGCGTCATTGCGTTCGATCAGCGCGGGCGCGGCGGCTCTGACTGGGACCCCGCTCACAACTACTATGCCGACGCCTACGTGGCGGATGTGGAGGCCATCGTTCAACAGTTGGGGCTCGACCGCTTCGACCTGTTGGGTCACTCCATGGGAGGCATCAACGCGATCGTCTATGCCGCGCGCCATCCCGGGCGTGTGCGGCGCCTGGTGATCGAGGACGCCGGCCCCGGCGCCTTCGAGACGAGCGACGGCGCGACACGCATCCGCAAGGAACTCGCAACGACGCCGGAGCGCTTCGAGTCCTGGGAGGCCGCCGGCGAATTCATGCGGGCGCTGCGTCCCACGGTGAGCGAAGAGGCCCGGCAGCAGCGCTTGCACAGCATGCTCAAGCCCCTGCGCGAGGGCGGCTACACCTGGCGCTACGACCATGCCGGCATTGCGGCGACGCGGCTGAACCCCGACCCGGCGCGTGTCGTTGATCTTGAGCCGTGCCTGTCGGCCATCGGTTGCGAGACCCTGGTAATCCGCGGGGGGCGATCCGACTACCTGCAGCCGTCGATGGTCGAGCGCATGCAGGCGTTGAATCCGCGCATCGCGAGCATCGAGATCCCGGACGCCGGCCACTACGTGCATGACGACCAGCCGGCCTTGTTCCAGCAGGCGGTTTCCGATTTTCTCGATCGGGGTCTGTTCCATGCAGGAAAGGGCGCACCGTGATCCACGAACTTCGAACCTATACCCTCGTACCAGGCGGCACGCGCGAGTACTTGCGCATCTACAACGAGACGGCGCGAGCGCTGCAGACCCGCATGCTGGGCAACCTGGTGACGCTGATGACGCCGGAGAGTGGTGATATCAATCAGCTTGTCTTTCTCTGGGCCTATGACAGCCATGAAGAGCGCGCGCGTCGACGTGCCCAGTTGATGGCCGACGCCAGCTTCACGGAGTTTCGCAAGAGCGTGCGCCACTTGCTGGTCCGGCAGGACAGCCGCCTTCTCACCGCCGCCTGAGTCGGCGGGCACGGAGACAAGAACCTATGAAAATCCCCACGGACATTCCGGTGCTGATCGTCGGCGCGGGCCCGGTCGGCGTCTCCATCGCCAACCTGTTGGGCCACTACGGCACCGCTTGCCTGGTCGTCGAGCGCAACCTGCAGGTGCTGAACTATCCCCGCGCGGTGGGCCTCGACGATGAGGCGCTGCGCACCTTCCAGGCGGCCGGCCTGGCCGAGGCGATGCTGCGCGACATGATCCAGAACGTGCCGATGCGCATGTACACCGCCGGCAAGCGCTGTTTTGCGGAGATCCTGCCGAGCACGCGCGAGTTCGGCTGGTTTCGTCGCAATCTCTTTTCACAGCCGCTCGGCGAGCTGACGCTGCGCCAGGGGCTCGAACGCTTCCCGCACGTGAACCTTTGTCCCGGCGTGGAGCTGGTTCATCTGGTCCAGGACGATGAGGGCGTGACGGCGACCTTGCGCGACGCAGAGGGGGCCGAGCACCTGGTGCGCGCAGGCTACCTCGTGGCATGCGACGGCGGACGCAGCATGGTGCGCGAAGGCATCCTCAAGTTGCCTTTCGAAGGGCGCACGCATCCAGCCAAGTGGGTGGTGATCGAATGCGACCACGATCCCCTGGACGCGCCCTATACCGCGTTGCACTGCGAGCCTCAAAGGCCCTACGTGTGCCTGAGGCTCCCCTATGGGCTGCGGCGCTGGGAGTTCATGCTGTTTCCGGGCGAAGACGGCGAGCAGATGCTGCAGCCTGAGAAGGTGCGAGAACTGCTGGGCCGGCATGTGGCAGAACCCGACAAGCTCAACGTGATCCGCGCCCGCGTGTACACGCACAACTCTCGCGTGGCCGGCGCGTTCGTCGTCGGGCGCGTTTGCCTGGCCGGGGATGCTGCACACATCACGCCGCCATGGATCGGCCAGGGGTTGAACGCGGGCCTGCGCGACGCCTTCAACCTGGCCTGGAAGCTAGCCTGGATCCTGCAGGGACGGATGAAGCCCGAGTTGCTGGCGAGCTATCACGAAGAGCGCCACGCGCACGCCAAGGCGATGATCGATCTGGCGGACTTGTTCGGCTCCGTGCTGTCCCAGCGCAACCGCTTCGTGGCCTGGATGCGTGACCGTTTCTTCCTGTCCATCAAGAACATTCCGCGCGTGCGCGACTACGTGCTGCAGATGAAGTTCAAACCCATGCCGCGCTTTACAAAAGGTGTTGTCCTGAACAGTGGCGATGCGCGGAGCGACGAATTGGTGGGGCGCATGTTCATCCAACCCAACGTCGAGCGCGAAGCCGGGCGCACCCAGCGCCTGGACGATATGGTCGGTGCGCGCTTCGCGCTGCTGAGCTGGTGCGGCGACGCACTGGCGGGTGCACCCGCCTGTTTGCGGGAGCAGCTCGAGCGTCTGGGCTGCGACCACTATGTCGGCGTGCGCTCGCGCAGCATCAGGAGCGAGGCCTGTTCTCACGTGCCGGTCCAGCCATCGGGAACAGTGATCGAGGACGTGGAGAACACGCTGCACTTCTGGTTCCAGGCCAAAGGTGTCGACTGGGTGCTGATCCGCCCGGACCGCTTCATCGCGGCCGCTGGCAAGGCGGGCGATTCGGTGCCGCAGCTTTCGACATTTTGCGAAACCGTACTGCCGCCAACTGGCTCTGTTTTCGCCGGCTCGGCGAGCGCCTCCGAGCAGTCCCGTTTGCCGGCGCATGCCTGAGGAAACCATGATGTTGTATCCCGAGCTTTCCCTCTATGTCGGCGGCCGCTTTCTGAATGGCGATGGCCGTCCAGGACAGGACGTGCGTGATCCCGCCACCTTTGATCTGCTCGGGCGCCTGCCCTGGGCAACGCGCGAGGACGTCGATGCGGCACTGAGGGCCGCACACCGGGCGTTCCAGTTCTGGCGGCGCAGTTCGCCGATGGAGCGTTCCGAGGTGTTGCGCAAGGCGGCAGCGCTGGCACGCGAGCGCGCCAGCGAGATCGGGCATGGCATCACGCTGGACAACGGAAAGCCATTGCCGGAAGCAGTGGCCGAGGTGCTCAACGCCGTCGAGCATATCGAATGGCACGCGGAGGAATGCCGTCGCATCTACGGCCGTGTCGTGCCATCGCGCACTCCCGCGGTGCGTCAGCTCGTGGTGCGCGAGCCGGCAGGCGTCTGCGTCGCATTCAGCCCTTGGAACTTTCCATTTGGCCAGGCGATGAAGAAGGTCGTGGCCGCGATCGGCGCCGGTTGCACCGTCGTGCTCAAGGGGCCGGAAGAATCGCCAAGCGCCATTGTGGCGATGGCTCGCTTGTTCCACGACGCGGGACTGCCCGAAGGCGTGTTCAACATCGTGTGGGGCGTGCCAAGCGAGATCTCGCGCCAATTGATCGAATCGCCCCTGGTGCGGGTCGTCTCGTTCACCGGCTCGGTTCCGGTGGGCAGGCATCTCGCGGCGCTCGCGGGCTCGCACATGAAGCGAATGAACATGGAACTCGGCGGTCATGCGCCGGTTCTGGTATTCGATGATGCTGACGTAGAGCAGGCCGCGACTCTGCTTGCGCGACTGAAGACCCGCAATGCCGGCCAAGTGTGCGTCTCGCCCTCGCGCTTCTTTGTCCAGGCAGGCATCCACGACCGCTTCGTGGCCAGTTTCGCCGATGCGATGCGCGGCGTGAAGGTGGGCCATGGCTTGGAAGAGGGCGTCCAAATGGGGCCACTGATCCACGAGAGGCGCCTGCAAGCCATACGCGAACTCGTGGACGACGCAGTGCAGGCGGGCGCACAGGTGCTCGCAGGCGGCGGCACATTGGGCGAGCGCGGCCATTTTCACGAGCCGACCGTGATCGCTAACGTGCCGCAGCACGCTCGCGTCATGCGTGAGGAACCATTCGGACCCCTGGCCGCCCTCGCGCGTTTCGATACGGTGGACGATGCATTGCGCCTGGGCAACGCGCTCCCTTTCGGCCTGGCTGCCTACGTCTTCACGCAGTCGATCCAGACCTCGACGCGCGTGGCCAACGAACTGGAGGCCGGCATGGTCAACATCAACCATTCCGGCATGGCGCATCCCGAGCTGCCTTTCGGCGGCGTGAAGGACAGCGGCTTCGGCAGCGAGGGCGGCACCGAGTCCTTCGACAGCTTCCTGGTGACCAAGCTGATCACCCAGATCTGAAACCTCAACCCCGAGTTCCTGCACCATGTTGAACCTGCGAGACCCTTCTCTGCTTCGGGAGCAATGCTTCGTGGCGGGTCAGTGGATATCTGCCGCCCGAACCATCGCCGTCACCAACCCCGCCAGTGGCGCCGTGGTGGCTCACGTACCGCGCCTGGGTGCCACCGAAACCCGCCAGGCGATCGACGCCGCGAATGGTGCGTGGCCCGCATGGCGCGCGCGCACGGCCCATGACCGCTCGGCGCTGCTGGCGCGCTGGCACGCGCTGATCCTGGAGAACCAGGACGACCTCGCCAGAATCATGACTGCCGAGCAAGGCAAGCCGCTGGCGGAAGCGCGCGGCGAGATTGCCTACGCGGCGTCCTTCATCCAATGGTTCGCCGAGGAGGCCAAGCGGGTCTACGGCGAGACGATTCCTTCGCCGATCTCCACCCAGAGGATCGTGGTGACCAAGGAGCCCGTGGGTGTGTGCGCGGCAATCACGCCCTGGAATTTTCCCGCTGCGATGATCACGCGCAAGGCGGGACCGGCATTGGCCGCGGGTTGCGTCATGGTCGTCAAGCCGGCGAGCCAGACACCGTTGACGGCGCTTGCTCTCGCGGCGTTGGCCGAACGTGCAGGGATTCCTTCGGGCGTGCTGTCGGTAGTCACCGGGTCGGCTGGCGACATCGGGACGGAGTTGGCGACCAATCCGTTGGTGCGCAAGCTTAGTTTCACCGGCTCCACCGAAGTCGGGCGACATCTGATGCAGCAGACCGCGGCGACAGTAAAGAAGGTGTCGATGGAACTGGGAGGCAATGCACCTTTCATCGTCTTCGAAGATGCAGATCTCGACGCCGCGGTGGAAGGGGCCATCGTGTCCAAGTTCCGCAATGCAGGCCAGACCTGCGTATGCGCCAACCGGCTGTACGTGCACTCCAAGGTCTACGACCAGTTTGCACGCAAGTTGGCGGACGCGCTGAAGGCGCTGAAGGTGGGGTCCGGCGAGGAGGAGGGCGTACGCATCGGGCCGTTGATCGACGATGCGGCCGTGCGGAAGGTCGAGGAACATCTGGCTGACGCGCTAGAAAGAGGGGCGCAGGTGATCACCGGTGGCGGCAGGCATGCGCTGGGGCGCAGCTTCTTCGAGCCGACCGTGCTCGTGGGCGTCACCCAGGCCATGCGCGTCGCGCGCGAGGAGACCTTCGGGCCGCTCGCGCCCCTGTTTCGCTTCGAGACAGAAGACGAAGTCGTCGCGATGGCGAACGACACCGAATTCGGCCTGGCAAGCTATTTCTATGCACGCGATCTCGGCCGCGTGTGGCGTGTCGCGGAGCGCCTCGAGTACGGCATGGTTGGCGTGAACACCGGGCTGATCTCCAACGAGGTGGCGCCGTTCGGCGGTGTCAAGCAATCGGGCCTCGGACGCGAGGGATCGCGCCATGGCATCGAGGACTACTTGGTCATCAAGTACATCAACATGGCGGGAATCGAGAGCCCGCGAACGAATCAACTCAACTAGGAAACCATGACTGAAGCACGCCAGCCCGATCACCCGATCAATTCCCTGTTCGTCGACCGCTGGTCGCCGCGCGCATTCACGGGCGAGCCGATTGCCAAGCCCATGCTGCTGAGCCTGCTGGAAGCAGCTCGGTGGGCACCCTCGGCATACAACGCGCAGCCATGGCGCTTCGTCTATGCGCAGCGCGAGACCCTCAGTTGGGAGCCGATCTTTGCTACGCTGGTGGAATTCAACCAAGGCTGGGCCCAGCATGCAGCTGCACTGGTGGTCATCGTGTCGGCCAGGCAAGCCGTGTTTCCAGGGCAGACAGATGCCGCGCCCAACGCATGGCATTCGTTCGATGCCGGCGCGGCGTGGGCCAGCATCGCCTTCCAGGCCACGCTCGCGGGCTGGTCCGCCCATGGGATGGCGGGCTTCGATGCAGATCGGCTGCGAAAGGCCGCAGGCATTCCAGACACCTACGCGCTGGAAACGGTGTTGGCGATTGGCAAGCAGGGCGACAAGGCCTTGCTTGCCGAGGGGCTGCGCGCTCGCGAGATGCCCAACGGACGACTGCCGCTGACCCAATTGGCAGCCGAGGGGCGGTTCACTTTCAGCGAATGAAGCATCGGCTGGATGTGCCACGACTGGTCTCGCGCACAACGGCCGCGCAATGGCTTGCCGATCCGGGATACCGCGCAGCAGGCTTCTATTCATAGACTGCCGGCCACCCCTCTGCTGCAACCGAGCAGGTTCGCGCCCACCCGCAATTCCGGCTTCGAACATCGCATGCCGAGTCAGGAGACAGTACATGGAAGTTATGAACACCTTGTTGGAGCGGCCACAGGAGGCTGCCGCAGTCCGCTCCACCACTCTGCGCCGTTCAACGCTCAGCGCGGGGTTCATCACACTGCTGGTGATCTCGGCGGCAAGCCCATTGAGCGTTGTCGCTGGCGGCTTTCCACTTGGGATCATGCTGGGCAACGGTGCCGGCACGCCCGCGCTGGTTGTTGTGGCGCTGGCGCTGCTGCTGCTGTTCGCCGCGGGCTACACGGCGATGGCCACTTGCGTCACGAGTGCAGGGGGCTTCTATGCCATGGTTGCCCGGGGCCTTGGTGGAAGCGCCGGCGGCGCTGCGGCGATGGTGGCGATCCTGGGCTACCTCACACTGCAATTCGGGCTATACGGCCTGCTGGGCGCTGTCTCGTCCGAGGCCTTGCTTGCCCAGTTTGGGCTGAGTGTTCCATGGTGGGCCTGCGCACTGGCAGCCATGGCGACGGTAGCGTACTTCGGCTATCGCCAGATCGACTTCTCCGCGAAGGTGCTGGCCGGCTTCGTCGTTGCGGAATATGCGGTGGTGCTGATTCTTGATGTGCTGATTCTCAGCCAGGGAGGGGCGGACGGTATCAACTTCAAGTCCTTCACCCCGCAGGTGATCGCTGGCGGAAACCCGTTCATCGGATTGCTCTTCTGCTTTGCGGCCTTCATAGGCTTCGAGGCGACGACTATCTACAGCGAGGAAGCCAAGGATCCCAAACGCAGCATCCCGATCGCCACATACGCCGCGCTGTTGCTCGTGGGCGGCTTCTACTCGTTCTCGCTGTGGTGCCTGGTGCTGGGTGCCGGCACTGACAAGGTCGCTGCCACGGTTGCTGCCTTGGGTGACCCAACGAATTTCCTGTACACCTTGTCAGATACCTATGCGGGATCGCATTTGACCATGATCCTGCGCGGCATGTTCATCGTCAGTATCTATGCAGGATTGATCGCATTTCACAACTCGACCGCGCGCTATTTCTACTCGATGGGACGTGAACGCTTGCTGCCATCACGGCTCGGCTGGACACATCCCAGGCACAAGAGCCCGCATATTGCTTCGCTGTTGCAGACGGCCTTGTGCGCCGCCGTGGTGATCGGCTTCGCCGTGGCCCGTGCAGATCCGGTCCTGACGATGTTCTCGTGGCTGAGTAACCTGGCCACGGTCTGTGTGCTCTTGCTGATGATCGCCACCGCGATCTCGGTGATTAGGTTCTTTCGCCGCGCATCGCACGGTTATGGCAAGGTCCGGATCCTGCTGCTGCCGGCGTTGGCGGGAATGGGGCTTTGCGTGGTCCTGGTGCTTGCGGTTGCGAACTTCCATATTTTGACGGGCGCCAGCGAAAGGAGTGCTCTCGCTTTGATCGGTCTGTTGCCGATCGCAGCGTCTGTCGGGTGGTTGGCGGCAGGTCGACTCAAGCGCCGTGACCCCGCGCGTTTCGCGAATCTCGGCCAAGATCGCGACTAGGATGACTTGATCGGTTGATTGAGATGGCACCGCAACTCGAAAGTTCGAAGCGGCTCGCTCCGACATCGGCACCATGGCCGCCCGTGACCGAGTTCTGTCTTGCCTCATTGCTCGCGCGCAGATGATCGAACTGCGCCACCTTCGCCATTTCATGGCCGTTGCAGAGGAACTGAGCTTCCGTCGCGCCGCCGAGCGAGTCCATATCGACCAGACTCCACTGTCGCGAACCGTCCGTGACCTGGAAGACCGAATGGGCGTGGCTCTTTTAATTCGAAAGCCCCGCAGACTCGAGCTCACTCCCGCAGGTGCCAAATTGCTTGATCATGCGCGAGGACTTTTCTTGCGTCTGGAGCGCATTAAACGCGTCATACGCGAAACCGATGCACGCTATCGCGAGCCCTTGCGCATCGGCGCGGACGACAGCACGGTGCAGCCCAGGCTGGCCGAATGCCTGACCCGCTGGCGGGAACTTGTCCCCGATATCCCAGTGGAGCTGACGGAAATGCGCCCGGCAGAACTCTTGGCCGCGCTGCGCAGCGAGGAGATGGATGCAGGGTTCTCCTTCGGCCTGCCAGATAGTGAAGCCATCGCACAACATGTGGCCTGGATGAGCCCCATCGTGGCGTTGCTTCCAAGAGCACATGAACTCGCCTGCCGCGAGGTGGTTTCCCTTGCCGAGTTGTCATCCTTCCCCGCCATCGCCTGCAGTGCTTCCTACCATCCAGGACTATGTCAGCAGATGAAGGCAGTACGTCGGCGATATTCTGTAGCTCCGACAATCGTCGGGGAGGCTCGCACACTGACTGGCTATCTGACCCGTGTGGCGGCAGGTCAGGGGGTTGGGGTTGCAGATGCTGACCACATGCGGGCACTGCGACGTACGGACGTCGTGGTCGTGCCGCTCGCCGAACCGGTGCACTTCACAACCTACGTGCTGCACAAGCACCGGCGCAATGGCCTGCCCGAATCGCTGCAACGGTTTCTTACCCACGCCACAGCTTTGAACTGAACGTTACGGTGCGGGATTGCAAGGCGAACTGCCTCGCTCCAACAGCCATGGAGTTGTCGAGCTGCCCGTGGAATGCTCCCGTCATGACAGCCTGAAGGCTCATGCACTCAGCAGAAGAAGGAGTCGCAAGCCAGTCCCACGCCAACGTACGCCACGCCACGCCCCCATGGGTGTGCCGCCCGGCGGCTTGATTCCAGACTCATGCCTGCGTGCCGCAGCGGCACACATGTGCTGGAACTCATACGCCTGGGAGGTGGCGCCCTATGCCGACAGCAGCGACCGGCATCCTGTTCGGACAGATATTCGTGGTGCTCGGCGTCGCCTTGGGCGGGGTGTGGGCGGCCACGCAGTGGACGGCGCACGCGCTGGGTTACCAATCGAGGCTCGGGCCCTGGTGGTTCGAGGTTTCAGGCGTGCCAGTCTACGAGCCGTGGAAGCTGTTCGCGTGGTGGTACTTCTACGAGACCTATGCGCCCCAGGTGTTCAAGCGTGGTGGGGTCATAGCCGCATTGAGCGGGATGTCGGCGACGGGCGCAGCCATTGCGATGGCCGTATGGCGCGCGCGGATGGCCAAGCGCGTCACAACTTACGGTTCCGCGCGCTGGGCCGAGCGTGAGGAGATCGACAAGGTCGGACTGACGAAGCCGGCAGGTGTGTTCCTCGGCAAGACTTCGGACAAGCGCGGCGCCTATCTGCGTCATGAGGGCCCAGAGCATGTGATGGCGTTCGCGCCCACGCGCTCCGGCAAGGGCGTCGGGCTCGTGGTGCCCACGCTGCTGTCCTGGCCCGGCTCGGCCGTGATCCACGACATCAAGGGCGAGAACTGGAATCTCACGGCTGGCTGGCGCGCTCGCTTCTCGCACTGCCTGCTGTTCAATCCGATCGAGGCGCGCTCGGCTGCCTACAACCCGCTGCTCGAAGTGCGCCGCGGCGCGCACGAGGTGCGCGACGTGCAGAACATCGCGGACATCCTGGTCGATCCTGAGGGCGCACTCGAGCGGCGCAACCACTGGGAGAAGACCAGCCATGCGCTGTTGGTCGGGGCGATCCTGCATGTGCTCTACGCGGGTGAGGACAAGACGCTGCGTGGGGTGGCGAACTTCCTTTCCGATCCCGCATGCCCCTTCGAGGTCACGCTGCACCGGATGATGACGACGCGGCACCTGGGTGAGGACATCCATCCGGTCGTTGCTTCGGCTGCCCGTGAGGTGCTCAACAAGAGCGACAACGAGCGCTCCGGGGTGCTGTCCACGGCCATGTCCTTCCTGGGGCTGTATCGCGACCCGACGGTGGCTGAAGTCACCTCGCGCTGCGACTGGCGCATCGCCGACCTGATCTCGGCGAAACACCCGGTCTCGCTGTACCTGGTCGTCCCGCCCTCGGACATCAGCCGCACCAAGCCGCTGATCCGCCTGATCCTCAACCAGATCGGACGGCGCCTCACCGAATCGCTCGACGGGTCCGATGGCATCGCACGGCTCCACAAGCTGCTGCTGATGCTCGACGAGTTCCCGGCGCTGGGCCGACTGGACTTCTTCGAATCTGCGCTGGCGTTCATGGCCGGCTACGACCTGCGTGCCTTCCTGATCGCGCAGTCCCTGAACCAGATCGACAAGGCCTATGGCCCGAATCACGCGATTCTTGACAACTGCCATGTGCGCATTGCGTTCGGCACCAACGACGAGCGCACGGCCAAGCGCATCTCGGAGGCGCTGGGGACGGCCACCGAGTTGCGCGCGCAGCGCAACTACGCGGGGCACCGGCTCGCGCCGTGGCTGGGCCACCTTATGGTCTCGCGCCAGGAGACGGCGCGGTCGCTGCTGACGCCGGGCGAGGTGATGCAGCTGCCACCCGACGACGCGGTGGTGATGGTCTCCGGCCATCCGCCGATCAAGGCTAGGAAGCTGCGCTACTACCAGGACCGCAACTTCACGCGGCGTGTGCTGCCACCACCGGCGCTGGCTGCGGGCTTCTACGCGGATCGTCCTGCGACACGGCCCGACGACTGGAGCGGACTGGCGCCGCTTATCGCTCCCGAGTCTTTGTCGTCAGTCGATGCGGGTGGCTTTGCCGACGAGGGCGGCTACCAGCTCAAGCCCGAGCTGGAAGTCGTGCGCGACACGCCGGCGCTGCCGGAGGACGACAGCCTGCTGGTGCTCTATGACGAGGACGACGTACCGCTGGGGCCGCGGGACGTGAGTCGTCAGCTCACGCGCACTGCGCGCCTCGCCGCGTTGGACCCTGACGACGGGATCGCCCTATGAGCCGAGCTCGCCTCAACATCTTCATCGAGCCGGAGCACGCCAAACGGCTGGATCGGCTGGCGGTGCACAAGGGTGTCTCGAAATCTGCCGTGATCGCCGCGGCGCTGGCGTCGTTCCTGTCGCCCGATGGCGGCGACCAGCGCGAGGCAGCGATCGCCAAACGCCTGGACCGGCTCTCGCGCCAGTTCGACCGGCTGGAGCGCGACCAGAACATCCTGATCGAAACGGTCGCGCTCTATGTCCGCTACTTCCTCACCGTCTCGATCCCGGTGCCCGAGGGCCAGCAGGAAGCCGCACGCGCGCAGGGGCGGGCCCGCTATGTGCAGTTCATCGAGCAGCTCGGGCGGCACCTGCAGCGCGGGCGCAGTCTGGTACGCGAGGTCCATGAGGAGATCGAGCCTGAAGCGGCGCCAATGCACGCAGGGCAGGAGCCGGAGGAGGCCGCTGATGGTCCAGCCGTCTGATCGTTCTTCCGGCTCGTCGCCAGGCGTCGTGGACAACGCGGTGGCCCGGCGCATCCGCATGTTGCGCACGGCCATGGGGCCGGAGATCGCGGCGGCCCTCGCGGATCCGGAGGTTGTGGAGGTGCTGCTCAACCCCGATGGCTCGCTGTGGGTGGACCGGCTCGGCAGCGGCCGCGCGCCGACCGGCGCGGCGCTGCCGCCGCCCGTGGCCGAACGCATCATCCGGCTCGTCGCCGCGCACGTGCGCGCCGAGGTGCATGCCGGTATGCCGATCCTCTCGGCCGAGCTGCCCGAGACCGGAGAGCGTTTCCTGGGCGTGCTGCCACCGGTGGTGCGTGCCCCCTCGTTCGCGATCCGCAAGCGGGCGCTGCGCATCATGAGCATGGCGCAGTACGTGGCCGATGGCATCCTGACCGAGGACCAGGCTGGGTTCCTGCGGCAGGCGGTGCGCGAGCGCCTGAACATCGTCGTGGCAGGAGGCACCAGCACGGGCAAGACCACGCTCGCGAACGCGCTGCTCGACGAGATCGCTGAAACGCGCGACCGGGTGCTGATCCTCGAGGACACAGTGGAGCTGCAATGCCGCTCGGACGACCACGTGAGCCTACGCACCGAGCCGGGCGTGACCACCATGGCCGACTTGGTGCGCGCCACCCTGCGGCTGCGGCCCGACCGCATCGTGGTGGGTGAGGTGCGCGGCGCCGAGGCGTTGGACCTGCTCAAGGCCTGGGGCACCGGGCACCCGGGTGGGATCGCCACGGTGCATGCTGGCTCCGCGCTGGGCGCGCTAACGCGGCTGGAGCAACTGGTGCAGGAAGTCTCGGTGACCGTGCCGCGCGCCCTGATCGCCGAAGCGGTCCACGTCATCGTCTTCATCGCCGGGCGCGGCCGCGCCCGCCGGGTGCGCGAGATCGCGCGCGTCGTCGGCCACGACAACGAGGGCTACCAGCTGGATACCTCGGAGATGCCTGGTTTCCCGTTGCTCTCTTCATCTCGTCCTGCCCCTTCAACCCCATCGTCTCCTGGAGAACCGTCATGACGATTTCACGTCCCCCCGCAAAGCCGCTTCTGCACGCGGCGGCAGCGGCAATGCTCTTGCTGGCCATCGCGCTGCCCGCGAAGGCGGCCGGCTCCAACATGCCCTGGGAGGCACCGCTGCAGTCGATCCTCGACTCGATCCAGGGACCCGTGGCGAAGATCGTCGCGGTGATCATCATCATCGTGACCGGGCTGACGCTGGCCTTCGGCGACACCTCGGGAGGCTTCCGCAGGCTGATCCAGATCGTGTTCGGCCTGTCGATCGCGTTCGCCGCCTCCAGCTTCTTCCTGACCTTCTTCAGTTTCTCGGGCGGGGCGGTGCTGGCATGAGTGAGTTGACTGCTTTCTCGCCGGGCGTCGCGCCGGGCTTCGAGATTCCACTGCATCGGTCGCTCACCGAGCCGATCCTGCTGGGCGGCGCGCCGCGCACCGTGGCGATCACCAACGGCACGTTGGCCGCCGCGATCGGCCTGGGACTGCAGCTCTGGCTGCCAGGTGTGGCGCTCTGGACTGTCGGGCACGCGCTGGCCGTCTGGGGCGCGCGCTTGGACCCCCAGTTCATGCAGGTGTTCGCGCGCCACATCAAGCAGCGCCCGCTGCTCGATGCCTGAGGCGAGCAGGGAGACGCCATGCTGAACCTCGCCGAATACCGCAAGCGCCCAGCGCTGCTGGCCGACTGGCTGCCCTGGGCCGGGCTGGTCGCCCCCGGGGTCGTGCTCAACAAGGACGGGTCGTTCCAGCGCACGGCGCGGTTCCGCGGACCGGACCTGAACAGCGCGACGCAGGGCGAACTCGTCGCCACGTCGGCGCGACTGAACAACGCGCTGCGCCGGTTCGGCTCGGGCTGGGCGCTGTTCGTGGAGGCCGAGCGGCGCGAAGCGGCCGGCTATCCCGAGTCGTCGTTCCCCGAGGCGCTGTCCTGGCTGGTCGACGAGGAGCGCCGCGCCGCCTTCGAAGAGGACGCCAGCCATTTCGAGAGCCGCTATCACCTGACCTTGCTGTACCTGCCGCCCGAGGAGTCGAAGGCGCGCGCCGCGGGGCTGCTCTACGAGAACGCGGGGACGGAAGGCAAGGACGCAAAGGGCGAATCGGAGGAATCGAAGGGGGCGGACTGGCGAGGGCGGCTGGATTCCTTCGTGGCCGAGACCGAACGCTTCCTGGGCCTTCTCGAAGGCGTGATGCCCGAGATCGGCTGGCTCGACGATGCGCAGACGCTGACTCACCTGCACGGCTGCGTGTCCACGCGCCGGCAGGCGGTGGCCGTGCCCGAGGTGCCAATGCACCTCGATGCGCTGCTGGCCGACGAGCCGCTGACGGGCGGATTGGCGCCGATGCTCGGAAGTCGGCACCTGCGCGTGCTGTCGGTGCGCGGCTTTCCGACCGCGACCTGGCCGGGGCTGCTCGACGACCTGAACCGCCTGGGTTTTGCCTACCGGTGGAACACACGCTTCCTCTGCCTGGACAAGGCCGAGGCGGAGAAGGAGCTCGTGCGGCTGCGCCGCCAGTGGTTCGCCAAGCGCAAGAACATCGTGGCCCTGCTGCGCGAGACCATCTTCCAGCAGGAGAGCCCATTGGTCGACTCCGACGCCTCGAACAAGGCGGCGGATGCCGATGCGGCGCTGCAGGAGCTGGGCAGCGATCAGGTGGCTTTCGGCTATGTGACCGCCACCGTGACGGTGCTCGACGTCGACGCGGCAGCGGCCGACGAGAAGCTGCGCGCGGTCGAGCGCACGATCCAGGGCCGGGGCTTCGTCACGATTCCCGAGACGCTCAACGCGGTCGAGGCTTGGCTGTCGTCGGTCCCGGGCCATGCCTATGCGAACGTGCGTCAGCCCATCGTCTCGACCTTGAACCTCACGCACATGATGCCGGTGTCGGCCGTATGGGCGGGCCCCGAGCGCAATGCGCATCTCGATGGTCCGCCGCTGATCGTGACGCGCACCGATGGCGCCACGCCGTTCCGTCTGGTCACACACATCGGCGACGTCGGGCACACTCTCGTGGTTGGGCCCACCGGCATGGGCAAGTCGGTGCTGCTCGCCACGCTGGCGCTGCAGTTTCGCCGCTATGCCGGCTCGCGCATTCTGGCCTTCGACATGGGGCGCTCGTTGCGGGCCACGATCCTGGGGTTGGGCGGCGAGCACTACGACCTCGGTACCGATGGCGAGATCGCTTTCCAGCCGCTCGCGCGCATCGATCAGGACGGTTCTCGCACCTGGGCGGCGGAGTGGGTGGAAGGACGGCTTCGGCAGGAGGGCCTGGAAGTCGGACCGGCCGAGCGGGAGATGGTGTGGTCGGCGCTAGCCAGCCTCGCCACTGCGCCGCCCGAGCAACGCACGATGACCGGCCTGGCGGTGCTGCTGCAGTCGAATGCCTTGCGTCAGGCACTGACGCCCTATGTGCTCGGCGGTTCGCACGGGCGGCTGCTGGACGCGGACCGGGATCGGCTGGGGGCTTCCTCCATCCAGTGCTTCGAGATGGAGGAGCTGATGCACAGCAAGGCGGCTGTCCTGGCTGTGCTCGGCTATCTGTTCGCGCGCTTCGACGAGCGTTTCGACGGCGCGCCAACCCTGCTGATCCTCGATGAGGCCTGGCTCTTCCTCGACGACCCGGTCTTCGCAGCGCGCATTCGGCAGTGGCTCAAGACGCTGCGCAAGAAGAACGTCTCGGTCATCTTCGCGACGCAGAGCCTGGCGGACATCCAGAACTGCAGCATCGCGCCGGCCATCGTGGAGAGCTGCGCGAGCCGCATCCTCCTGCCCAACCCGCAGGCCACCGAGCCGCAGATCCGCGTGATCTACGAGGGCTTCGGGCTCAACCGCCGGCAGATCGAGATCGTCGCCACGGCGCAGCCCAAGCGCGACTACTACTACCAGTCGCGCCTGGGCAACCGGGTCTTCGAACTCGGGCTCGGGCCGGTGGCGCTCGCCTTTGCCGGCGCGGCCTCGCCCGAGGACCAGCGTGAGCTCGACCGCATGCAGACCTCGGTCGGGGCGTCGCCGTTCGTACGCATGCCTTCGGTTTTCGCGGCCGCCTGGCTGCGCCATCGCGGTCTCGGCTGGGCGGCCGACCTCATTCCGTCGTTTCCATCTGCATCTCCAACTCTTTCCTCAACCCCCCAGGAGCCAATGCCATGAATCTCCCGTCTTCTTTCAAACCCCGAGTCGCCGCGCTGGTCGCTGTCAGTGCGATCGCTTTCGGCGTGGCCCCGCCGGCGCATGCCATCTTTGGCGTCGGCGACACCGTGTTCGACGCGTCCAACTTCATCCAGAACATGCTGACGGCGGCCCGGGCGCTGGAGCAGATCAACAACCAGGTCGAGCAGTTGCAGAACGAGGCGCAGATGCTGCGCAACCAAGCAAGGAACCTTCAGGGTTTGGACTTCAGTGCGCTGTCCGAACTCAAGTCGACGCTGGCGGCGACGAACCAACTGATCCAGCAGGCGCAGGGGCTCGCATTCAACGTTTCGCGGATGGAAGAGGAGTTCAAGCGCCTCTATCCGGAGTCGTTTTCGGCGGGCATGTCGGGCGCGCAGATGGCCGGTGATGCGCGCCATCGCTGGCGCAATTCGCTGGAAGCGCTGCGCACCGCCACGCAAGTGCAGTCGCAGGCAATGCAGAACTTCGCCTCCGACGAGCGCGCTCTGACCGATCTCGTGAACCGCAGCCAGTCGGCCACGGGCGCCTTGCAGGCGATGCAGGCGACCAACCAGCTGCTGGCGCTACAGTCGCGCCAAGCGATCCAGGCGCAGCAGCTGCAGATCACGCAGGACCGCGCCGCGGCGCTGGAGCAGGCGCGACAGGTGGCGGTGCAGGAGCGTGCGCGCGAGGTGCGTCGGCGCTTCATGGGCAGCGGCATGCTGTACACGCCCTACAACGTGAACTTCTATGGGCAATGAGGGGCAGCCATGAGGAACCTGCTTGTCATCGTCAGTGCCGCCGCGACCCTGGTGCTCGCGGGCTGCGGCAAGTCCGAGCCTTCCCGGCCCGCGATCGAGTCCGTCGAATCGCTCGTCGCGAATCCCGAGCGGCTGAAGGAACTGCGCGCGCAGTGCAAGGCCGACCATGCCCGGATGGGCGACGCACAGTGCCACGCGGTGGCCGAGGCCACGCGCCAGCGCTTCATGAGCGGCGGCCCATCGCCCTACGCGAGCGACCCGGCCCCGCCGCCGGCAGCACCTGCCTCATCGCCGATCGGCGCGAGAGCCAAGGACTGACGCGATGAACGATGTCGCGGTCATCGATCGCTTCCTCGACGTCTTCTCGCGCTACATTGACTCGGGCTTCGGGCTGTTGCATGGCGAGGTGGCGTTCCTCACGGCCACGCTGGTGGTGATCGACATGACGCTGGCCGGACTGTTCTGGGCGATGAGCCATGCGGCGGGGCAGGGCGACGAAGTGATCGCGCGGCTGATCCGCAAGGTGCTCTATGTGGGCGCGTTCGCCTTCATCATCGGCCACTTCAACCAGCTGGCCGGGATCCTGTTCCGATCGTTCGCAGGGCTCGGCCTGGTGGCGTCGGGCTCCGGCCTGACGCAGGCGCAGTTCCTGCAGCCGGGCCGGCTCGCGCAGGTCGGCATCGACGCGGGGCGGCCGATCATGGAACAGATTAGCGAGATGACGGGTTTCCCCGAAACCTTCGCTCATCTGGACACCATCGCCGTCCTGTTCCTGGCCTGGCTCGTGCTGATCGTGAGTTTCTTCGTGCTCGCGGTGCAGCTCTTCGTCACCCTGATCGAGTTCAAGCTCACGACCTTGGCGGGCTTCGTGCTGGTGCCCTTCGCGCTCTGGAACAAGACCGCGTTCCTGGCCGAGAAGGTGCTGGGCAACGTGGTGTCCGCCGGCATCAAGGTGCTGGTGCTGGCCGTGATCGTGGGGATCGGCACGGGCCTTTTCGCGGAGTTCCGCACGCCGCCCGGGGCCGAGCCGTCCATCGACCATGCGCTGACGATCATGCTGGCAGCGCTCGCGATGCTCGGCCTGGGGATCTTCGGGCCGGGGATCGCGACGGGCCTGGTGTCCGGTGCGCCGCAGCTCGGTGCCGGCGCGGCAGCGGGAACGGCCCTGGGGGCGGCGGGCCTGGCCGTCGCCAGTGGCGCGGCCGTGGCAACTGCGGGTTCCGCGGTGGCTGCGGGTGCGCGCATGGTGCCCGGCGCGGCGCGTGCGGCCCTTGGCGGCGGCGCTGCGGCCGCGCGCTCGGCCAGTGGCCTGGCGAACGGGGCCAAGTCGGCCTACCAAGACGGCGCCGCGGCATCGGGCGGTGGCGGCGTGCGCGCAGCCGGTGCCGGCCTGGCCCATCTCGCAAAAACCGGTGCCGGCGCTGTCGGCCAGCGCGTCGCGTCCGGCGTCAAGGCGGTCGAGGCTCGCGTGGCGAACTTCGTGGCCGATGCGGCAGCGCCCGCCGCCGCGGGAAACGCGGCATCCGCTGGTGCGGACGAGGCCGGCGCACTGCCCCCCGAGCCGGCCTGGGCCAAGCAGATGCGCCGTAAGCAGCAGCTGAGCCAAGCGGCCTCGACGACGGCGCACGTGCTGCGCTCGGGCGACCACGGCGGCAGCGCCACCGGCCCGAGCCTGCGCGACGAGTCCAACGCCTGATCCGGTTTCTTTTGAGGAGAACCATTGATGCGATTCAAGCGACCCCAGGTGCGGTACTCGGACACGCCCGAGCCCGTCACCCCCTACCAGGCCGCGGCGCAGGTCTGGGACCAGCGCATCGGCAGCGCGCGCGTGCAGGCGAAGAATTGGCGGGTCATGGCCTTCGGCTGTCTCTCGCTGGCCTTGCTGATGGCCGGTGGGCTGGTCTGGCGCTCGGCGCAGTCCATCGTGACGCCCTATGTGGTCGAGGTGGACAGCGCTGGCCAGGTGCGCGCGGTCGGCGAGGCGGCCACGCCCTACAAGCCCAGCGACGCACAGATCGCGCACCACCTGGCGCGCTTCGTCACCGACGTGCGCTCGCTGTCGATCGATCCGATCGTGGTGCGGCAGAACTGGCTCGAGGCCTACGACTACACGACCGACCGCGGCGCCGCGACCCTGAACGACCACGCACGCGCGAATGATCCGTTCTCTCGCATCGGGCAGGAGTCGATTGCCGTGCAGATCAACAGCGTGGTGCGCGCGAGCGATTCGTCGTTCCAGGTGCGCTGGACCGAGCGGCGCTATGTCAATGGCGAGGCGGCCGGGCTGGAGCGCTGGACCGCGGTGCTGGCGATCGTACTGCAGGCGCCGCGCACCGAGGAGCGGCTGCGCAGGAACCCGCTGGGCATCTATGTCAACGGCCTGTCGTGGAGCCGTGAGCTCGATGCGACGGACCCAACAACGAAAGGAACCAAGCCATGAAGACGGATTTCCGTAAACACGCATTGGCACCGATCCTGATGGGGGCGGCCGCAGTCGTGAGCGTTTCCGGCTGTGCCACGCAGGGCAAGCCGCCCCCGGCGATATCGTTGGACGAGCCGGTGGCGGTCGCCGCGCAGCTGTTGCCCGATCCGGCCCCGCCCGTCGAGGTGGTGGAGGTGCCTAAGCCCTTGCCGCTGCCCGGGCAGATGAAGGCGCTGCCGAGCGCGCAAGACGCGAAGCCCGCGCCGGAACCCGCCGACGAGAAAGTCCGCGTCTCGCGGGCCAACGAAGAGGCCAGGGTCGCGCCAACGCGCGAGAGCTATGTCAATGCGATCCAGGTCTGGCCGTACGCGGAGGGTGCGCTGTATCAGGTCTACACCAGCCCGGGCCGCGTGACCGTCATCGCGCTGCAGGAGGCCGAGGAACTGGTGGCGGTCTCGGCCGGTGACACGGCGCGTTGGATCGTGGGGGATACGGTTAGCGGCAGCGGTGCGAACCAGCGGGTCCACGTGCTGGTGAAACCCACGCGCGCGGGGCTGAAGACCAACCTGGTCATCACGACCAACCGGCGTACCTACCTGCTGGAACTGTCTTCGACACCGCAGGCCTGGATGGCCTCGGTGTCCTGGGACCATCCGAAGGAACGGATGCTGGCGCTCCAGAAGCAGGCGCTGGAGGCGCAGGCCGCGGCGCCGGTGGACTCGGGCCTGTCCGTGGAGCAGATCCGGTTCCGCTACGCGATCAGCGGCGATGCGCCGGCCTGGAAGCCGCTGCGCGCCTTCGATGATGGACAGAAGGTCTACATCCAGTTCCCGGGCGGCATCGCGCAGGGCGAGCTGCCGCCGCTGTTCATGATCGGGCCAAAAGGCGACGGGCAGCTCGTGAACTACCGCTTCCGCTCGCCGTACTACGTGGTGGACCGGCTTTTCGGCGCGGCGGAGTTGCGTCTGGGCGGCTTCAAGGGCGGCAAGGCCGAGGTCGTGCGTATCGAGCGCACGGATGGCGGTGTCAAGGCTGCGCGGAGCGATGGGTCATGAGTACGGAAGATGCCTTGCCGCCCCAGTCGGCCCAGGTCCCGCCCAAGGTCGCGCCGGAGACGATGGCGCTGCGCGCGCAGCCCCGATCGGTCGTGCGGCTCAATCGCCGCGTGCTGGCAGTCGGTGCCGGCACCCTGGCCGCAGCCGTGCTGGGTGGCACGATGTGGTCGCTGCAGTCGCAGAAGCGCGAGCGCAACCCGGCCGCCGAACTGTACAACGTGGGCCGTGTGGCCCGGGCGGATGGGCTGGACCAGCTGCCGAAGGACTATGCCGGGATGCCGCCGGCGTCGAAGCCGGCGCCACCGGTGCTGGGGCCGCCGCTGCCGGGAGACCTCGGGTCGGCCATGGTGAAGGCGCAGCAGCCGATGGAGGCGAGGGCGGGGCAGGGCGTCGATCCGGCGCAGGCCGAGCAAATGGCGGCCGAGGAGGCCGCGCGATCCTCGGTGTTCTTCCGGCGCAGCGGCGAGGGAGCCGCCGCGAAGCGGGGGACGGTCGCCGAGCGGACCCTGCCCGCAGCCGGCGCGGATCCATCCGGGATGACGGCGAGTCAGCAGCCGTTCAATCCCTTGGGCGCGATGAGCACCACCGTGGATTCGCCGACAGACCCTGTGGCTGCGCAGAACCGCCAGGAGCGGAAGGAAGCCTTTCTTGCGGGTGCCGGTGAGACGGCCACGCGCAATCCCGGCAGCCTTCAGTTGCCGGCTTCGCCGTACCAGGTGATGGCGGGAACCATCATCCCGGCGGCGCTGGTGACGGGCATCAACTCCGACCTGCCGGGGCAGGTGATCGCCACGGTGACCGAGGCGGTCCATGACACGGCCACGGGGCGCCATCTGCTGATCCCGCAGGGCTCGCGGCTGATCGGGCGCTACGACAGCCAGGTGGCCTTCGGTCAGCGGCGCGTGCTGCTGGTGTGGATGCGGCTGATCCTGCCGGACACATCATCGGTGGCGCTGGACAGGTTGCCGGGGATCGATCTGGCCGGCTACGCGGGGTTGGAGGACGCGGTCGACTGGCACTGGGACCGGATCCTCGCGGGCGCGGCACTGTCGACGCTGCTCGGCGTGGGGGCCGAGTTGGCGTCGCCGCAAAGCCGGACCGATCAAGACGGCAATCGCATCGTGATCGCGGTGCGAGAGGGAGCGAAGGATACCGTGAACGAGGTGGGGCAGGAGATCACGAAGCGCAACGCGAGCATCCAGCCGACGCTGACGATCCGGCCGGGGTTTCCGATGCGGGTGATGGTGAACAAGGACCTTGTGCTGCGGCCGTACCAGCCGCTGCTTTTCCAACGGGAGGCTTCGCGATGAGCACCCCACGCAAGCTGCGGCTCGGGCCACTGCCCAGAAACGAGACTGTCAAGCTGACCTTCACGTGTGCGGCCAGTTTGAAGGCGGACTTGGACCGCTATGCGGCGCTGCATGCGCAGGCCTATGGGGAGGCAGTGGATGCGGTGACACTGGTTCCTCACATGCTGGAGGCGTTCATGGCGAGGGACCGAGGGTTCCGTTCCCCGACCCGGAGACGGTAGTGGCCCTATCGGTCTCATGGCTGTTGATTGGGGCAGAGATCGGCGGAATTCAACACCTTTCGTGTAGAGAGCGGTACTCTTCCAGTGTCTTCAAGGTACGCCAGAGAATCATCACTGTCTTTGCGCACAAGAAACCATCTCGGCAAAATCTGCAGCCGTTGGGCTGGACGCGACAGTCAAGCCGATGCCCAACACTTCACAGACCAACATCGCTTGCGCGCGCTCGGCATCCAGAAACAATCGCAGCTCCTCAATGCTCTCTTCGCGTGCATCGCGTTCGAGAACTCTCTCTGCAATGAGATGCGGCGCAGCTTCTAGGAGGATGACCGCATTGAGGTTGAGCGCTCCAAACACATCCGCGCCCAAGCGCACAAATTGCCCGCTGGCGTCGCGCAGTACGAAGTGGCCATCCAGTAGCAACCGCACGCCAGCTTTGTTGTGTCTGCTGACCGCTGCGGCGAGTGCCAATTGATTGCCGTCGACGTCGCTGACCTTCTTATCAGTCCCCCAAGTCGCCATCGAGCGCTCCTCCTTGATCAACTTGCTGGCTGACGTATGGACAAGGCCGAACTCAACTGGCAGTTGCTGAGCGAGATAGGTTTTCCCGACGCCGTGCACGCCTGCGACAAAGATGTTCATGCGTGCTCCTCATTGGGAAACATGGCGCGCATCACCCGCTGGAAGTCGAGTGGGTTCAGATAAAGAAATGATTGCGGAGGCGTGAAGGTCTCAAAGAGGTCCTTTGGATCCACTGCAACTTGTGCCACTTTGACTCGGTCAATCATGACGCCGAAGGCTCGCTTCTTGCCTGCGACGTATGCCTTCAGCTCCTCATAGGTCACACCGCCGCCATTCGCGTCCGCGATGTCCCAAAGTCGTTCGAGGTCGCACTCCTCGACTCGATCGATGAAAGCCAATCCGACAAGCCTTTGAATGGGCGCAGACGAATACAGCACCATCACGCCGATGTCGTTGGAGGGCCAGCTGCGGCGCAGCTCGACGCGCTTCGAGCCCGCCAGAATCAAGTCGACATACTTCGGTTTGATTGACAGCAGCACCGCTCTACCGCTCGGCTGCTCGGAGGATTCTGGAAAAAGACTCATCGCTGATGTGTGTGATGGATTGAATATTGCCGGCCACGACGCGCAAGGGTCGACGCAGAGACTGGAAAGGAATGGGGTTATCGAAGTGCTTCACCAAGCGAAACAGCATGGCCTTGGTCTCCCTCTGCGCCATCTCAACGATTTGGGCACCAGAGTACACCGTCCTGCGGCTGACCATGCGTGCGATCTCGTCCGCCGATTCTGACCACTCGTACTCTTCCACGACGCCAAGCGTCGTGATGGCCTTGTGGTCGTAGCTTCGGTAGAACAACACAATATCTCCCCGCCGCGGTTGCTTGCTTGGCGTGTGGCAGAGATAGGCCAGCTTGATGGCATTGCCGACGTGTCGTCTTGGGTGATGAGCGGGCAGCGCATGCCCTGGATTCTGGTAGTCCGGGAAAAGGATTTCATGGAACACAGGGCGGATAGGCACGATGTACTTCTGCACGTCTACTCCGCCCATGTAGTGCGGATAGAAGCGGCGCAGATATTCAAATGCATCCATCTGAACCGCGGGTGGCTCAATCGGATGTCGCTTCACATAGACACCGTCACCTGCGTAGGTCCCGATTCGAGAGAAGCCAAAGTCTTGAATCAGACCGGCCAGATGATCCTGCCGTTCGGCGTTGGCGTGCAGGAAAACGTGCTCGCATTGGTGATTAGTTGCGTGCTGGAATGCTGCGCGCAAAAATAACTCCCCGACTTTGCGTCCTCTGACGGTCTCGCCGACCTTGAAGGTGCAAAGCTTGAGCGCATCTCCACGCAGCACTTGCCCATCGTCAGTGACTCGTTCATTAGTTTGAATCGCGTAAATGCAGATGGCTGCAACAGCAGCTTGTCCCCCATCGCGATACACCCAAGCACGCCTGCCTTCCCGGGCCTTCTGCCGAAACCAGTTATCGAAGGGCGGATAGTCAGCACGCAAGCTGTTGAAAAAAGCGCCACCAAGTTCATTTGTCAGGGTGTGAAGTTCCACGTCCCCGATGTTGGGAAGTTCAACCTGCGCTGGCTCGTGCAATCGGCGCATCCAATCGTCGGCCGACTGGATGAAGTACACCCGGGTACCCAGGCCTCTTGCCTGGGCCTTGCGATGGAGTCCTTGATCCTCCGTCACCAGCGCATGAGCGGCGTCACGTTCCAATGCATAGAGAATCTCGTTGTCGCACGCATCGTTCGGAGATGTCTGGGCTGTATTCCATGGACAAGGAGGCCCCGCCTGCAGGAGCGTGTATTGCCCCAATCGAGCGAGCGTCCGGTTTCGCCTTGCAACATCAGGATCGCGCCTGATGTCATCGACCGTAGCGGGGTGGTAGAGCAACGCATGGCCGTGCTGTTGGCACAGGCGCACGAAATTCGTGAGGCTTGGCTGCAACGCCACCATTGAATCCTGGAGTGGAATCAGAATGTTGGTGTCCAACAGGAATCGAAGGCGCAGGGGCAAGGTCTCCTCCAGTGACGTCGCACGTCAAATATTTTTCTCGCGGCGAAGCAATTGTTCTGCGGCCTCGCACGTACCTCTTGCCCACGATTGTTACAGAGACTGCGCAGATTCCCGGCCGAGACAAGCCGGAGTCACTTGTTCCAAGGTAATGCCGGCGAAATTCGGCGGGGCTCAGGCCGGTAGCGCCGCACTCGTCACCCCAGCCGCTGGGATCGTGTCCACAAAGATGTGCATCAAGCGGATAACGTGGCCTTCCGCGCCCTGCGCTAAATCACCGAAATGCACGGACAGTGCGTCGGCATGAGCATCCAGATCATTCAACTTCGCCGCTTCGCCATAGGTCGCGCGAATACGCGCATCAATGCCCTTGACCATAGCCGCACTCGGTAGCCTCAGCACATACCCGAGCATCATCCCCCAGTGATGGCCTGTCGCGTATTTCCCCGTGACGAAGCGATCAATCCCCTTGGTTACGTAGCGCTGATTCAGAGCAGATTCTCCATGCCCAACGCGCTTGCATTCGACGCCGAGGTAGGCTTCCTCGTCCCCGAACTGATGCAGGAAGCGAAGAATGATGTCGATCCGACCAAGCACCTCGGGATCGTCATTGCTCAGGTCCAGCAATTCGAACTCGCCAGTGATCTCAAGATTGGACAGGCCGAGTTCCTTTTTCAGCCGCCGCATGGCCTTTTTCACGTGGATCGTGATCGGGTTTTCTAACATCCCTGGCTGTAGCAATGGCCGAGCAGCGGCAACGCCTCGGCATAGGAGATCGACTACCGTGGCAAGTTGATCTTCAGACAGGTCAAAGGAAGGTCGCCCGACGGGCAGATCAGGCGACAGATGCATGAAGCCCCTTGATCCAGTGGTCCGCCAGGACGGCATCTCCGTCGTTGAGACCAGTCGTCCGTGTCCAATAGCGCACCTCGGAAGGCTTCAGAATGAATAGTGCGTTCTCGTCATAAATTCGAAGCTGCCGCCGCTCGTTGAGATACGGCGGAACGTCCGCGCCGACCTGTCCACGGAAGAGTGTCGAGAGACGTGCAATCTCCACATCGCTTCCTTGATGTACGCAAGGCACATCGGTGGGCGCGCCAGCCACCATGGCAAATCTGACCGCATCCACACCGGGTGTGCCATCAATGGCGTTTCCACCAGCAATGTGTCGTGGATAGATGATGGCCTCCAGATGCCTTTTGCCACGCGCACGTAGATAGGCATTGACAGTTCGCACAACTTCGCTGGCGTAAGCCGTCAGGTCATTAAGAGATGGCCGTTTGACAAGCGTCATACGCTCCGCTCGGCCTTCAAACAAAAGCGCGCGCGCGCGCTGAACACCGTCGCTCGCGAGAATCGCTTCGTCGCGCTCCAGTCCATACAGTTCGCACACGGCGTGGTCCAGAGCCGCGATCAGTTCCGTATCATTGGGCGCATCCGCATCCGCAACGGCAGCTTCAGCAGACAACACGGCCTCCAACAGTGCCGTGTCGATCTTGCCGAGATCCGGCACCCTCAACGCAAGCAGATCGTTCGGCTCCACGGTGGGGCGCTCCACTCCCCATCCCCCTCCGCCGAACGCAAGCTGAAAAGACGTGAGACTGGAGTTCAGAACGGCCGAGAGCACTCGCGCAGCTGTAAGGTCCTTGCCTGCAAAAGAAATCCCATAGAAACTCTGGTTGAACAAGACGCTTTGCTCAATAACCGCTGCGCTGTAACGGCCCGACTCAAGCACTTCAGTTTGGTTTCCCTTGGGGCACAGCAATAACGGGCCGTCGAAAATCTCCGCCCTCTGCTTCCGCGATCGGTGCAGCCATTCATGGGAAAACCGCTTGAGTGCAGTTGGTGCCAAGCGCAATGGCGAGTAGTTCGCTGTCGTAACGAGATCAAGTTGGTAGTAGTGCTCAGGGGGACGCTCAACGCCGTCGCCCTTGATCTTTACTCCCTGTCCACGCGCAGCCAATCCATAGTCATCCAATAGCTGATCCAGCGTTGGAAACGTGCGCTCCAGCTTTTCGATCAGCCAACCATCGCGCACAGTCCCGAAGGCCGTTGCCTTGAGCATTGCCGGCGTGCGCAACACACGCGACAACGGCACGCTTTTCAGTTCGCCAGGGCCCACATGAAAAACGCCATTGCGCCGGAAATCAGGTGTCCACGGAATCGACCCCACCAGCAGGCGGTCATCTCTATCCACCAATGCGCAACGGCCAAAAAACAATAGCGCTGGCCCAGTTGCATCCGGAAATAGGCCTTCCTTGCGCAGCGCCGAAAGATTCACCAATGCGACAGGATGGAGCGTGCTTAAAAGCGCCTTGCGCGACTGCATTGCATGAGTGTCCTTCGAGAAGAACGGCGATGCCTTCATGATCATGCCAATGCGCCCGGCGTCGCCTGCCAGGCGCGATGCCACCCACAAGAATTCCTGATCGGGGCTACGACGCGGCCGACTGGATTGAATGTCGCCTGCCTTGCGTTTGCGGGAGGCTGCCACCTTCTTCACAAAGGTCCACGGAGGATTGCCCACGACGGCATCGAACGGTCGCTGTGCAATGAGGTCCGGTAGTTCGTCATTCACGGTGTCCGCTTCGAAGAGCGTGACGCCTATCAAGCGGTGAAACTTCAGGTCTTGAATGTCCTGAACTGGTTCCTCATCGAGTTCCAGCGCGGCAAGATACAGACTAAAAGCCGCGATTCCCAATGCGGATCTGTTGATATCGATCCCATAGAGCTGCTTATAGAGCACGTCGCGAACGATAGAGCGGGTCGCGGCCCTGCCCTGCGTCCGCTTCCAGACCAGCCGCCGGAAGGCCTCGACGAGGAAAGCGCCAGACCCGCATGTCGGATCGATCACACGTGCGCTTGCCGGTAGTGCCTCGAACACTGGATCGAGCGTCAGATGGACAAGCTCAACAGGGGTGTAGTGCAATCCCTGCGTGTGCGCGTCATCCGCTGCACTTGATCGAGCGAATTGCTGGTAGATTGAGCTGACGAGGTCGACAGGAATCGCGTCAAAGCGGAAACGGAACAATCGCCCTTGACCCGACAGCGAGCTACGACCCTCAACGAAGTCGCGCAACCGTTCCAGATGCGCTTCGCTCAAGCGCTGGTGCTCGGCACCCGGATCATCCATCGGGAACAGGTCGCCGTTGAAGGTGCTGCGCAGCCACCGAAACAGCTTGAAGGCTGAATCGACCGTGGCGAACATGCCCGCCACATCCGCAGAAAAATCTTGCGGCAGAAAAGGCTGTGCAATACCGCGGTCGACGAGGTAAGACGTAAAGATGCAACGGCCAATCAGACGCTGAGCAAAGTCACGCGAAGCCTGCGTTTCCTCTTTGTCATCCGGAAGCGGCACACCGTTGGCTGGGGGAAGAGCAGTCAATCGATCTTCGAGGACATTGATCTCATCAAGCAACTGGCGATCAACTCGGTGCCGGCGATCTATCCGCTTTCCGATGGTGCTGGACCAGAACGCCCCCGTTTCGGTGGCGTAGCGCCCGCACATGGCATCCAAGGATCGCAGTCGGTCTTCCGCTTGCAAGGAAAACACTTCCAGTGGCTCGGTCGCGATCTGCTGCGGGCTTTCCTTGGTAGGCGATGCATAGCAGTCGTACAGGCGCACATCAGTGGGTGTGATGATCCACAACAACGGCGCCACGCCCACGTTCCATGCGGCTTCATGCCACTGGGCGATCTGCCGGTCCGAGGGGGCCTGGTCGCCAGCGTCCTTAAAAATCGCAGTCGGCACGCTCTGCGCCGAAAAGACTGCCTCGGCCTGCAGCCCCACGCGACTGTCCGATAGGACAGCACGCAGGCGTGCTCCGGCATCCTCTCCCGCACGGGCCAATCCCGGTGCCGGCCTTCCATCAGACAAAAGATAGCCAGTCGCCGTCAGGGCTTTCGTGAACGCTGCGCTACCCATGTCTGCGGCGTCCAGGTGGATTGTTGGCCGCCGCATCCGCCGTCACGCCCAGGGCAGGGAACAGTTGGAACTGGCCGGGTGCTGCGGGCTTAGGGAGAGAAAAGCTGTCCGACAGCTGCTGCAGATGCGGGTCAAGCCGCAACACGATGCAATCGTCGATGGCCAAGCCCTCGTCGCGCGGATCGACCATTGCCCATTTGGCTCCTCCATAGAGGGCCAGGGACTTCCCCCAAAGCGACAGGAAGGATGTGCGAGCCAAGCCTGCGCCCAATTCCGCAAACAGGTCGCGGTGGGCGTGCAGTTCCAGTTTGAAGCGATCCCGCAGCACGACTGCCAGCCGCAACAGCAAAATCGTCTGCCAAGAGTAATGGGCCGGTGATCCATGCCCTTTGGGCTTGACATCGGGAAGGATCAACGCGCGGCGGCTCGTCCACTCGCGGAGTTGCTCCGTCGAGAGGCCCGTGAGCCGTGTCGCATCGCGCGTGGTGACGAGTTGCATTCTGGGAGAGGCCAAGCAAATGAAGATCGGGTATCACGCCCGATTTTCCCATAAGATCGGGCGTGATACCCGTTTTTCCCCCTCACGGAATCGACATACTTGGGCTGCGCCCGTCCCAATCTCCGAGCTTGAACCACGCGGTTGTCGGGGCAACGCGGGGTGGGGGTACAAGAGGGGGCAAAGAAATTTTCTCGAATCGGGCCAAAGACAGCATTCCTGCGGCGTGTGTGGCCCAACCTTAGATCGGTTCACACGAGGACGGATCAGGCGCACATCTACGTTGCTTTCCTGCGACCGTACCCCCGCCCGTACCCTGGAAAATTTGTAACTTCCCAGAAGGCGCATGGATGCTGGCTCGGCGCGGGCTTTTCGATTCCGCCCCAGGCCACCAATTCAAAGCCCTTGCTCCTTTACTGGATCAAGGGCTTTTTCAATTTCCGCCTTCACATTTCCCCCTTCAAAAACAGGCTGTGCGCGGCGCCGGAATGGCAAATGTCCTGCATCCGCCATCGCCGATGGACGGCGCTCTGGGCATCGCGGCCTTCGACAAACTCTGTCATCACCGAGGAGATGTCCATGTCCCAGATCCGCAAAGGCTCGCCGCACCAGGAAGAGCCCGAAGTCACGCAAGAAGAGTCCGTTCCCACTGACGGCCGTGACGCCGAAGGCGAACGCATGATGAAGGACGTGCGCAACAGCAAGCTCCACGACAAGGGACTCGCCGAGCACAAGACGCCCGAGAAAAGCGACAAGCCCGCCAAGCCCTGAGCCGCCGGGCCGCCGTCGCCATGAACACCCATTCGGCCGCCATCGCCGATGTCCCTGCGCACGCCGCAGGCAGCACGATCTGGCAACGCTGCAGGCGTTGGGCCTTGCCGCTGTTCGGCATCGCCGTGCTGGGCTTGCTCCTTTCGCACGCGCACAAGATCGACTGGGCTGGCGCGTGGCAGGCACTCCATCGCTACTCGCCTTGGCTGTTGCTCGCGGTGCTCGGTCTCGCCACGGCGAGCCATGCGCTCTACGGATGCTTCGACCTGATCGGCAAGCGCCACCTGCGGCATCGCCTGCCTTACTGGCGCACATGGGCGATCGCCGTGACGAGCTACGCGTTCAACCTCAACCTCGGCTCGCTGGTCGGCGGCATCGCGATGCGTGCGCGGCTCTATGCGCGTGCCGGTCTAGACGACACCACGGTGGCGCAGATCGTCGGCCTGAGTCTCGCGACCAACTGGCTGGGCTACGGCCTGCTGGCGGGTGGCCTGTTCGCGGCGGGGGCCATCGTGCCGCCCAGCCAGGCGCATATCGGGGCGGGCGCGCTGCGGCTGCTCGGCGTGGTGATGATCCTGCTGGCATTGGCTTATGTCGCGGCCTGTGCATTGGCGCGCGGGCGGGAATGGCGTTTCAGGGGCCGCCGCCTGCAGTTGCCGGCCGCGCGTCTTGCGGTGGTGCAGCTTGCGTTGTCGACCACCAACTGGGCGTTGATGGGCGCCGCCATGTATCTGCTGCTGGGACAGAAGGTGCCTTATGCGACCACGCTGGGCGTGCTGCTCGCCGCGTCCATCGTCGGGGTGCTGACGCCTATTCCCGCCGGCCTCGGCGTGCTGGAGGCGGTGTACCTGGCGCTGCTCTCGGGCAGCGTGAAGCAGGGCGTGCTGATGGGCGCGGTGCTGGCCTACCGCGCGCTCTACTATCTGCTGCCGCTGGCCGGTGGCCTGGCGCTCTACCTGTTCCTCGAGCGCTACGCGTCGAGCCATTCGGCCGAAGAAACCCCAGGGGATGTCACCCCGCCCCTTCAAGCACCAGCTGCGTCTGCGTGACGACGGCGCACAGCTTGCCTTGCGCATTGGTGACGGTGGTCTGCCAGACCATGGTCGTGCGTCCCCGGTGCAGCGCGACGCTGGTGCCGGTGACGATGCTGCCCACCCGCGCGCCGGCGATGAACTTGGTGCTCGAATCCGTCGTGGTCGTGCGCTTGCCTTCCGCCAGGTTGACGATGGTGCCGAGGGCGCCCAGCGTGTCGGCGAAGGCCATGTAGGCGCCGCCGTGCAGGATGCCGCCGGCCGTGCACAGGTCTGGCCGCACTTCCATCTGTGCGACCACGCGGTCGGGTTCGAGCGCCGTGAGGCGCACGCCCATGAGGCCGGGGAACAGCGTGTCCAGCAGTTTCTGGAGAGCGGCGATGTCGTGCATGAAGGCTCCTGAAAATGAGGTCCTAGCATGCTAAACAGAGGCGTCGCCGCGTGCAAAGCCCGCGTCGGGCACGCTCACAGCTTCGGTGTCGCGCGCGCCAGCAGGCGGATGTGCTCGAAGTCCAGCCGGTCGAGCGCCTGCCGCACCGCATCGACCAGTGCCTCGTGGCCTGAATCGGCGGCCGCCAGCCGGTCGGCCCATTCGTGCAGGTCGGTCCAGCGGCCGTCGCGCGCGAACGCCTCGAGTTCGGCGCGTACCGCGGCGGGCAGCGGCGCGACGGTCGGCACGGGCGTCGGCGGACGGCGCAGCCGCAGGCGCGACGACTGAGGCTGCTGCGGAGGTGCCTGGGTGGCGACCGAACGCGGCTCATCCGGCGCATCCTTCACGATCACCGAGAAGCGCACGCGCGTGCCCAGGTTCGGATGGCTCATGAGCAGCAGGCGCCCGCCCATGCGCTGCACGATGCGCCGCGCGATGACCAACCCCAGTCCGTTGCCGCTCGCGCTGGGTGCGCCCTGCGCAAAGGCCTGGCGGATGTGCGCCTGCTCGTTCAGGTCGATGCCGCTGCCGCTGTCCCACACCTCGAACTGCAGCCGCCAGGAGTCGGCGCGCGGCCGCGCCCGCACGCGCAGGCCGATCTTGCCGCCTTGCGTGAACTTCGCGGCGTTCGACAGCAGGTTGAGCAGCAGCTGGTGAAAGCGCTTGCTGTCGATCAGCACCGTACGCGGCAGCGCGCCTTGCACCTCGAGTTCGAATGCGTTGTTGCGCCGCTGTGCGAGCGTGTCGGCGTACTGGGCGATGTCGTCGATCAGCGCCTGCAGGCGCACCGGCCGCAGCTCGAAGGAAAACGGCAGCAGCTCGCCTTTCGCATAGTCGAGCAGGTCGTCGATCAGCGAGAGCTGGTAGGTCGCGCTGCGTTCGATGGCTTGCAGCCGCTGCGGCGGCTGCGGCATTTCTTCGCGCAGCCGCCGCACGTGGCCGATGATGGTCGCGAGCGGGGCGCGCAGGTCGTGGCTCACGTAGGCCATGAGCCGCGTCTGTTCGCGAGCCTGGTGCTCGGCCTGCTCGAGCGCGGCGTTCAGCGCGTGGGTCTTGAGCGCCACCTCGTCGCGCAGGCGTTGCTGTTCTTCCGCCTGCCAGAGCACCAGCGTGCGCTGCGCGGATTGCCGCTGGCGCGACAGATGGTGCGTCCACGACGACAGTGCGACCAGGCCCACCAGCATGCCGGGGAAGCCCAGTGCATAGGCGTCGAAGCCGGGCAGCATGTGCGTGGGCAGCGAAAGCTCGGTCAGGCGCAGGCACACGCCGATCATGATGATGGTCATCACCGGGAACGCCAGCTTGCCGCCGGGGCCGGCACGCCGCATGTAGACGAAGCTGCTCGCGGTGAGTGCGATCACCAGCAGCAGCACGGTCAGGTTGCCGAGGCGCGCGAAGGGCGCGTACGGCCCCAGCAGCGTGCCGAGCACCGCGACGACCTGGCTCGCGGCCAGCACCGCGATGACTGGCAGCCCCGGCGGGCGCACCGGTCCGCGGCGCGACAGCACGTGCAGGTACAGCAGCAGGCTCAGCACGCTGCAGCCGGCTATCACGCCGGCCGCGCGGTAGCTCCAGTCGATGCTGTCGGGCCACAGCGCGAGCCGGGCGTGGCCGCGATAGGTGGCCTCGTAGAGCGCCACCAGCGTGAAGCCCAGGCTCTGCGAGGCCATCAGCGGGTTGCGCGAGATGAGCCACAGCGTGAGCGAATACACGGCGAGCACCAGCAGTCCGCCGATCAGCAGGCCGTCGAGCAGCGCGTGGCTGCTCTCGGCGTCACGCCAGCCGTCGGCCGTGTAGAGCTGGGGGGCGAACTTGAGGTTGCTGTGGCTTTGCACGCGCACCAGCAGGCGCGCCTGCTCGCCGGGTTGCAGGTCGAGCGACAGCGTGGGCACGCGGTCCCGTTCGCCGTGCAGCGGCACCGACACCCCGGCTCGCTCGTGCACCCACGCAGCTCCCGCGGCCGCGGTGCCGTTGCCGCGTTGCACGTGGAAGTCGACGTGCTGCAGCCAGGTGGCGTTCAGCACCAGGCGCAGCGGCTGCACCGTGCCGGTGTCGTTCACCACTCCCAGGCGCAGCCAGAAGGCCGAGTTCCTGAAGCCCTGGCGCATCTGCGCATGCGTGCCGGGCTGGAAGCGGGTCGAGGCG